>JAABUW010001292.1_pt1 | contig 43029 bp, 3 predicted proteins | sample 5560081 | NCBI WGS metagenome assembly JAABUW01 (sample SAMN10711882, study PRJNA513363) | rock metagenome | isolation source: Antarctica rocks | place: Antarctica: Victoria Land, Knobhead sud | reverse complement strand
AATAAATAAATAAATAAATAAATAAATAAATAAATAAATAAATAAATAAATAAATAAATAAATAAATAAATAAATAAATAAATAAATAAATAAATATATAAATATATAAATATATAAGTTATTATAGAATATTAATAATAATATAATTGAAATATATTTACTATATAATATATAAATATTAATATATTATTACTATTTATATTAAATAATATATATACGAAAAATTACTTTTATATAAACTATATATATATAATATATATATAATATTCTTCTTTATTTTTTATAAAGTTAAGAGTTTTTATAATATATAATTATATAATTCGAAACCGAATTTATAAAAGGAAAAAGTAATTATTAAGGATTAATATATAAATTATTCGAATTATTATATATTTAAATCCTTAAAGCTTTGAAATATAATATTATTAATATTAATAATATATATATATTAAATATATATTAAACCCTAGCCTCTCTTCTTTTTTTAATAGTTAATTTTATTATTTAATAAAACCTCTCTTTTAATCTCATATTACTACTAACCTCTAGCCTATAACTTTATAATATTTAAATTTTATTCGAATATAAAACTTTTTTTTAATTATAGTAATGAAATTTCTTCTACGCGGAATTCTTACTATTATTTATAAAATAAGTTAGAAAAGTAATATATCTATTATAGTACTTATCTATAATATATTTATATTGAATTTATTACTATATTTAGTATCTCGAGTTTATACGTCTATAGTTTAAATAGTAATAATATAAAGTAGTAGTATATTATATACGCCTACGTCCCGCTAAAGACGCTAGTATATTATATATACCTACGCTCCGCTACTTTTATAATATTATTATTTATTAATATAAAGTTCTAGCCTTAATATTACGGGGTTCTAACTCTTAATAATTCTATATCGAGTTAATATTCCTTTATCTTTTCTAGAAATCTTAGAGATTAGTTTTATTATTAAATTTAAGATTTAAAAACTACCTAGTAATAAATCCCGTAATTATTTATTAAAGCTCTCCGTTCAATATTTAAATATAACGTCGATAGGACCTAGGTTAGTACTCGTAGAGAGGAGTATTAAGGATTAAAGGATAGTAGGTTTTATATTAATATAAGATAAGACTAGATAAGTTTAAAGAATTTAATTAATAATTTAATAAACTTTTATATTCAGAATCTATAATTAAAAGTTTTAAGGGAAGTTAAATACGAAGCTCCTATTTATTAGGAAAGTACGTAGTTTATATAATAAAAGGAAATCGTATTAAGAGTAATATACTCTATATATTCGCGATTATAAGTATAGTAAATATACTTTACTCGCGATATTTATTATTAGGAGTATAGTAAATATACTTATTAATATCGTAGTAGGCGTAGTATCTATTACGATTTAAAGATTATAATATTATCCTCTCTCCCGTTAAACTTTAATCCCGAAAGTTTCCTAACTTCGTTATTATACTACTTTATAAAGTTAATCTTTATAATTTAATATCTCGTTAAAAGAAATTATTAAATAATTTAAGAGATATTAACGTCGTAATACGTTTATACTAAAACTATATAAAAGGATCGAAGGTATACCTTATTAGGGAGTCGTCGGAGAAATATATAAAATATATTCGCCTAGGACGAGATTACGATCTCGCTATTTCTTTATTAATATTAAAGAGAATTCGTAATAAATGTTTATAAATACGAAAGGAAGTCCGCGAAACTTATATTTAATTAACTAAGTAATATACTCGAGTAAATCGTCTTAAACGATAGTTTAAATATTTAAAAAATAAAGAGGAAGGATTAATAGTTACCGAGTAAAGGAATATTATAGAATTAGAGGAGGACGAGTAACGAGTTATTAAGACTACGAAGATATCGTCTAACGACCTCCCGTTTAATATTTCTCTTAAGTAATTTTAAATACCCGCTGGCTTTAATTAATTAGGTATCGTTTATTTTTTTTATAACTCTAATAGAACTCCCGGAGGAGTTATCGATAATTTATAAAATTAATATTAGGCTCCTACGTATTCTTTACTTTATTATATCCTTTTTATTTAATAAGGTAGTTTTAATTTTCTTTATTTAAAATTCTTTTTACCTCGAACTCCGTTTCTTCTTTAATCTAGAAATAAAAAGTATTTTATAAAAGTATCTTAAAGTCTACTAGCTCTAATCGAAAGATATAGAATATTAAATATATTTTAACGTCGGCTAGAAGATTTAGTTTATAATTAATTAATCCTTTATTTTTTTTAATTAAAAATAGTCCGACTTTAATATAATCTAGTTTCTTATTTAGTCTTTTATTTATTCTATTTTTCGTTAAGAGATATACTTTATCCCCCTTTTTTAATTAAAGATACTCTTTTCGATATTTATTTATTATTAATTTAGTCCGAGTATTCGTTAATTTAATCTAGGTTTATATATCCTTATATAACGCCTTTATATTAATTATATAGACTAGCGTCTTATACGCGTTAGGTCCCTATTTTAGATCTAGAAATATATTAATATATTTATTATAATTTACGAAGAATAGCGTAAGTTTTATTATATTAAACTACGCGTTATTAAACGCTAGTTATATTATAGGTAGAAGTTTTACTTAATTATTCTATTTCTTATTTATATAATATCGTAAATATATTTTTATTATTTAGTTTATCCGCTTTATCTACCTATCCGTCTATAAGTAATATACGGTCGATATTCGTAACTTAGTTCCGATAGTATTAATTAATATCTTCTAATAATTAGAGGTAAATTATTTATCTCGGTTAAAAATAATCGACCTAGGTATCCTATAATCTCTAATAAATCAATTTAATAATATAAAGGCGATTTATTCAGCCTTATAAGTTTCTTTAATTAATATTATTATTATATATTTACTAAGTTTATTATAGATTACTATTACGGAGTTAAAGATTTCTAATATAATAGGGTTCTTTAACTTTAGTAATTTAATAACGAAATCTATTATAATATCGTCCTATAGTATCTTTAGTACTAGGGCGAACTAAATTTAATTATATTTAATATATTTTATAAATTTATTCTATTAATATTCGATATATTCTTTAATATATTTCTCGACGTACGATTTTAATCCTAGCGCGTTATATTCTTTATAGATAAATTCTATAGTCTTAGTAACTTTAGAGTATTCTTAAACTAGATTATTATAATAATCGCGAATAATTTCTTTAAGATAACCTTTAGGAAGGTACGTTTTTTTATTATATCTTAATAATTTAATTTATAGTTATTAACTTTTTAATATAATAGTTAAGGTATTATTCTTATATTCTTTCTAAATACTATTAATAATTCCGGGAATAAAGATATATAACGTCGCTACTAGTTATTATATTAGGATTAGTAATTTATCCTATTATTAAATAAGGACTAATTATATTACTATATTTTTATCCTTTATATAGTCTTCTCGCTTATTAAATATATCGGCGCGACCGTTATCCTTTCTTAAAGTATAGAAGATCTTGAATTTATATTATCTTAATAATTCTAACTATTTAATTTATCTTCGGTTTAATTATTTTATTATCGTAAAGTTTAGAAGATTCTTATAATTTATAAAGATAGTAAGATTTAAATAACTCTCTATGTATATCCGCTATTATTCTAGTACGGATACTATTACTAGTAATTTCTTATTATAAATATTATAGTTTTATTCTATTAATAATATTTTCCTAGAATAATATATAATAAGATACTATTTATCGTTTCTTTATTAAAGTATATAAGCGCTTATTATTAAATTTAAAGCGTCGGTTTCGATTCGAGCTAGTTCGTTACTTCGAAAGGAATATAATACCGGCGGCTCTTTATAGGCCTTTTTAAATACCTTAAAAGATTATTATTATTTTTTCCTTTATTAGAAAGTAATATCTTTCTTTATAATATCCGTTAGTAGTAAGGCCTTTTTAGAGTAGTCCTTAATAAACTTTTTATTAAAGTTCGTAAATCCTAAGAAACTCTATATCGTCTTAATATTATATAGTATAGGTTATTTCTTAATACTCCTAATTTTCTTAGGGTTTATATAAATACCTTTAATATTAATTATAAATTTAAGAAATTTAATTAATTCCTTATAAAACTCGTATTTCTTTAATTTAAAGAGAAGTCTAGCTAGTAATAAATAAATTAGGATATTTTATATATATTAAATATATTCTTCCTTATTAGTAGAGTAAATTAAGATATTATCGAGGTATATAATCACCGTTATATCTAGGTATACTCGTATAATATTATTAATTAATATTTAATAGGTTACTAGTACGTTAGTAAGTCCGAAGGGTATTATTAAATATTTATAATAATTATATTTAATTCTAAAGGTAGTCTTCTACTCCTCGTTTTTTTTTATTCGAATTAAATTATACGCGCCTCGAAGATCTAATCGCGTAAAGATTTTTATTATTATAAGCCGATTTTATAATTTATTAATATTTAGTAGAGGGTACCGATTCTTTATTATAATATTATTTAATTTTCGATAATCTACGTAAAGTCGTAGACTTTTATTCTTCTTTATTATAAAGAGGATTAGATAACCTACTAGTAATTTAAATCCTCGAATAAATTCTTTTTTAAAATTCTTATCGATATACCCGCGAAGTACTCCGAGTTCTTTTTTTAATAAAGTGTAAATAGGTTTAAATATCGGTATTTTATTAAATTTAAATTCGATTTTATAATCCTATAATTAATATTTAAATAATACTTTTATAATTATCTCTTCTTAAAAGAGGTACTTTTATTATTAATACTCTTTAGGGATATTAAGAGGTTCGTTTTTATTTTTAGAAACTTTAATTTATTCGCCCTATTAACCTCTTTAATTAATATATATCGAATCGGATCCTTTTATAAGGTTATTTTTATATAAAAATAAAGTATTATAAACTTCGACCGGGTTATAATTCGATTTCTTATTTATAATTATCCTTTATAAACGTATAGGTATTATACTAGCGACGTCTTTAATACGCGGAAATATAAATACTCCTCTCGTTTAATTTATTATTAGATTATATTTCTTTAATTAAAGTATTCCTAGAATAATATAATAAATAGTTATTTTTATTATATCGAAGGTAATTTCCTTATAGTAGTATTAAATAATAATTAGTAATAGGAATATCTCCTCGTTTACTCTTCCTATTAATAACTTCGACCCGTCGGTTAACTAAAGTTTATATTATTCTTTCTTTTCTTAAGTTAATAGGTTAATTACTTAAATTATTATTCGAGATATAAAGTTATTAATTACTCCTAAATCTATTATTATAATAACTTTATATCCGTTAACTCTTACTAGTATTCGTATATATATACCGTATTAAATTAAATATAGATATTATTCTAAAGTTAATACGTTAATCTCCTCGTATTTTCTCTTAATATAAGGGACTAGTCTTTTCCCGACGAAGATAAAAATCTGTAGTACTCTTTAAACTCGAAGTACCTCTCGTAATCTTCGGTTAAATAATAATACTATTTATCTTAATTATAATATTTCGCCTTTTTATTATATCCTATCTAGTTTTATAATTATAACTACTATTCTTTATTATAGCCTAGGAAGATTTAGTTCTCCCTTTTCTTAATTAAATACTACGGGTAATTATCTTTAGCGTAGTTATTCTATTAACTATAATTATATTTTAATTTTACGATATACTTTCGCTCTCTTAAACTATCGTAATAGTATTTATAATATTCGTTTATATATATTAACTAGTATATCTCCTTATATCGTAGGTAATATTTATTATAAGTATAATTAATTCTAGAGGTTTATCTTTTTTCTTTCTTTTTATCTTCGGGTTCTTCTTTTAATATAATAAATTAAGTTTTAAAATTATCGAGGTAGTCTATTACCTAAAGTTATCCTTTAAAATTTATTATATTTTATTTTTATTTTTATTCTTCCTTTAAGTTTTCCTTTAGAGTTTTATCGTTATTATTATTTAATTCTTCGAGTTTTTAAATTCTTTAGGCGATTTCTTCTTTAATCTTTTTTTACTTCTTAAATAAATCGTTAAATATAGAATCGTTTTATACTAGATCTTTAAGGGACTTAGTTACGTTATCCGGTATCTCCTTCTTAAATATATTTAATTATTATCGATTTATTATATTTTTCGAACGATAGTTCCTAGCGATATGGCTACGCTTCGGATTGGCGTGGGGTAGGGTAGGGATCGAGGTATAATCCCTACCCTAGCTTGGCGTAGGGATCTATTAGCGTAGAGCCTAAAATAGGGTAGAGTAGGGTAGGGATTTACTAAGAAATCCCTACTACGCTAAAACGGATTTCTAATAATCATTATAATAACCGTCTTAGTAATAGAGTCATAGAATAGAAGTAGAAGAATATTCCATTCTTCGACGGTGATAGAAGTTATTAAGAGATGAAATAATACGAAAGTTATACCTACCGTTTACTCCCTTCCTTATTATACCCTACTCCTATTAGGTATTACGATATTAAGTACTAGAAATATTAGTATTAATTTATATCTCTTTATAGAATGAATTTACAGCCCCTAATTATCTGCGTTAATTAAATATCTTTATTTTAGATAGTTATACGCTTAGTATAGATTACGTAGAGGTTAGTATCTTATATTATTAATATAGATAGCGAAAGATTAGGATAGAACTTACTTTTAAATAATATTACTAATATCGCTTCAGCTACTTCTTATATAGCTATAATTATAAACGATTACTAGCGTATACCTAACGACTCCGACGTGGCCGAGAATATTACTTTACGTATAAGCCGTTGGAAAGGGAGCTTAGGAATAAGTAATTCGGTGATTTTCTAGTAACACTTGATTTCGCGTAGGGCGACGACTAAATTATTTAGATTAATCTTAGTTATTATAATAATTATTAGAATTCAATTTACTACCCTTCTTCTATACTTTATATTTACGCGTTTATCTAGTTATACCACGTAGAGTTAAGGTACTAGGAATAGTCTTCCTCGCCCTAACCGTTAATGATTTTCTAGGGGCCTTCCCCCCCGTAGCGTTTCTAACTTTAAATACAGGTCTAGTTCTACCTCTATTAATACGCGCCATATTTAATTATTTAAGAAGCGGTGTTTTAGTTAGTTAAGAAGCGGTTTTTATAATAATCTAAAACGACGAAGAAACTAGTAACGATAGTGAAACTAGTAATAATAATGATAGTTACGAGGTTAAAGTTACTAGTATCGATAATTATTACTTTATAAACGATAGAATTCACCTAAATTATATAAGAATATAATTATTATTATCCACTTTATTTATTCTATTTAGGATATTTATCTATTCTACCTTAACAAACTTAGAATATTACGAACCAGGTATAATTTAATCTAGCGTAAAGAGTAAGATACTCGGGTACTTTACTAACTATTATTATAGATTAATTATAATAATCTTTCTAATAGTCGTATAATTAAGTAAGACTTTTAGTAGGTTTCAGGGTCTGCGCTAAATACGGGAGCGAGTACTCTTTTAGGTATAACGTCCCACTTCCCGTAATTAAATCCTTAGCGTTAATAAAGTCTTCGGCGATCTTCCTCTTACTTTTATCGCTTAGTTTATAATTAATAATTATTTCGTAAAGTATACCTTAGTCTTCTTTAACACTTATTATTTAATAATTAAAGCGCGTTATTCTCGCCGCTAGTCTATATTAACTTTATATATATCAAAAAGTTATATTTCTTACTATACCGAAACGAATTAATCCTTTCGTAGATCAACCGCGTAGTAAGTTTATTCGGTAATAAATTATTAGAAAGATACTTATAATTCCCGTTTCCTAGTTAAAAAAGACCCCGAGATCAAAGCCGAGTAGATACTATATAACTCAACGAATTTCCTATATAATACGGAAATCATCGTTAGACAGTATAGATTCAGTATTAATAACGATAATAATATCGATAGTCTAGTTATTACGCCTCGTCGGTTATAAGGACGGCCGAAGGGACCTTAAGGACCTAAGAAGTAACTAAGGGAGTACTCGATTAATATATCGATAATAAAAATAAGGGCTCGTCTTACCTAAGTCTTATTATTCGAAAAGTAATACGCAGACTATTAAAGAAATAATATAACTGCGGTATTAATAGTATAGAAGAAACTCCGTGCTACTAAGGAGTTCTAAGAAGTATTAAAGGCCTACTAGGTTACTACTTTAGTTTAAGCGAAGTAGGAGATCCTTTTAAAGAGATATAATCTAAGTTATCTATTATTCTAATAATTATTATAATAATTATTTTCCGATTAGAACTGCCCAAGCTAATAGTGTTATATATTTCGCAGAGAAAACTAGTATAACCTTACGAGGTTAAGATATATTAATTCAAAATGATAATAATATTATATAGGAGGATCTAAGCGAGTTAGAGGTATACTAAAGTAATATTTAGGTTCTAACTATTAAGGGATTATACTAATAATAACCTATTCTAGACCTAGCCTAAACCGTATTTTAATAAATCGCAGATAAGGAGACCGAAGGGCCATTATTAATTATCGATTAATATACACTAATCTAGGAAGCCTAGAAAAGGGTGGACATAATAGCGTATACTATTAAGATTAACGAATTCCGCTCTAGGCGGGCTATATAGCGTAAACCTATTTAAGATCTACTTCGTAAAATTAATTATCTTAAGCGTTACGACCTAGGGACGTATAGGTATACTACTTTCGCCTAGTATAATTACCTTAATTAAAATACGGTATAGATTTCTAATAATCATTCTAATAATCAGGCTAGCTAACTATTATTAGAGTTTACCGGTTTTACAGATAAAGCCGTACTAATATTTTACGAAGGAAGAGATTACTGCGTAGCGGAATATAACTTCCTACTTTTAAGTAGAGGAGGAGGACGAGTAGACTTCTTTACCGGGACCTACTTAATAGTAGGAGGGGTATAATCTATCTTATTACGACTAGATCCCGGATAAAGACTCTAGAAACGCTAAAGAGGCGTTTATTTTAATTTCTAAGGGGTTTAATATAGAGTTACCTCCTAATTAAAAGCGTATTACGCCGTCGTTAATACGTTTATATATATTCGACGAGGAACTATCGAACTTCCTAGCGCCTAATTTCTAGCTTCTTAATATAATTATATACTTCGATATCAACTAGTCTCCCTTCGTGATTATTAGAATAATTATTATAAATATACTTACTATTAGATATAAATGAATTAAAATATATTCTTATATCTAAAATCGCGTAGAAACTTAAAATCCTTCGGAAATATCGTTATACGTTTATAATAGCAAGCTACTAGCTAAAGAACTAGATAATATTAATAATAGTTTATAGAATAATATACTATAACTTTACGTTTAAACTTTAATATTAAATAAGCTTCTGCCGCCTCCTAAAGAGTAGTTATTATAACGGATTAAATACGTCTAAAAAACCCGATATTTATATAAAGCTCTTTAACCACTCGATAGAAGGTAAATTTCGGAAGTAAAAGTTCGGTCGATTTCTAGTACTTCTTAATTTACCTTAAAGCTATTACTATTTTTTATTAATTAAAGGCTTCGACTTATTATTAGTTAGAAAATAACTTATTACCACGTTTGAATTTACGACGTTTAGGATTTTTTAGAATTAGGTCCTAGGTATTAGGTACCTTCCTAGGCGCCTTCTAGGTCTTTATTCTTCGAGGTATCCTCGTTCTTTTCGATAATAAACCTTCTAAAAGATAATGATATATATAGGATTACTAAATAATATAGAGAAAGAGTAGAGAATGATAATAATAATAAATATGATATTTTAATGGATAATCTCGCCGCTCGGACGTATAATCGTCCGAGCTAAGATTAAGCCTAGAGTATTTTAATAAATAATCTCGCCGCTCGCCGCTCGGATATATAATCGTCCGAGTTAAGTTTAACCCTAGATTTAGATTATAGGTAGGTTTTATTAAAGGCGTAGTTTAATTAGGTTATATTACATTAGGTAGACCCTTAATACGCTTTAAACTTTAGAGTATAAACCTTTTCGATATTCGTTACGAGATTAACTTTATCTACTAATACGTTTTAATATTAACGTTCTCCTACGATTATCCTACCGCCTATTCTTAAGAATATATCGATTCGATATCGGTGAAGGGTAAAGTATAAATATATAAGTATATAAAAATATTAGATCTCAATTCTAATAATCTTTCTAATAATTAATTATTTACTATATAATACTAGTTAAACTCTTTATTACTTCCTTTAGAACCTATATTAAACCAACTAGGTAGAGATCGCTCAGATAGTATCTTCGATAATAAATCTTCTTATAATATTAGAAGCTCTATAAACTATCACCCTAAATAACCTCTTAATATTATAATAAAAGAAAAGCGATATAAATATTATATCTTCTCTAACGCTAAGAAGGATATATTCTTAGACTAATGGAAGTAAACTACATAGTATAAATATCCCGATAATGAGAAATGGCGTAAGAAGATTAATTTTAGTGAGATATAATCCCGAAAATCTACAATATAGACGTCTTTCGAAGAAGGAGCAATCGTGGGCTCCGGAAAGCCATCGATAGTTTATCTACGATATAACGATATATTAACCCATCCCTATATGAATCAAGGTACTAGGTCAGGGAGAGACTATATAAAGAAAAAAAGTTATAAAGACTCGGCGAGTATACGTGGTATAACGTAATTAATACTTAGAGAAATTATCCCTGCGTAGGTAAAAGTCTAGATTATTATAATAATTATTAGAATTCCCTAGTTAATTCGAATATAGCGCCGCCAAGTCAAAAGTATTAAAACTACGATTAATGGTCTTATACCTCAACGATTAGACTTTGAAGAGGCTTTCCTATAGATAGTTACTATAATAGGAATATTATATAACTCTCTTAATAACGTCCTAGTTCAGCGTCCGTTCCTTTACTTAAACTCTACTACTATATTACCGAGTCCTTCAACAATTAAAAATAAACTCCTATAACGATTCGAGAAGATTAAAGAGAAGCTGTTTAATACTTTACCCGACGATAAATTAAAGGTATTCTTTACTTTAGATAGATAGTTACCCTACGATATATCTTTATATATAACTATTATTACCTACTTTATTAACGCCGAGTAGAAATATTATAAAGTTATTATTAGCTTTAAGTATATTAAAGGGAAATATACTAGTAAAAGGCTAGCGGACGTTTTAACTAAGGTCGTCCGTAAATACGGGATCAAGTATCGGATCTACGCTATTATAAATAATAATACTAGTAATATACAGATAATATTCGATAATACTATTCTTATATTTACATAGAGGAATAAAAAGGTTAAACGGATATCTATTAAATAATCGTCTAAGTATATACCGTGCCTTATATATACAATTTAATTTACCGTTAAAGTATTATTAGGTGCGATTCACCTTTCGCCTACGAACGAATAATTTTAAAGGGGTTAGGATAAATAATAAGACTTTTATAATTTCTAAACTAGCGCGTAAAAGAGTTTACCGCTAATACTAACCAAGGTATAAGAATTCTAATAATCTTTATAATAATCTAACCTTATTAGATACGGAAAACTACGGTATTTATCAATATAAGTAACTAACGCAGAACCTAGTTCCGAGATATTTAATAAAAGAGACTCGATATTATAGGGAAAAGTATACCGAATAAGGTTAATAAACTTATTAAACCAAGGCTAGTAAAGCTTACTCAGGATATTAAAACGCGATAAGATTCGATATATTACATAATAGTCCGCGTATTTAAACTACGTTATAATATTAAAAGCTACTTTATATAGGCTAAGATTTCTTACCTTAAACTAAAAATAAAAGAATAAAGTTATATTATTTACCTAATTAATATTATAAAGGAGTTCGCGAAAATAACGAGCGCTATCGGTATAACGAAGACTATTACTAGCTACCGTACTTTTATAATTTATAATAAACTCTTTAGTTATCTAGAAAAGGCTATAAAGTAACTCCGTCTAAAACGAGTACCGTAGAAGCCTAAAATAAAGACTATATTATATTAAGCGACCGAAAAGTTGAACCAGTACTACGCTAAAACTAAAGGCGGTCTAGGGTATTTCTACGGTAAAGCGGCCTTATTAAACCCTATAGAAAGCGGGAAAATATTCGAGACCTCGGAGTAGGAGGCTGATATTAGGTAACTATTATAATTATTAATTTATTAATCCGCTCTCGAGGCAGAGTATAAAGAATACTAAACGAATATACTAGCTTCGAGTAGGCTATCTAATTTCATACGAAACTATAAACGCGATCCAAACGATAGGCTTACCCAAATACTAGACGCAGATTCTAATAATGAAGAAGAAGAAAACGACGAGTTCCAGAGGTATAGGAATACTAGTAAATTCTAATAATCTTTCTAATAATTAATTCCGTTAATCTCTTCAGTACCGTTCTCCAATTAATCTACGGAATAAAATATTCTAATACTATAAAAGTAATTTACCCCTCGGTTTCTAATTCTTAGTATAATTACTCGCAATATATTGGCCGTACCGATTATAAATATTAATATAAAGCGTTTATTCTCTATCGCTGCGAGGTTATATAATATTTAGAAACTATAAATACCAGCAACTTTCTAAGCTACAATTATTTTATATAAATACGATAAAAGAATAAAGGAAGACCGACCTCAAGATATCCTATTCTATTTATTTAATAATCAAATTAATAATCTTTCCCAGGAAGATATAGAATAGGAAGAAATTATTCGTAAGGAGGACTTAAAGGAAAAGCGATAATATAATAATAAATAGGAAGTATTTAGTAATAATAACGAAGACGAGCCTACCCATATAAATTTTAATTAAGATTATAATTATAATAATTATACTAATAATCAATCTCTAGCCGTTAGAAATACAGAAGAAACGTTCGTATTAATAGCGCAGCTCTACAATCGATACTCAAAACCTAGCTCGGAAAAGAAGTAATCGTACAAGGATCGGTTCGGAGGTCGATAAATATAATAAAGATAATAGGGGATCTAAGCCTAGTCTACCTAGTTATTCGGCTAGAGTAAAAGAGAGTATTCATAATAATCAACGACCTACGGGCCTAGCTTCTCAGTTAGGATTAAAGAAAAATGTTCATAGAATTTAGATAAATAGAAATACTGTTATCCAATACGTATTAAAGTCTTTTTACTATAAATTATCTTCTAAAATCCTACTATATCGAGTACATTCCTAAAGCTAACTAATTATATATTTACTACTAGGGATCCCTCGGTAAATCCCCACCCTACCCCACCCTAGCTTAGGGTAGGGATCGAACCGCGATTTCTACTCTACGCCCTACCCTACCTTACCCCACCCTAGTATTCCCTCTAGGGATCCCCACGCCAATCCGAAGCGTAGATATGACCCGGTTTATTATAATTATAATAATTTATTATTTTTTACCCCTTTATTATTATTTATTTCTTTTTAAGAATTCTTTTATAGGTCCCTTTTTAGTAAAATCGAGTTTTATTAATATATAATTATACGGGTTAAGTTTCTTATAGTAGTAATAACTAGCTAAATTATATCCGTTATTATAAACTCTTAAATATCTTTATCCGTTAACTCCTCCGTTATAGTATCTCTCTATTATACGTTCGTATAATTTATTATTAATTTTAATTATTTATTTTATAAGTATATCGAGGTCCTTTATAACGGCTCCTATTTATATAAATTCGTTTTTTATATTATCTTTTAGTCTTTATCGATATATTATTATAAAAGTAATATCGTTCTAGTCCGTAAATATTATATAATATTAAAATTATACCGAGTAATCGGACGTAGACCTTCGTTATATTAAATATTAAATAATACGAACTATTATATTATTTTCGTTGGATAATTTAAATATATAGCGAATCTCGGTTTTAAACCTAAAGAAGTTCTCTATCTAAAGCTTTATTAATAAGTTATTAGTATTATATACTACTTTTATATAACGCTTTAAGAATAGTTTAATTTATTTCTAAATATTACCTCTTATATAGGTTATTATAAAGATTATTTATTTAATAACTAGTATAATATTCTCGTTAAATATAAAGAATAGTTAGAGTTATAATAACTAGTCGTTAAACTTCTCGCGCTCTCTATAGTAATAATTTAAGCGGGTAACTTTAATATAGTTCTTTTCTTTTATAATATTACGTCTTTTAGTACTATTTTAAATATTTAAAACTAGGGTCTTTATTAATTCTAAAGTATTTATCCTAAAAGTATTTAAAATATTAAGGCTCTCCGTTTAATACTTAAATATAACGTTAATAAAACCTAGGTTAATACTCGTAGAGAGGAATATTAAAGATTAAAGGATAATAGGTTTCGTATTAATATAAAATAAAACTAAATAAGTTTAAGGAATTTAATTAATAGTTTAATAAATTTCTATATTTAGAATTTATAATTAAAAGTTTTAAGGGAAGTTAAATACGAAGTTTTTATTTATTAAAAAAGTACGTAGTTTATATAGTAGAAGGAAATCATACTAAGAGTAATATACTTTATATACTCGCGATTATAAGTATAGTAAATATACTTTACTCGCGATATTTATTATTAAGAGTATAGTAAATATATTTATTAATACCGTAGTAGGCGTAGTATCTATTACGACCCAAGGATCGTAATATTATTTTACGTTTTTTATATTATTATTAAGCCGCTAACTCTACGCTAGTAGTTTTAGGTATTATAATTCTAATATCTCTATCTTTCTAAAGAAAAGATTTATTATTATTATAATATCGGGTTTAACCTCGGGATATCTAGAAAAATTTAATAATAATAATATCGATTAACCCCTCTCCGATAACTCCCGCCGTAAAAACGGTAATAAATTCGGAGGTATTATAATTCTCGAAGATATTTTAGAAATATAGTTTAAAGTTATTAAAGAGGAAAATCGTCGCTTAAAATAATAATAAAAACTAGAGGTATTATAAATTATTAAAGGACGGGATTAGTATTTAGATATTTATTAAATTAACGGCTAAGTTTATTAAACTATAATCTAGCTATAGTATAGGAGTAGGTTAAGATAAAAGATAAAAGACGAAAATTAGGGTAGGGCTAGCTACTATCTAAATAAGAGCTAGTATATAAAGTATTTATTTATTTCCTATCTCGATTATATTAAGATAAAAATAAGGAAACTACTTTAAACCTAAATTAAATCTAAGATAAATTAAACTAGGCTAAGATAGTTTAGATTTAAATTAAATTTAAAATAAATAAAACTATATTATAATAATAGCCCCCTCTTTAAGGTCGAGCTCCTATAAGATAAATAAATAATTAGTTCGATTAATTAAATTTCGTAACCCTAAATCTTATTTAAGGTTATGAAATAGTTAAGATAAAAACGCGTCGGAGTATTCGAGTTATCGATAATAATAAATAAGGGATAGGACGGGGAATAAATAACGGTATATAAATAAGGCTAGGCGTTAGCGTTATTATTTATAAATAATAACGGCGGGGCTAGGCTATAGGGTACTATTTATTTATATAATAATACGAAGTATCGGTCGAAGCCGATACGGAACGATAACCGAGGGGATAATAATAGATAAGGAATAAACTATAGTATAAATAGAGGTTAACTTCTTAAAAATTAAATTAGGATAAAGATAATAGAGGTTCTTTATACTAGTACCTTTAAATAATATATAGTAATTCGTAGAGGCCAGCGGCGCTAGGATTTAAAATATAATATTTATTAATAAATTATTAATAACGGGTAAGATATTAGAAGGGTTCCTATATAGCGACGTAGCCTTTTTAATTAACGTAATACTTTAATAAAGGTAGACTATAACGGCGATTATATTTAGAATTTAAGATACCGTTAATATATTATTTACGTTAATTATCTTCGGTAGTTATAGGTTCTCGGATAAACTAGATTTATTTAGGTAAAGAGTTATTAATTATTAACTATAATAGGTTAGCGTAGAAGACGGGGTAAACTTTTATAAAATATAGAAAATCTAACTAAATTATAAAAGGATTATTAAAAACCTTAGAGACTCGGAAGGGGCCGATATTATAATCGTCGAGTTTAATTAAAAAGTATATAATATTTAGATTCTTAATATTTAGTTATATTTGATCGTTTATTAAATATATCGGATATAGGCGCCTTCGTTAGTTAGCCGAGGATTTAAAGATAATTTAGGCGATAAATATTTTATTATAAAAATAATTATTTAAGGCTTTTATTTATATTACGAATTTATCGGTAATAATTAAATAGGTACGGGCTTAAGTAGTAAAATCTTAGAATAAAGATTTAATAGGCTCGAAACCGATATATAAATATTAATTATAATTAGTTAAGAAAGACGAGGCTAGAGTACTAAAAGAATTAATATTATTATTAGAAAACTCCGCTTTAGGGAGCTATTTTACTTAATTATCTTATATATAATTAATATATATACGGAGGTAGTATTCTATTATAGTATTAAACTACTCGGTTTAATTATCCGTTTAAAGATAATATTTAATAAATATATATTAATCGATCTTAAAGCGTTTATATAAGGCCTCCTAGAACTCCGATATAAATTAAGATCCTCGATCCGAAATAAAGATATCTAGTAATTTATAAAACTTTTATATATTTTAATAGAAAGTGTCGTAGGTTTCGTCTACTTCTATTAATATAATTAATACTAAATACTATATCTTAGTTAAGCGGTTTATAAAAATTAGGATATATTAATAAATAATTCCTATAAAGGTATAAGGCGATAGAGGATTTATATAATCTATCGAGATATCTTTTTAACGTCGTTATAAAGGCGGTAATAAACGTAGTTATTTTTAGGTACACTAACGGGAAGGCTTAATTCTTCGGTATATATAATAATTCTTAACGAATCGCTAGATAATAATATAAATATTAGGTTATTAATAGGCCCGACTAATTAATTTATAATATTTAATACGACTTAAATAACTACCCGCGATATTATTATAAACTAGCTAGATTAGACGAAGGCGTAGTTTATTAAAATTCGAAATATATCTCTTTCCTTAGAAATAGAGAACTTTATCTTTATCTTTATATTTAATAAAGGGAATTCCGCTATAATAACGCGTTTTAAAACGTAGTATTTCTAGGACTTTAAGGATGAATTAATCGGCTTAATTAATTATATCCTATAATTAATAAGTCGGGGTATTATATAAGTCTTTATCTAGATTAATAAACTAGTCTTTATTTAATTTAAATTTATAGGACGTAGGTAGGGTCTAAGGTTCTAAATTAACGTCTATATTAATTTTTATCGGGGTCGTATAAATTAATATAAAATATAATTAAAAAAACTAGATAAGAATCTTTAAATTTATTATTAATATAATTAAAGTAATTAGGACTAAGGTTAAGGTCGTTATATTTAATAATATATTATAAATATAGTTTTTAAGGATTTCTAGGGCTAGGTTTTTTCTTTTTAATATAGTCTAATATTAATATTAATATCTAGGGTTTAACTTATCCCCCTTTTTAAGGAGATCTCTTAACCGATATATTAATATATTAAGTTCATTATCTTTTTTACCGGGCCGGTAGGTAATTTTATAATTAAAACGGGATAAAAACTCGCTCTACCTTATTTAACGGCGAGATAATACTTTAAATAAGATAAAATATTTAAGAGCCTTATAATTAAATATTACCTCGATAAAGAGAGTAGATCCCTTTAATTTAAAACGTTATTCCTCGAATACGCGGACGATTACTATAGACTCTTTATTATAAATCTTATAATTATACTCGGTAAAATTATACTTCTTTAAAAAATAAATAACCGGATAAAGGATATTTTAGTTATTATATTAGGATAGGACTCCCCTAGATATATAATTAAATATATTTATTTCTACTATAATCTTATAGTCGGGGTCGAAATAAATTAGGATAATATTAAAGATAAAAACCTTCTTTAAGGTATTAAAAATTATTTAATATTAAATATTTTACTCGAAGATAATATCTTTTTTAATTAAAATTATAAATAATATAACGAGTTTATTAAATTTATAAATAAAGCGCCGATAAAAGTTAACAAACCTTAAGAAACTTTAAATATCTTTAATATTAACTAATTATAATTAATTTAGGATTATATTAATTTTCTTTAAATTTATTTTAATCTTTTAGGTAGTAATAATTAATCCTAGATATATAACTTCTTTAATATAGAAATCGTATTTAATAATATTTATTTAAAGCCCCGCCTCGCGGAGCTTTTAAAGGATATATTTAATATAAATTTTATACTCTTCTTTAATATCGCTATAGATTAGAATATCGTCGAGATATATAATATAAATCTTATCGAGAAATTTATGAAGAGTATTATTAATATAGTACTAGAACGAGGTAGGGTTATTATATAATTTAAATAATATAATAAAGTATTCGAATAAACCGAATCGGGTACGGAATATAATAAATTCTTCGTCGCCCTCTTTAACACGGAGGCGATTAAAAATAAATATAATATCTAATTTAAAAAATACTTTAATATAATTTAATTAATTTAAGGTTTCTAATATTAGGGGTAAAGAGTATTTATTCTTTATAATAATAATATTTAGCCCTCGGTAATTAATATAGAAATATAAACCTCTGTTAGGTTTCTTTACGAATAGGAGAAAAAACGCGGTATAAGACCGATTAACTCGAATAAAATCTTTACTAAAGTTTTTATCTAGGTAACGGCGGAGTTTTAAGATTTTATTATAATTTATATCGTATAAACTAGATAACGGAGATTATAACCTTTCTTTAAATATAATAATATAATTATATAATTAATATAAGAGTAAAGTATTAATATCTTTTTTTAAAAAGACGTTTAAGAATTTATAGTACCGCGTAGGTAAGATCGTAGTTAGGTTAATATTCTTATTATCTCGGTAAACTTAAAGCTTTTTTAAAATAACGGCGGAGGCGAGATAGAACTCTTTATTTATTTTAAATATAACTCGGTTCTAGGCTTAATCGTAAATATTTAATTTAAAGTTTTAATTAAGGCGGGGTTTAAGTTTATAATATTTAGATTCTTAATAAAAATAAGTATTTAGGGTCGAGATTTCTTCTAGAATACTTAAAAATCAATCGATTTCTATAAATAATAAATTAAATATAGTTTACTCGTTAAGCCTAACGAGCCGGGTAAATAATCGAGATCTTATCTCGTATATATTAAGAGTAACTAGGTATTAGGTTCGTTATTCTTAATATTAAAATTTAAAACGAAGCGAGGCTAGGCTATAATATTTAATTTTAAACGTCTTTCCTTATTTAATAATAATAATAATATAACTATACTCGTTATTATAGTTAATTTTTATAAGAATAAATAATTAAGATTAGGGCGAGGAAAACTCCTTTTAAATCTAGATTTATTATTAATAAACTTAGAACTAGGGTAACTCCTTTTAAATTCTAGGTTATTTTATATAAATATTAGATTAGGCTAGGAACTAGGTTTACTTTTAATAAACCTAGGATTAAATTAACTCTTTTTAAATCGAGGTTTACTTTTTATAAATTTAGGATTAAATATACTATTAATAAACCTAAAATTAAAGTAATTTCTCTCGAGTCGGAATTAATAATTTAATAATAATATTATCGTTTATAAATAATAACGGCTCTTTATATATTAACGACTCCTTTTAAATCGGGGCTTACTTTATACGAGTATAAAATAAAATTAAAAACTAGGATTCTTAAATTTAAAAACTTTTTTAAGATATAAAAAAGAATTTATTTTCCGCGAAGACTTTTACGGGACTAAGGGTATAATTTCTTAAATAAAAATATAAAACGAAGGTTAAAGAATTATCTAAGAAATCGGTAGTAACTTTATAATAATAAAGGTATAATAAACCGATTACGACGGGGTATTAACTAAGTTTAGTAACGAAAAAGATTATTCGTTCTTAATAATTATAGATATCTAAAATCGTTTCTATAATATAAATAATACGTTTTATAACGGTAGGTATATTATTAAAGAGTCGGATAATACGAGGATAACGAAGAAGGTAAAGGGGTAAATACTAGGTATATATAAAATCATAATCGATAAAAAAATAACTAGATATACTAGTATTAATTAAGGCTTTAATTCGAATTCGGGACTAGTTATTCCGTAGTTAATAAAAAATAATTATATATTTATTACGAAAAATAGGGTCGGTTTTAAAAAGCTATATAATAAACTTAAATAAAAACTTAATTAATAACGAAGATAAATTAAACGATATAGCCGATAAATAAAAAGGTATATATAAGGTTCTAGGTACCTATAATTTTAATACGCGACTTTATACCGAGATTATTCTTTTCCCGCGTTTAAAATAACTTCTTTTATAATACTCTCGTTATTATCGATAATAATTATAATACTAGATCGGAGGCTAGCTAGTTTAATTAAATAGACTTTTATATTATATCTAAACGATTTATAATAAAAATAAAGCCTCTACTTCTCGTAGATAATTTTAATAACCGGGGTTTTTATTAATTTACCTTTAATAATAATTTAGGTAGAATCGAGGTTTATTAATTTTTTAAATAAAAGAGTTAGAGCTATAATAATAAGGATAAAAGTATTCGTTATAATAAAGCGGGCTATAGGGGTAGAAGTTAATAAAAATATAATAAACCTTTTTAAAGTTTATCTTAATTTAATAAAAGTAATACTTTAACGAGGTAAACGGTATTTAATCTACCGGAGTTTTTAGTCGATTTCGGAGTATATACGGACATATTTATTAAAGGTATATAATTATTAATTATTAATTTTCCTTAAGGAGATAAAGGCCTATTAAATAATATAATTAATATTATATTTTATAATATTAATTAAGGATTCGTTCTTTATTCGAGAATATTCCTTTTTCTACGTAATAAAGTTAAAGTACTCGTTAAAAAATATAAAGCTTTACTTAAATTCCTAGATATAATTCCGAGTATTCTTTTATTTAAACGGGTTACTATATATTTCCTATAGTTTCTTTTATTAATTAGTAAAATTAATTAAGGTATAAAGACTCTTTTTTTTTTAACGGTTTATTAAATTAAAGGTCTTTTTACCGATAATTAATTTAAACTTTATATAAACGATCTTATCGCTATTAATAAGATAGCGGTTATAATTAATATATATCTACTATATTAATATTTACTTTTAAATATTTAATTTATTTTAATCCCTTTTATATTCCGAGATATCTAAAAGTTTTTCGGATTTAAAAGGTATTCGAGATCATAAAGAGGTAAATTATTAAATATTTAAAAAAGAAGACGAGCGTAGGCCTATAATAATAATATTATTAAAGGTATTCTTATCGAATACCTAAGGCGGGGGCTAAAGTATAATTTAAATTATAATAAATACGACCTAGGTTATTACCTAAACGATAATATAAATTAAGGATTACGTATCTAGCGTAGGAGGAGGAAGAGGTATAAATAAAAATAAAATATTAAATAAAGAATTACTCTCGACCTAAATACGTAGGTAATCGAAGGTATTTAGGAAACTAATAAAATTATTCTAAACTTCGGCGAGAAATTATTATACGCGGTTTTCGGGGTTAAAGGGTAGATCCCTTATAATAATTATCCTAGTATTAAAGAGTATTAACTAGGTAATTAATCTTTTATAATATTAAAGAACGGGATTAATATCTAGATATTTATTAAATTAATAATTAGGTTTATTAAACTATAACCTAGTTATAATATAGGAGTAGGTTAAGATAAAAGATAAAGAATAAAAGTTAGGGTAAGGCTAGCTATTATCTAAATAAGAGTTAACGTACGGAGTATTTATTTATTTCTTATCTTAATTATATTAGGATAAAAATAAAGAAACTAGTTTAAACCTAAATTAAATTTAAGATAAATTAGGCTAGGCTAAGATAACTTAAACCTAAATTAGATCTAAGATAAATAAAACTATATTATAATATAAATTAAAAATTAAAAATTATATAATCCTATTATTTCTATACCTATTAATAGAGTATTAATAGAATCTACTATTTATAATAGAGGTCCCCTAATTATTACACTTACTAGTAGAATAGTAATAAATTTAACTATATTTAATAGAGATAGTTGTTTTAGGGCGAAAATACTATACTTTAATAAAATACGTTCTTATAAAGATACGAGCGAAGGTGAATATTTATACTAGTTCCGCGATATAAATATTAAATTTTTAATTAGTCCTAAGTATTTTACTACCGATTATTTAAAAATTATATATTATATAAACTCGTTAAAAGATAATTCTTTAACGTAGTAATATAGGTACTATAACTCTAATAGTTTAACTAGTATTATATTTAGTTTTTTTAAGAAGTTTCTTCTTAATTTAATAACGAATTTAATTAATTACTATCTCTTTATTTATAAAAAGTAGGAGGAAATTAAATAATAATTTTATTAGAAAGTATCGTTATTTAGAATTTATTTTAAAGAGATAAAAACCTAGTTACCCCCGTTTTTAAAGAAATATAAAGTAAACTTTTTCTTAATTAAATATAAACCTAAAATTAAAAATAAGATTCTTAATTTTAATAATATATTAATTTAAAGGGAAGAAATTCTTATTTAAATTATTATATGAGAAAAGAATCTAAAGTATATATAATTAATAAACGACTTTAATTCTAATTCGGGTTTTTATTTAAAAAACCTTAATAAAGGAAAACTTATAATAGACCGAATCATTAAATCTAATATTAACGATAGTATTAAATAGGTATATTTAAAAGAGAAGAGTAATAAATATAAAACTAATACTATTAATTCTTTATATAATAAGATTATCTATTATTATTATAGAACGGAAGGTTATATTAAACCTAAATATCCCGATATAAATAATTTAGTTATATACGTCGGCGCGGTATTAGTAAAAAATAATTAAACCTAATTTACGCCTCGGAAGAAAGATAAAAAAAACGATTAATAGAGGTATACCCTTCTATTCTTTCTAAGGAATAAATTACTCTTTAGAATAAAATTAAATAATTTATTACCTTAATTAACTCTAAAGTATAAATAAATTCAATTTTATAACGGTTTATCGTTAAAAACGATTTAAAATTTTATAATACTACTTTATTACTAGCTAAAGTAATTAACGGGTAAAGTATATATTATTATAGCGCGTATTAATTAAATTATTAAATAATCGATAATTAAAATTAAGAGTATAAATATAGTATTTTATTCTATTCTATACTATAAATTTTAAAGATTTAGATATTATTCTAGATATACCTAAATTATATTAATTAAAGATATTAATTAATTCTAAGGCGGATTAATAACGGTTTAAAATTAGTTCTAGTATTTTATAAATTAAAGAACCGGCCGAGTTCACTAGTAATTTTAAAAATAAATCGAATATATTCGCGGTCGTATATATTACGGTAGTATAAAGTAAATAGGAAGAACTTCCTAATTTAAAGATTCCTAAAGAATTTATAAAATTTTATAAAAAAAAATTTAATAAAAAAGCGAGTACCCTATTTATTTTTAAATAGGGGGATTATATTATAGAGATAAAAATTAATAAAGAATTATTTTATAAACCTCTTTATAATTTATCTTAAACTAAATTATCGGAGTTATAGTATTATTTAGAATCTTTACTTTATAAAAGCTAGATCCGTTATTTAATTTCTTCGGTCGAAGTATTTATTCTTTTTATACCTAAAAAGAATAATTAATTATATTTTTATATTAATTATCGGGGCTTAAATATAATAATTATAAAGAATTAATATTTATTACCTTTAATTACCGAGATACTAGATTATTTATATAGTTTTAAAATCTTTACGAAATTAGATTTTAAAGATATTTATTATAGGATCTAGATTAAAGACGGCGACGAGTAAAAAACTATTTTCCGAACTCGCTATAATTATTTCGAATATTTAGTTATACCTTTTAGGCTCGCTAACGTACCGGCGATATTTTAAATTTATATTAACCGTATATTTATAGATTTAGTAGATATAATATATATAATATATTTAGATAATATCCTAATTTATAGTATTAATCCGGCGGAATATTAATAATATATAAAATAAATACTCGAATAATTATATTAATTCTAGTTATTTATTAACTTTAAGAAATACTAATTTAATACCGAAATAATCGAGTTTTTAAATTTTATTATATTTATTAATAGGGTAGTTATAGACTCGGAATATATTAAAATTATTAAGGAATAACCTTAACTAAAAATATATCGGGAAGTATAAATCTTTTTAGGTTTCGTTAACTTCTATAAGTAGTTTATTTATAGTTATTCTAATATAACTACGCCGTTTATTAGTCTATTTAAGGGTAGTAAAGTAGGTAAAAAAATTAATCTATTTAAATAAATAAACGGCGCCGCGGAAGCGTTTTAAATCTTACGAGATATATTTATAAACGCGCCTTTTCTACGCTATTATAATCTAACTAAATAATTATATATAGAGATAAATATTTCTAACTTTAACTTTAGCTCTATATTATTGTAATAAAATAAGAATAATTATTAGCGCCTTATAGTATTTTAATTACAGAAATTAAATCCTCTAGAATAAAACTATAAGACTTATAATTAAGAATTACTCGTTATTATAGTAGTAATAAAATAATAGTAATACTATCTAGAAAGTAGTCTTTATTATATTAAAATCTAAACTAATTATAATAATTTAAAGAGTTTTATAAAATAGAAGGAGTTAAATTTTAAATAGGCTCGTTAAATATTTAAATTAATTACCTATAATTTTAAAATCTTTTATCGGGCTAGAAAATTAAATTTTATTAATATATCGTCGCGGCGCCCTAATTATAAGGGAGTATTATCGTTAAATATTAAATTATTATTAACGCTTTAGAATAAACTTACTCTTTAGACTAGTAATTAATTATCGGAAAATAATAAAGAAATAAAAGTAGTTATAACCTCTATTTTTTAAATTATAGAGTTAAGAGTAGTAATTCTAAAGCGGGATACTATAATAGTATTTAAAACTATATATAATAATCCTAAAAAGCCTATTAAAATATTAATTCGGGAATTATAAATTTATAATAATTAAGTAAACTCTTTTCGAGTTAAAGCGAATATATTAAAGAATCGTTATTATATAAAGAATAAAGTATAGGCTATAGACTCCGAGGGACTATTAAAATATAATAATTATCTTTAAATATTAAAGAATAAAACTTTAAGAGAAGAGTTTATAAAGAAATATTATAACGATTTTTTAATAGGTTATTTTAGCGCTATAAAATCGTATAAATTATTTACTCGAAAAGTTTTCTAGGAGAGTAACCTAAAATAAATTACGAATTATACTAAAATTTATAATATATATTAATATATAAAGACGCCGAGATATCGTTTATATAACGAATTAAATTCGCTTCCTATTACTATTTAATTATAGAAGGAGATTTCTATAGATTTTATAACTAGTTTACCGCCTAGTAAATATAGAGGTATCGTTTATAATATTATCTTTATCGTTATAAATCGATTTATTAAAATAATTAGGTATATATTTATAATTATTGAAATTAATACCGTTTAATTAACGGATGTATTTTATTTTAAAATTATTTATCGTTATAGTATACCTAATAATATTATTAATAATAGAGGCTCTATTTTTACGAGCGCCTTCTAGTCGGTTATATAGTTTTATTCGAAAATTAAATATACCTAAGTACTATTTTTTACCTTTAAATAAATAAATAAATAAAGTATTAAAATTAAATACTAGAGTACTATTTATATATATTTATTAATAATAAATAAATAAATTAGGCTAAATTATTACCTATAATAGAATTCTTAACTAATAATAATTAGAGTACCGTCGTCGGAACGACGCTATTTTTCTATATATACGGTTATTATCTTGAAATCCGCTAGGAGGTCGAGGACGACTCTAGGGAAAGAAGGGTACTAACTATAAATAATAAAATATAATAATTATAAACTTTAAAAAATAGAACTATAGAGTATCTTTAAAGCGCTACCGAATATTAAATTAAATAATAAAATAAAATATATAAATTATAAAGTTATAAGGTTAATAATTTAGTTATATTAATAATAAAAAACCTAAAGTAAAAGCGCCTAAATAAGAAATTATCTTATAAATTTATAAAGCTCTTTAAGATTATTAATAAAATAAAAGTATAAATTTACCGCCTATTACTATCTTTTATATATAGAATTTATAATATCTTTTATATATTATTACTTAAATTATATTATTATCGCGATTATATTAATACGACGGAATCTTTTATATAAACCCCCGAATTTATTAATAATAATAAACTATAGGAAGTAGAAGAGGTAATTAATAAAATTAAAAATAAAGAAAATATCTAATATAAAGTTAAATAAATTAATTAAGGCGAAGAATATAATTAATAATTACTAGATAAAGAGTTTATTAATATTAATAAATTAATTAAAGCCTTTAAATAGGCGGGTAATAAATATAAATATATAAATATAATTAAAGAGGTTACTTAATTATATAAAATAATAAAGCGAAGTAAATAAAACCGATATTAAAAATAAATATTATTACTTTTATATTAATATTTATATAACGGATATTCTCCTCTATATTTATAATTTTATTATATAGTTTTAAAATATAACTAAATTTAATTTATTATTAAACTATTTATATACGATAGCGATAAGATAATATATTTATAAAAATACTTTTACTTTAAATATAGTTTATATAGATATTTAGAATATATTATTAAATAGTATATCTAAGTAAATTTAGTTAACGCCGATTTAAGAAAAAAAGAATTCGATATTATTATTATATTATAAAAAATATTTAATTTCTATCGGAATCTCTAAAAGAAGACGTAGTATCTTTAATATAATCCTTAAGAATATTAACTTCCTCGGGACTCTTAAGATCTTATTTATATTAATAAAAACTCTCGGTCTTTTTTTCGAGAATTTTATTCATCGTCTTTAATTTCTTAATATACTAGTTCGCCGCCGTTAATTAATTTTATAGGTTAACGATTATAGTAGAGATTTACCTACTAGTTATTATTATTTTACTATATATTTTACGCTATTAAATAATTTATTAATTTATTAATTTATATTTATAATCTTCTTTAAGAGTTCTATTATTAATACGGGTATATTAATATATAGACTTTTTTACTTTCCTTCGGAAAAACTTAGAAATTTATTATTATTAATATATACTATTTTAGAGCTTACGATTATAGCTTATCTTTACGTAATAGTCGATTCCGTAGCGATTAATATAATAGAGCGTATAAGGAGGGGACGTACTTTAAATATAATTATTATTAAATTAATAGAAATAGACCTAGTAAAAGAGCTACGAAGCGTAGTAAACTATTATTATAATTAATATTATATAGTCGCGCTAATAGTGAACTAGCTATATTTATTAATATATTTATAACTAGAATAAATTAATATAAATAAATTAATATTATCGGTAAACTTTATTTATAGAGTTAAAAAAAAACTATATATAACGAGAGTATTATTTATATATTAATTATAATACTAGAACGCTATTACGGAGTTAGAGTAATAATATATAAAAGAGGTTAAAGAAGTTACGAAGGAAGAAAATAAATAGGCGGGCGAGTTTATTTTAATAATAAACCGTCGCGCTAAATACTTTAATATCGTTATACGTCGATATATACCTCCGCTCCGCTACCTCGCTCTTATTAATAAATATAACCGTTACTATAATAATTATATTATTACTAATCTTCGGGTATAATATTAGGGCTATACTATTTATATATAATACTTTACTACTAATACTTATTATAGTATAGTAGGAGTATATAGTAAAGGTAGGTACTATTATTTCGCTACTAGTACTATAAATACTATAGAAATAATCTAATATACTATATTTACTACAAGTACTACAAGCGCTATAGGAACGATAATATATACTATTTCGCTCTACTACTATTATATATAATAGTACTATAGGGACGAAAGAAATATTATTTAATTAATTACTATTATTATATAGTAGCGCTATAGAAATAATTTTATAAATATACTATTCGCTTATTATTTATACTATTATATAGTAGAGATAATATAGTAGTATTACCCTTCTATTACTAGTACTATTTAATTATACTATAAAACTAGTTTCGTATTACTCCGTAACTAGTACTATATAGTATTATAGGATTAATAGTATAAATAGGAAGATTCTTTTTCCTTATTCTCTTATAGGGTTAAAGATTTTTTAATAAACTTCGATTAATTAACTAAATACTATTCCGTAACTAATATTATAAATATTATAGGATTAGATATATAATTTTATATTTAGGTTACTATATAGTAATATTATTATACTAAATAACTCTTTTCCCTTTTTTCTCTTAGGGGGTTTAAAGGTTTTTTAATAAATATTTTTTAATTAAAGTATTTAAATACCTAGAGACTAGGGCCTAAAGAGGGAGGTAATTATAAAGTAGTAATATATTATATATACCTACGTCCCGCTAAAGGCGTTAATATATTATATATATTTACGCTCCGTTATTTCTATAATATTATTATTTATTAATATAGGGTTCTAGCTTTAGTATTACGAGATTCTAACTTTTAATAATTTTATATCGAGTTAATATTCCTTTATCTTTTCTAAAAATCTTAAAGATTAGTTTTATTATTAAATTTAAGATTTAAAAACTATTTAATAATAAACCTCGTAACTATTTTACGTCTTTTATTATTATACTATATTAAGACCAACTTTATAATAGTTATTAAGTATAGTATATAGATCCTATATAAGGAGTATACGGCGTGGTTACGTTATTTATATTATAGTATTATATTATAGTTTCTAGTACTCCGGAGCCCCTTTAGAAATAAAAGGCTCGGAGCCCTCGCTTTAATTCTTTAAAGATTAATTCTATTATTTAAATATAAAGATTATTTTCCTATTAAGGTTTTATATTTATTTTTATATTATTATAAATACCTTAAATACTATAATTTAATAGTTTTAATCTTTCTTAACCTTTTTAGGTAGTAATTTATTAGAAATATAAAAGATCTTTCTAAAAATAATCGTCTTAAAGGCGAGACGTACGGGATTAATACTTTAAACGAAAATACCGGAGATATATTAAAGAATATTAATCTTACGGTAGATTAATGATTTATAAAATTAAAATATAAATAGAAAGCCCTCGAGAAAGAGGCCTCTATTATTATAATTTAAAAGAATATCGAAAATTTACGACGTATTATCGTAGGTAAAGGAGATAAGGAAATCGAAAATAATCCTTAAAAATTAAATATAAAAAACGAAAGCGGCCCGACGGTAGGTCGTAATTAAATCGGTTATAATATAAATTAAGGTAATTTACGGTTATCGAAACTATAGGATTTTTATATAAAGAATCTATAAAATTATCGAGAATAGATTTATAATACGGAGACTACGTTCCGCTTAATACTCGTAAACTTTCGAATAAATAAAAAGAAGATTTTATATATAATACCTTATTTAAAGGGGTAAATTAAGAAGTTATAAAATAAATATAAAGAATTTTATTTAGTAGATATATTAATATAGAAGTTCTTTACGGATTATTTATTTAATATAATTAAAGACCCTTTAAACCGAGCTATAAATACGAATCTTAAATATTAATATATACGTTAAAGGAATAATTAATTAATATAAGATTTCGATATTTATTTTAATACCCTAGAAACCGAACTACCTCTTTATAATAAAAAGTAATAAATAATTTATTTAATAACCCGCCTAAGACCTAATATTTTAAAAGAAGTTAACCGGGCCTAAAATATTCTTATTAAGCGAACCGAATTTATATTATTTATAACGCGTTACGAACGTAATCTTAATTAAGATTTTAAGATATAAGATAATAATTAAAATAATTAATTAAGACCTCGGAAAAGATATAAAAATGAATTAAAGGGCGGAGATAATAAAAATAAATCTAATATAAAGAGATAAAGTTTTAATAAGGGTAATCGTAGAAATATTAATAAAATATATATAACTCGCGCGAGCGATAAGAATCTTAAAGATATTAAATATTTTAATTATTATAAATTCGGCTATTACTCTAATAAATATCTAAAGAAGAAAATAAAGATTATTAATTATATCGGCGATTATACCGCCGAGTTAAAAAATAATAAACTCTTAGGGAAATCTTTATCCTAAAGGAATAAAAAGAAATAAAAACCCGATCGAGTATAAATATTAATAACGAAGTTATTACGAACCTAATTAATATTAATATAAAAATTATTCGTATTAAAATGGATAAAGATCTAGGAGCGGAGATAAATATTATTAATAAGATATTTATATAGTAGTATAACCTAGAGCGTTTTAAAAGCGAGCCGTTATTAACTCCTAAATAAATAAACGGGTAATTTATTTATTATTATAATATTTATAATATCGTCTACTAATTAACCGATTTATAAAGATAAACTAAAGAGTATAATAATACCTTTTATTTTATTAATAAAAAAGGCTCGTTTATTATTATAAATATACCGGCTATAAAAAAGGAAAAGATTTAAACTAATTATAATATATATATTTAACGATTCGGTATCGCGCTAAATACGTATATATTAGAATTATTTAAGGATTTTACGAAATCGTTAAGGACGCAGCTAGTTATATATATATTAATTTATATTAAGGTTAGTCTCTTTAATTAAAATCCTATTAATAAAAACGAGGCTAGGAAAGGCGATATTATTATTAATATAATATCTTTTAATAGTTTCGTTATTATACTACCTATACTTCCTAATAAATTTATAGATTTTAATAATATCTTTTTAGATAAAGAAGTAGGTCGATTACCGTCGTATAAAGGCGGCGACTATATAATTAATATAAAGAGTAACCCGTTATACGGGCCTCTTTATAATTTATCGAATTTAGAATTAATAAAGTTAAGAAGATACCTAAATAATATTTTAGCGAAGGGTTAAATTAAATACTCTATAAACCCCGCCGGGGCTCCTATCGTTTTTATTCTAAAAAAGGATAATAAACTATAATTATATATTAACTACCGAGGTTTTAATAAGATTATTATTAAAAGTCGTTACCCGTTATTTTTAATTAACGAGATACTGGACCGCCTAAATAATACTATATAATTTACGAAGTTTAATTTAAAAGATATTTATTATCGAATAAGAATTAAAGAAGGCGATAAATAGAAGATAATATTTCGTACGCGGTATAATTTTTTCGAATATATAGTAATATTATTTAGTTTAACGAATATACCTACTACTTTTTAAACTTATATTAATAAATCGTTAGCGGGTTTAATAAATATATTTTATATTATTTATTCAAATAATATCCTAATTTATTTAAATTTAAAAGAGGAGTATATTAACTATATATAATAAATACTCGAACGCCTATAAAAATATTCCTTATTCGCGAGTCTTAAGAAATACGAGTTCTTTACTCGGTTAATTAAGTTTCTAGAGTTTATCGTAAATATCGAAAATATATCGATAAACGAATATAGAATTAATATAATTTAATCTTAACTAAAACTAAAGTCCTTTTATAATATATAAGTATTTTTAGGCTTTATTAATTTTTATCGTCGATTTATTTATTATTATTCGTAGATAGTAGGCCTATTAACGGGTCTATTAAAAAGTAGTTAAGATAATAAAAAATATAATTTATCTAAATAGCCTAAAGAGGTAGAGTAAACGTTTTACTTATTTTATAATTTATTCTCGTATATACCTATTCTAGTATACTTTAATCTAGAATTAAAAATTCGGATTAAGATAAATACTTTTAATTTTATTATAACTACGATTTTAATATAGTTATAAAATAATAACGAATAATATCCCGTCGCTTTTTAGTCCCGTAAGATATAGGGTTTAGAAATTCGATATAAAATTTATAATAAAGAACTCCTCGTAATCGTTATAATATTTAAATAAAAACGATATTACCTCGAGGGTAGTTTATATAAAATAAAAATCTTAATTAATTATAATAACTTAAAGGGTTTTATAAATATTAAATAATTAAATAATCACTAAGCGCGTTAAATAATAAGATTTTTATTTTTTAATTTCTTAATTTCGTATTATTTTAAGAAAAGTAATTTAACCGATAACCCTTTATATCGTTTTAATTATAAAAGCTAAAATAGCTTTTTAGATAATATATTATTTATATTATAATAAAAGTTATTAAATTTAGAAGGTACTAGTTAAGGCCTTATTTTCGTTATAATATAAGATATATTCGTAGATATAGAAGATCTAGAGGTAGATAATATTTCGCCGGCGTTAAATAGTATATCCGTAGGCGTCGCGTAAAACCTAATATATATAAAACTTATATTACTAGGGTCTTTAAGGCTTACCGTAAAAAAGATATATTTTTTAATAATATATTTATCTAGGCCTAGAGAGTTAATACCTGGACGGGAAATTCTAAAGAGTTTAAATAAGATATTTATTTAAATCGATTACGATATAATAAAGGAATTATTTAACTTTATCGCTAGAACTATAAACTATATACTATTTATTCTATATATTATTATTAAATTTATAGTATTTTACGAAACGGTTTATAACGCTAAAAGTTTATTAATAATTAAAATAATTCGCGCTTTATAAAAGGATAATTTCTTCTCGTAAATAAAAATCGCCGAAATTATATAAGCGGATTACTAGCGTTCCGCCGGAGTATAGACTTTAGATTCTATATTAATTTTTAAATATAATAGTAAGATTTATATATTTAAAGAAGGATTAATCCGCGAAGAACTATTAAAATAATATTATAATAATATATTAACGGGGTATTTTAGTATTAAAAAGATAACGGAGTTATTTATTAAAAAATATTTCTAAAATACTCTTAAGGCTAACGTACGGGAATATATTAATATATATAATATATATTAACGGGTTAAGATATATCGATATTACTTTTATAATAAAATTAATTCCCTATTATATCCTACGGGGTCGTAGAAGGAAATTATAATAAATTTTATTACTAATTTATTTTTAAATAAGCGATACGGGCGCGTCTATAATATAGTTCTTATAATTATAAATAAGTATATAAAGATATTACGATATATCCTAACTACTAAAATAATCGACTCTACGGGGTTAATAAAGTTAATATTCGAAAAAATTATCCTAAAGTTTAGAGTTCTTAATAAGATTATTTCTAATAGAGGTTCTATCTTTATAAATACGTTTTAGTTAAAGGTATATTATTTAATAAAAATTAAAAAGCGCCTAAATACCGTATTTTATCCGTAGATAAATAACTAGATACAACGTTAGAACTAAACTTTAGAATACTATTTAAGAACCTTTTATTTAAATAAATAAAATAACTAGATAGTACTTTTACCTATAATAAAATAAATATACTATAATACGTAGTATATAATAATAAAATAAATATTATTTATAGTTATATATAGTTATAATCCTTCTCTTAAACCGCGTCTCGAGGGCGAGATATACGGGAGAGAAGTACCGTCGGTATAAAAAAGAATTAAAAAATTAAATACTTTAAGAAAATACTTAATAAAAGTGTAAACTATCGCGGTCGAAGCGTAGAAACGTAATTATAATAGAAAATATTAACCGAAATCATTTAATATAAATAACCTTATATTATTATTAACTAAAAATTTAATATAAAAATAACTAAATAAAAAGCTCTTTTATAAAGTAATTAGATTATTTAAGATTTTAGATACCGTCGGAATATAAATATATCGCCTAGGATTATTAACTAGTTATTATATTTATAATATTTTCTATATATCGCTTCTAGAGCCGTATTATTAATAGTAGAGCGATATTTCGATTCCTAATATACCTCTACCGGAATTAATAGATAATACGAACGAATAAGAAATAAAAAGGGTATTAAAAAAGAAGAAAATAAAGGGCGAGGTATTTTATTTTATAAAATAACTAAAATAGCCAGAGACCTTTAATAAATAAATTAATATAAATACTTTAGATAACGCGCTAGAACTACGAGAAATATTCGAAGAGAATACGAAGGTAGAAAAAGTATAGAAAGTAAAGAGTAGGAAAAAGAAGTATTATTAATTACTAGCTACTACTAGCTATTTCTTATTAATAGATTTCGAGCGAGACGTATCCTTACGACTAACGGGGTATTTACGGGTAGGTTTATATTTATAATAGCTAGCTTTCCTAATATAAAGACTCGACTATTTATAAATAAAACCGGGGCCGGGAAATCGAATTAAAAAACGAGGGGTAAAAATAAAATTAAGATTAAAATTATTAACTTTATCTTTAACTTCTTCCTTAAAAGCTTTACGAGAAGATATTAATTTATTTAAAATATAACGACTTATACCCTTTATACCGTCGTATTAAAGGCGAGGCTTTATAGTATCTTTAACTAAAAGAGTTTTATAATTAAATATTATAACTTTTTATATACTACTAAAGAATAAAGTAGGATCGATAGTACCGAGATCGTTAATAATAAATATATTAAATTAATCGGTAGCGGGATTAGGGCCGGGAGAAAAATATTATTTAAAGATATCTTATATATAACGCGTATAAACGTTATCTTCGTCTTTATTATCGGCTTTATCTTCGTCCGTCGATTTAAGAAAATCGTTAGGTTAATATTATATAGTCCTATTTTAAAGTATATTTATATCCCGGGTAATAATCCCTCCCTAAAAAACTATTAATAACCGAATTATATCTGAATTATATTGATTTATTAGAGTATAAAAGATATTATTTATACCCTCGACGTTTGTAATAAATTAAAATATTAATTATAGTATATCCTTCCCTCTTTTAATATCGTTACTTTTAGGTTTAGTCTCCCGAAGGAAGATTATAATATTTTTTATATACCTAACGACCTACTCGCGAAGATATTTATTAGGGCCTCGACGTTCTAAACGGTTAAGAAAAAAATTTATAAAAATATAAAATTTAGAAGGAATCTAGATACGTTAGTATAATTTAGTTTTAAAATATTAACGATATATAGGATTATATAAATATTTATTCTTTATATAATAAATATACTTTATATATAATATTTTATTATATAGGACGTAGTTATCTAGGCTTATTTATTTAGAGTAGCGGAGGTATAGAAATACTAATAAATACGGGGTAAAAGTAAAGCGGGCGGTTATTTTATAAAGAATAAAAATCGGGGATATATTAAATATCTAAATACTATTATTAATATTTTATACTATAAAGATTAAATTAATATATTAAATATTAAAGTAATCTAGCTATATATATATTATTAATAAAATAAAGTATAGAACTAATAATTTAAAAATAAAATAAATATTATAATAATATTAATTCTTTTAAAATATGAATAAATATTTTATTTAAAGATAGAATAAATTATTTATTTACTTTAATAATTATGAGTTTAAAGAAAGAATTTAAAAGAAGAAAAAAAAGACTTATTTAAACTACGATATATTAACTCTAGCCTCACCTACGGAATATATATATAATATTTATAACCTTAAAGAAAGAGCTTAAAGATACGACCGAGATTATTATAAATTAATAAAAGTCTAAATATAATATAGTTATCGATAGTAGTATATAGGAGTTTATATATATAGAAGATAATAAAATATTATAAAAGAAGAAAGTTAAAAGATCGGCGAAGGCTTTATACCTACGTTAAAACCGTTACCCGTACGTATTTACTTTTATAACTAGAGTTCTTCCTAAATAATAGAGTAGAATAATTTATTTTACCGCCGATATCGCTAAAGCCCTACTAGTAGTAAAGATTTATAATTTTTAATAATAATTATAATATTCTTTCTCTTACTTTTCTTTTTAGGTTTAGAGGTTTTTATTAAATATTTAATTTAATCTATAATTATATAACTACGCCGATTACGAACTATACGCGACGTATTATTAAATTTTAAAACGTAATTTATTTCCCTCCCTTTTTCCTACTAGGTTTAGAGGTTTTTCTTAATATATTATTATTATAAAGATAGGAGATTAATAGAATTAGATAAAAGGCGTAGGTATTACGCGTACGCCCTATTTAATTTAAATTCTTTTATATTATACTCCTTCGTCGGAGTATTAAAACGTTAAATTAATATTTATTAATTTCGAGGGCGAAACCCCTAGAAGGGGAGGTAATTATTATACTATATTAAAACTAACTTTATAATAACTATTAAATATAATATATAAATCCTATATAAAGAGTATATAACGTGGTTACGCTATTTATATTATAGTATTATATTATAGTTTCCGGTACTCCGGAGCCCTTTTAGAAATAAAAGACTCGGAGCCCTCGCTCTAACTCTTTAAAAATTAATTCTATTATTTAAATATAGAGATTATTTTCCCATTAAAGCTTTATATTTACTTTTATATTACTATAAATATCCTAGGCACTATGATTTAATATTTATATTATTACTAAGCCGCTAGCTCTACGCTAGCGGCTTTAGATATTATAGATAATACTCGTATATCTAGAGCCCGAGTCGATTTATAACTATTAATAACGTCGGGCCCTAATATTAATAACTCTATAAGCGCTAACGCCCCCGTTATAGTATTATCCTATTTCTCTTAGGTAACCTCTACGTAAAATATAACTATTTTCAATATATCTTTAAAGTAACTACGATGTAATTTATAGTCAATCGAATAAACTTTCTAGTACCGAATATCTATTATACTTTCTTACGAAGAAAATATATATTTATTATTATAGAAAGAATATTAGATATATAAATATCTAGGTAGAATATAATAGGGTAGAAATCGTCTAGTTTTTAAAAACTCAGGAGTTCCTAAATATAGTACTATATTAAAAGTCTAGACTAAGTTAAAAATAATCCTATATTACTATTTCCCCTATTATATTTAATTTATTAACTATTTATAAAAGAGCCTTATATCTTCGTATAATAATTAATAAATAATAATATATTAATTCCTTAAAAATAGTTTACGCTTAATACTTTATATATTATTTATTTATTATTATTATTATATTTATCCTCTTTTTATATTTTTAATTAATAATATTAATAATTCTTTAAAAAATAATTATTAAACTTATTTTAAAGCCTCTTTTATAATTTCTTATATCTTTTTATTATTCTTATATATTTCTTTAATATTTAACTATATTATATAAACGAACTCTTTAAGTTTTTTTTAAAAGTATTTAATTAAATTAAAATTAAAGGAAAAAAGAGACTATTTTAATATTTTATATATTATATATATAAAAATATTATTTTATATAAAAAGAAAGCCTAGTTTATAAATTATAAAGATTATTTTTTTCAAAATCTTAAAATAATTATTGATTAAATATTCTTTTTATTTTATAACTTTATTCTTATTTATAATAATTAAATTATATTATTTTAAATTATAAAAATCTTTTTAAATTATTATTAATATACTTTTATTTTTAAAATAAATTATGTTATTTCTTTTTTAAAGTATTTATAAGGTAAATAGAAGACTTTTTTTTTTTTTTTTTTTTTTTTTTATTAAATATTTATTAAATTAAATTATTTAATATTTTTATATTTTATATTAAATTAATCATTTATATATTATAATTTTTAAAAGTAATAATCTTTTTTAAATAAATTAATTAATAAAGTTATATTTTTTGAGAATATAATAAATAATAGATTTCGAATATTTTAATTTATATTATAATATAAAATTTCTATATTTAATCGCCGATTCCTCTTTAATAATATATATAATAAATTTTTTATCTTAATTTAATAATATAAAAGAATATTTAAATTAAACTTTCGGGATTCTTTAAGGCTAGTTAAAATAATATTAAATACTATTTCGAATAATAAATTTTTTAAGATTTTCGTAAGAAGTTATCGAGGTAGTTTTTTCTCTTAAACGAAATACTTTATAAATAATTACTTTTTCGGATAAAATAAACTCTTTCTTAGGAGTCCCGTTAGTAGAAATTGGACTTAACGGTATATATATTATAGTACTAAAGGTAATAGGGGGTAATAGAGTTAGTAAAGTACAAACGCGTTGTTCGCGTTTTTTTGCGTTTGGGCCTAGACTTTTGACGTACTAGTGTAGGAGCTGGTACAGTGAAACATGTACTAAGTGCAGCGCACGACAAAGTGGAGAATTAACTCCAACCTAACCTCGGTTGGGAAAATTAAAGGGTACCTCGAGGTCCCACCAATTAGACTTGCAATTGTTGTATTTGCGGGAGGTGCAATGCTCCGGATCTCATCAATCATGCCTTCTATCCGCTGCAATATGACTTCCCTTAACTCTACTGACCGCCAAAACCAGGCATTACCTACATAAATCTCATCCTCTGTCAGGTGTACTGGCAGATTGCATTCCCCCATGTTTCCCGTTTTCATCCATTTTGGGACCAACATCATCGTTTTGCTTTCTCTAGGGCTTATTTGGACACGTGTCACGCTACCATCGCACCACTAATCCTCTACGTGAGCGGATTTAGAGTTGGATTTAATATACGTCGGAGTTAAAGTTTACACCAACATTTCTACACCCCCGGCCAACTGCAACCCGGGCACTGTCTCCAAGGTCTGCCCCCACCGTAATCTGACGGCAGGACGCCTAATTCAGCGGCTCTTATTGACTACAAAAATCGAGGTTTGTCCTCGATCTTTACTTAAGATATCCTTCTTGCCGATAACGACTGTAATCAGGAATCAACCCAATTGTTCATCTTCTGTACTATGTATTTCCCCACCGCCATCATCATTCATGCAATATTCGCGATTCATCTTACTACGACTCAGGCGGACTTAACAGATGTTAGGTTGACGGGCGCGAACGGTGGTGTCTTACCAGCTTATATCGGTAACTATCCAACTGGCCTCTCGCTGTTCGCACAAGCAGGCGCCGGCGAAGCAGACGCTGTTCATGCTTGTATATCGGTTATATCAAATGGGACGTGTCAGATCACAGATATCTACGGAACCGAGTATAAGGTTGGGATCAACCTGATGAGATCGTTTCCTGCGCCAGTAGGGATGGCGTCGATCATTTGCCAATAAGCAGAATTGTAAGTGAAGGACTGAATCAATAACTTAATAGACGTTAACGGGGGTCAGGGCCAAGTCAGCGCTTCAGAGCTTTGAAGAAGAGGAGCGGCAATCCCTTCGATGGTCAAACTTACGACGGAGTGATTCGATACCAGATTTCTGTTCGGGTTGTTCCTGATTTACGGCAAGAGGAAAGACGACGTTGGAAAAAGTCGGATCTAGAATCTGGTGAAATCAGTATTTGAATGACGGCGGCACGGATTAATACGTCCAATTAGATGTTCGAGGAGTACGATCAGCACAACGGATAAGATTTATTTTACGGAATAGTACAGCAAATCATTCAGTTTTAATATTACAATAAACCATGAATCTCTCGTAGCAGTATCGGTTTATCAAGTCACCCGCACATCCTTTACCTTGTAAAGCGAGCCTGTTCTTCTTTTCTGCTGCTCATCTCTTACATCACCCTTTCATCATCTCTTTCGACTTCGCACTTCTCACTTCTCACGTTTACCGTCGGAATGATCTTGTCTAATCTCAGCGCACAGCAAAACATGATCGGCTTCCTAAAGTTGTTATGCTCGCTATACGATACCCCGAAGGAACTTGCATCCCTCGTGCTTCGGCGCTGCGGTGAACACATTGAGAGTATGTTTTCTGGTGTTGAGGCGACGTAAGAAAGACAGGTTGAGAGCTGCTTTCAGCGACTCAAACACCTCGACGGCAAAGGTGAGTAATCTGAGGGCTCTATTTTCGGGCTCTCCTTCCCCAACTCGTGTGTCGAGGGTTGACGCTCAGTAAGGAACGGAACTGTACTGGCTTGGATACCTCTACTTACGTTGTTTGATTACAAATGATCTCGCTTCGTCTCTCAATGATTGCGGAGATTGAGAGAGTTTAAGCTTGACTTTTGCAACAATGGTTTTCGTTAAAATATCGTTGGTTGCATTACGGTTGGCGGTTCGGTAATTTGGATTTCTCCTACCACTAGTACCACCCAGAAGTTGATTACCCGATTGGGCTTAGGGTGGAAAATTTGGAAAATTTGAAAACATAATAAATAGGGGGCTCGATAATAAACTCGAGAATAAAAGTAAAAATAAGAGTAATTAACTCGACAATAAAAATAAAAGTAGGAGAGATAAATTTAAAAACTAAAATAATAATAAAAATAGAAAAAGGTTTAGGTTCTTTAAAAATAAAATTATTATAATTTTAAATCCTAAAATTAGTATCTTCGAAAGAAAGATTATTATTATTATTAAAATTATAATTAAATATAATATAAACCCCCTCTTCTACTAAAGTTTCTAAATAAACGCGGCGACGATAAGGCTAGGTTAATAAACGAATAAAAGAATAAATTTTAAAAATTACTTCGTCGAGCGGAGTAATATTAGACTCTCTACGGTTTACGCGTATCCCTTCTCTTTAATTAATTAAAGACGGAGGAAGAGGAGGAGTTAAAAAAGAAAGAGGAATTAATATTATTAAATTTAATAAATAATTAATAAGACTTAAGAATAAGAATCGGAAAATATATATAAATTATAAAGATTAGGGCGGTAATATTATAAATAATTATTATATACTTCCTTTTAATCTTTACGTCGAACCCGATAAATTAAAAAAATAATCTTTTTATCCCTAGATCCTAAAATAGGCGTAAAACCCCGGGTATAATAATTATAAAAAAAAACCTAATTACGACTATAAAATTTAAAATAAATTAATATATATTAGGAATTTATAAGAATTAGAAAAGTTATTTAAGCGACGAAGGTAGTTATTATAGTAGTTACTATTATATCTTTATAGACTAGTTATAGATAACTAGTATAAATACCTTAGGTATATAGGTTTTATAGAGGAATAAATAAACTTTTACTACCTTATAAAAATACTAGTCTATACTATAATAATATAGTAGTAACGGTAGTTCGATATTAATTAACTATCGAATAATTTAGGAGATACTCTACTAGTCCTTTTATCTTCCGTATATTACTAGACGTTATCGTTAAGTTATTAATAACCCTTATCCGAGACGTACCTAAATATAACTTTATTTTTACTATTTTCTAGTACCTACGCCTTTATTAAAGTACTTATTTAATTTACTAGAGTAGTACTACGTTAGTAGAATCGATACCGTCGGTTTTTAGAGTTAAGCTAGCTTCGTACCTACTCTACCTAGTTAATAAATATATTTTACTAATTTATTAAATCTTAGATTTTATTAAAACTATAAGATAAACCTACCTCGACGAGGTTCTAAAACTTATTAGCTACTTAATCGACTATATTATTAAATACTATTACCGCCCCTAAAACGCCTCAATACTAGTTTCTAAAGTTAGGCGAATAAATCGAGTTACCTCGGTAGAGTTATTTATTTATTTATACTAGTAGTTTACCGACCTACCTACGTTTCGAAGAGTAGTTAATATTTTTATAGATTAGACGAAGGAGCTTCGGGAAGGCCCTAAAGTTAATTAATAAATATAAAGATACTAGTCGTTAAGTACCGGTAATACCCCCTTAAGAGGTTATATACTAGAAACGACGCCGTTGGATTCTATAGAGTTAAATAACCCTAGACGAGCCTTTTATACTTTATAAACTTCAATTATATCTACCGAGGAAGGTATTTTCAACTAGTTAATCGAATTTAATAATACTATAGTATTTAGTTTTCAAAATATAATTATAGATTAATTCTAGTAATATTTTACGAGAGTTATTTAAATAGTAATTTAGTAGTTACTATAATAGTAATAATAGTAATAAGGTCTTTAAGGTCCGTTAAATCCTTAAGATTTACCTAAATCTAAAAGTTTAGTAGTAAAAAATTATCCGAACCGATAAAATATTAATAACGTAGGATTCTTTAACCCTATATATAATAATAAATTAATTAGTATAGGAGCTACTATCGAGTATATCGGTAAAAAAATATATTTCCGCGATATTTATTTATTTATCGAGCGAGCTAAAGACCTAGCCACCGTTAAAGGGTTTATAGTTAACGAGAATTTATAAACCTATTTACGTAATATTACTTTAGAGTAGTATACCGCTAAATTATTAAATACTAAAAAGAGACTATCGAAATATAGTATTATTAATATTGATATTATTAAATAAACTTAGTTATTAATAGTTAGGTTCAAGGAGCCCTCGAATATTACTATTAATATTATCCTTAGGGAATACTATACTATAAGAGATATTAATATCCGCCGCGAATTATATAAATATACCTAGAAGATCTTAAGGTTTATTAAAGATATTAATATAACGTTATTTAAGAACTAGCTCGATATTATTTATAATAAAATTAACCTCGAGCTACGGCGTAACGTCAAGCGGCCTAATAATACGGTTATTATTAATAGGTTTTTAATAAACCTAGACGAATATAAGTATAACATCTACAAAAGTGCAAGCGACTCTGAGAATCCTGGTTTACTCGGAGCGCTCAGGCCCGCTCGCGAGCGCTAAAATAGCTCAGAGCTAGGTAAGAATTCTCAGGCCCGCTCAGGCCCGCTCAGGCTCGCTCAGGCTCGCTCAGGATTATTTAGGATTCTCAATACCG
>JAABUW010001287.1_pt1 | contig 43183 bp, 11 predicted proteins | sample 5560081 | NCBI WGS metagenome assembly JAABUW01 (sample SAMN10711882, study PRJNA513363) | rock metagenome | isolation source: Antarctica rocks | place: Antarctica: Victoria Land, Knobhead sud | reverse complement strand
ATTACGACTATGTTAAGGAACATCAAAGACACGGGCTACCCTCTCAGGGTGCACGTATGGTCGCTCTTGACAGAGAATGTCAAGCAGCTTTTCTTCGCCGATCTTGCAATGGTGGCAAGCACGTCCCTGAGTCTGCCGTTACACAAGGCCTTCAGAAGCAGTAAGGGCTGGTTGCGATGGGAGAAAGGCGGCATGGCCATACAAAGTATGTTTCAAGCCGCTTGGCTTGTTTTCTGGATCAAGTCAGTAGCTGGAGACCTTTTCATGCGCTGGTCAAGCTTACAAAGACAGTTCGCCTTTCTTACTACGCTGGACGTGGACGGCTCAGGTCTTCTTTACTCTTCACACTTTAGTCTTCTTAATGAAGATGCACTCCTATGCCTTCTACAACGGCCATCTCAGCGCGACCGAGAATCGCCTGTCTGCTCTAGACGATCCGAAGAATGCATCGACCGCAGCGGCCGTTCGCTATCCCAGCTCGACCACAAATCTTCCGGACATGGGATCGGATGCTGAAGAGAAGAAGCACGAGAACGAGAAAGAGGCCCTGACGAAATTGCGTGAGGATCTCGCTGTCGAGCTCACATCATCTCTTGGTCATGTTACATACCCTCAGAATTTGACAAGTGGGAATTACCTGGACTATGTCCTCTGCCCAACCCTTTGCTATGAATTGGAGTACCCTAGAACAGAGAACCGGCAATGGATGGAGCTGTTCTACAAGACCCTTGCAGTCTTCGGCTGCATCTTTCTCCTGACGATTACCAGCGAGGAGTTCATCGTGCCAGTCCTTGCCGATGCTGCCCAACGTCTCGCGAACGTTCACCGGTGGCCAGATCAGGGTCTTATCCTTGCAGAGACGATCAGCATGCTTCTTTTTCCTTTCATGGTCACTATCTTGCTCGTGTTTCTAGTGATTTTCGAATATGTTCTGGGAGCATTCGCAGAAATTACATGTTTTGCAGATCGGCACTTCTACTCGGATTGGTGGAACTCTTGCGACTGGCTCGAATTCTCACGGGAGTGGAACCTACCTGTCCATCACTTCCTGCGTCGACATATCTATGGTGCTTCAAGACCTTATATGTCCAGAAACATGTCCACGATGGTCACTTTCCTGATCAGTGCTTTTGGACATGAGTTGGTGATGGGTTGCATTACCAAGAAGCTACGGGGATACGGCTTCCTAGCTCAGATGTCACAGTTGCCCATAGTGGCCATTCAGAAGAGCAAGTTCGTCAAGGGAAAAAAGCTGTTCAACAATGTTATGTTCTGGATCTCCTTCATTCTCGGGATTTCGATCGTGAGTCCTCCCTACATCATTCCTATCTTGATTCGTGCTGACAGTTTGCTAGATGTGCTCTCTGTATGTCCTTGTGTAACACTAGCAGCTAAGCTGGACTCTGCATACGCGCGGAGCGTCGGGCATGATGGGTTCTGGTTCACATCTCTCTTCCTCATTTTCTGCGCTTTGGCGAGCATGGTTGATACCCCTGTTCAAGATGCTCACTCTGGGAATGGTCTTATAAGCCCTCATTGGTTCCGCATGACGCTCAACTTATATGTAGCATGTCTAATGGAGTATATTTGGTTACTTTCAAGAAGCATGAATGTCACAGGGCGAATAACGTGAGGCTGAGCGCGTCCGATGTGACCGAGTAGTATGGAACTGATTGTATTGATGATCGAAATTTCTTCCCCGTTTGTCGATTGACCCGTAAGCTGTGAGTGTCGTGGAAGTGCTCTCATTAACGCAGCATCTACTCAGCCCTATGGCCATCTTGGCTTGGCACCTTCGAGAACATTTTCCACATCCACCGTGATAGCGAGCTGCTGTCAGTTTACAACTGCAACACGTCACTTCTTATTCGACACGCCAAGGTGGCTTCCTTAATAATCGATCACTACACTTCTTCCGCCGCCACAAGTCTCGAATCACTTGTAGACGCCTCCATCAGCTACCTTCAGCCCCACCTCACATCCATTTCAACCTTCCTACACAGTACTCTTCCCCGCCCGATCGTTGAGTCTATACCAGCATTCCTCTCCACTGCAGACTCAACAACCCTCAGCACAGTCCTAATTCCGCCTCTCCTCCTCCTCCTCTTCATGTCCGGCTGGGGCCGCCGCTTCTGGCCTTCTGGCCGTTACTCCCCATTTGCGGACCCTGGCCCTGGCCCTCCCACAGTGACAGATGACGACTACCACTACCTCGGCCCTGACGACATCGTCGATCCGCCTGGTCGCCGAAACGACAGCTACGGATTTCCCCACACGCACCACCCCTCTTCCACCGATCCTCTAGCCCCAGACATCCTAATCCTAAAACACCGAGGCAACACCTATCCTCTGCACTTTCCTGCCTTCGCGATCGCAGAAGGTCAATTAAGTGTTCATGAGCTGAGACGCTTAGCGGCCAAAGAGACGAAATGCGAAGATCCTCGGCGAATCAAGTTGCTTTACAAAGGGCGTGTCTTGAAGGACGACACCCGCGCCTGCAAAGACGAAGGCTTGAAGCAAAATAGCGAGCTTATGTGCGTCGTGTCCGAAGGCCCTGTCATCAGCGGCAGTCGCTCGGAAATGGAAAGCAGCGAATCCGCTTCGGAAGCAGACGAGCGAGGCGTTGAGAACGGCGGGCCCATCGTTGAGGTAGACGGGACGATTCGACAGGAGCCTCGAAAGCGGAAAGGCCATCGAGGCGGGCGGAGGAGGAAGGGAAGGGGAGATGACAGCGGCACGAACACCCCGCAGCCGAGAGACTCTGGCTTCTTGGCGCCTTCATCAGCAGATCCGGGTCCGAGTGCTCGTTCACGCTCCCCTTCACGTCCAATTCCGACTCAGAATTTGCCGTCACAACCAGCGCAGGCCTCAAGACCGCAATCTGCAGCCGCTACACAGCTCGATCAGCTCGAGCGCCTGTTCCACAGCGAATTCGTGCCTAAGTGTGTGTCTTTCACGTCGCACCCGCCGAGCGATCGAAAGACGAGAGATTTCGAGTACAAGAAGCTGAGTGAGACGATATTGGCGCAGATAATTCTCAAGCTGGATGCGGTGGAGACGGCGGGAGATGAGAGTCTGAGAGCGAGGAGGAAGGAGCTGGTGCGGGAGACGCAGAAGGTGCTTAGTGGGTTAGATACGATTGGGAAGGGGCATACTCTTTGAGCAGCCAGAAGTTTCTGTTCAGGGGACCCGCATTAAGGCGAAATGACCAGGCTGGACATCCTTTCTCCATGGCACTGGGTGTGTGGGCCGTGAGGTGGCACGAGTGGAGGTTGGTAGGAAAGGTTATGATCACATACGTTTCACGACTTAGAGTGGTTCACTGATCCATGGCGAGGCGTTTGAGCTAGGGTACTACTACAATCATCATTTGAAAACCGTCAGCGCAGCTCTTCGGTCGCTACCATACACTCTTGGTAAAGAGTCTCTCAACGTCGATGAACGAAACCTAGTACTCTGTAAGAAGGCCTGAGGTAGGTCAATGGGCTCTCCTTACGGTACTCATGGGATTCCAAGTTCATCCACCAGGGATGAATGGTCATTTTCACTCCTCCTGTGACTCAGACAGCTCCGCATATTACGCATCCAGTCTGCAATACTTCCCACGCCTCCTTCTCCATAACCCCATTCTACTCCCCACCCCACAGAAAGTACCAGCCACCCGTCTCAAAGCCCCATTTTTACCCCCCGAGACTGCCTTACTCTCCCGGCCAGCAAAGAAAAAACAACAACAACAGCTCAGAACTAATTTTTGAAATACCATACCACAACCACAATAACACTTCGCCTAAACAACAACAAGTTATTGCGCATTACTTAAGCTTCCATATTATTTACTTTAGAAGTTTATAGTTGCAAAGATAACTATTGAAGCCTTTTATAAGCTTGTTTTGATCAAAAAGAATTTTAAACAAATGTACGAACATATTATTGCATTTTGCTTCGACTTTTATCAAATCGACGTAACTATTGTCAAAAAGAATTCGACAAAGATATCTACTATTCTTTTTAAATATTTAATAAAATTGTATTTAAATTTTTCGCACAAGTTGCTAAAGCAATTACAAATAAAAAAAATAATAACAAATTTATACATTAAGTTTAACAACATAAAAATATAATTGCACAAGCAAAACTTTAAATATATGCGTATTTTAAAGAATCTTGCTTAAAACAATCTTGTTATTAATTTGTTTAAGTAATAAATAGCTTCAAAGTTCAAATGCAACGCATTAAATATATAATTATTAATAAAATTAAATAAAAGCAATATTAAAATCGTTTTTTGCAACAAAATTAACAAGATTATTTATAAAAAGATTAATAAAGCAATTAATGTCGACGTTTTTCTTTCTTTTTTTATACTTTTTAATTACTTTTATTAAGAAAGAAACAATTAATAAGTACTTGTTTACGCTATTTATTAATTAAAAAGCAAGAATATAAAAATCTATATTCGCTATAAATAAAAGATTGTAACTCTAGTTAAAAAGATATATTAATATTATTACTTTAACATTTTAGCAAAAATTTATTAATTTATTTATAAAATAATAATAAGTATAATGCGCATTAAAGAATTACATTTTAATAAAAACAATAAAGTTTATAAACAAACGTTTAAAAGCAATCTCTATATAACAATTTTTTTTTTAAGTTTTAAGAATTTGAATAACGTGATTTACGCTAAATAACTTAAAAGAAAGTCAAAAATTAACAAAAAATATACGTCGATTATTATCGAATTTATTTTTTTAAAGTTAACAAATAAAGTTATACTAAAATCGCTATATTACGCAAAAAGCTCTTATATTATTAAACGATATTTATACGCAATTGTAAGTTTTAACAATATTTTAATTGCTAAAGCTACAAATACTATATTTATTAATGTTTTGCTAAGAAACTTAAGTGTAAAAAATATGCAAATTATTATAACAAAAACGAATATTATAGCAAGTTTAACAAATGCGCAATTTGCATTAGCAAGTATTAAATAATTAGCAAAGTTTATTTTCGCAAGAAGCATAAACTAAAAAAGCTAAACAAAATAAAGAGTTTTTAAAAAGTTCTTTACGTTATAAAGTTTAAATTAAAGTCTTTTGCTAATAATATTACGTTTGTTATTAAAAATATTGCTTTCTTTTATTTAATTAACAATACTAAGTTAATTGCAACAATATAGAAAAAAAGAAAAGCAAATAATAACGACAAAGAAAATTCAAAAAAAAATAACAAATTTTTTAATACATAGTTAATTTCTTCAAATATAAACAACTTTTTTAAGACAAGATTTGTTGTTATTATTTTAAAAAAAATCTAAATATAGTAACTTTAAAAAATAAGCTTATTGTTAAAATAAAAAAATTAAACAAGAATTTTATAAAGCAATTTTTGATATAAATAAAGCTTCTAACAAAGACAATAATTACAAAAAAAAATAATAATTACAAATTTATTTAAAAGCAATTTAAAACAATTATTTACAATAATCTTTTATAAAGAGAAAACAAAAAACTTTACAAAAATATAGAAACTTCAAATTACAAAAAACTTTAATTTAAATTGTAACGCTCTTTTAAACAAACGATAAAAAGTGAGCAATAATTTTGATTTCGTAAAATATTAAGTTATTAACGCAATAATTCGTGCGTTATTAAGCGTAAATAATAACAATAACAAAATTGTTATAAATAAAGAAACGAAGAAATCTAGTTTTGTAAACAACAACAACAACAAAAAAGCGAAAAAAACATTCTTTGAAAAAAAATTTAATTTTATATTTGTCAAAGACTTTTTTTTCTCTATTAAAGAGACATTTTTGATTAACGAATTTTTCTTCTTTTTTTTCTTTAAAAAATTATTGTCTTGTTTATAATTAATTTAATTAAAGAGCTTAAATTATTATTTTCGCTTCAAATAACTATTTAATTAATAGACGAACAATTTACTTTAATTTAATACAATGTTTACAAAAGTAAAGACATTATTATAGTTGTCTTTCTTAGAAACTCTTTAGTATTAAAATATAATATTATTGCGATTTAAAAGTTTTAAAACAACAAATACTTAATTATTATGCACTTTCTTAATAATTAATTCTTTAATTTAATTTACGAAAATTAGACGAAATTTAATAATAAAAAATAAAAAATTTGTTTTTACATTAATAAACGCATTAAAAAGTCTTAAATAAATATTAATTTTTACTCTAAAGATCTTCTTATTTTTAAAATAATTTTAAATAGTTTAAATTCGAATTTTAAGTATATAGTTTGCTTTACAATATATATAATAAGTCGAACATTATTTCGACTTTTATCGTAACTTAATTTCGAAAGATTCTAACAAAAAATAAATACTTTTAAAATTTTAATATAGAAAACTTTCTTAAAGAAATTGTAATAAAAGATTTTAATATTTATTACTTGCAATAAAATAATCTAAAAATAAAATTAAATAATCGTAATTACAAATTTTTAAACATTATAAATAAATTTTAGCTTACTTAATATGTATCTTAAGAAACAATAATTTATATATTGAATTATTATAATACTTTACAAATTTTTGATCGTTGCTTTATTACTTTAAGTTTATTAGAAAAAGTATTGCAATACGTTGTAAAAAACAACGTTAAACAAAACTTAAATTATTTTTTTATTTCTCTAGAATTAAATCTTACAATTGACGACTTCTTAATTAAAGATTCTTAATGTTAAAAGAAAATAAATCTAATAGTACTTAACAAGACATTTGACGACAAGCTAAACAAGTCAAACTTAAATTCAAAAAATTTATTTATTAAATACAAAATTAACAAAGTTGTAAAAACTATTGTTGTAATTATTAATTATATTATAGAGATAACAATATTAAAAGTTAATATTGTTCGCAAGTCGAAATCAAAATAAACAAAAAAATGCAAATAAACGTATTTAAATATCTAAAAACAACGTTGTTTATATTAGCAAATAAAGAGCATATTTGCATCTATTTATTAAATCAAATAGATTAAATAATAATAACAAAAGATTAATTATAAGAAAAAAAAGCTTATTAAGTTAATTTTTAAAACAATTTATAAAAAGAGAGTAAAGTAGTTTCGCAACAACATAAGCAAAGTTTAGAAACTCGCAAAATAAGCAAAGAATTGCAACAATTTTTATAAAGTCTACACATTAACTTTTATAAATACTTAAAAGAAAATTGTTATTTATAAAATAAACAAAGCAAAATTGGTAACAAAATTCTTTTTTTTTAAGTCTTTAAATACGAATTTATTAAATATTAACAATTATAACTATTTTAAATTAATAAACTTCAAAAAGATTAAAAATTACAAATTAAAAAACGTTATTAAAGACGTTTTAAAAAATAAGACATTTAATAATAATAAAATTAACAATAGAGCTTTTTCGACGTTGCTCTCGCATTTAATTTTACTACTTAAATAATTATTTTAAGTTAATATGTAGCTAAAATATTATTTAAAACATTTTTAACAATTAATTACAATTGCTTTTAAGAAGTTTAAAAAAAAGTTATATAACATTTTTAAAACATATTAATCAATCGCTTTGCTTAACATTATTAATAAGATTTTAAAATTAATTTAGATTAATTGTCTTTTATAAGCGACAAAAATATATAATTTATTTTTAAATTTATATTTAAGAGAACGCAAAAGCATATTGTTAAAAATAGCAATACATACTTTAGTAAAAAAGACTTACATAAAGTAAAAGAAAAAGCTAATAAAAAGTTTATTTTTACTTAATATTTTAAATACTTTTAATAACGTATTTTATTGTCGATTGCTTTACAATTTTCGCAAACAAAGAATTAACAATATAATATTAAAGTAAATAGAAAATTTTATAATAAACAAGAAGATTTAATTTCGTCTTTTAAATTACAATTTTAAATAAATAAACACAAGTACAAATATATTTTAAAGATTATTAATATCGTTAATATTGTATCTATTTTATAATTCGAATTTTTTCGACGCTTTAAATAACGAAAGCATAGACGTTGTAATTATTAATTATATAAATAATATTATTATTCTAATTATTAAATCTTTATTAAAGAAAAATGTTATAAAGTTTAAACAATTTTACGATCGCATTTTAAATTAAGCAAAAAAATATATTTTAATATTTAATTTAAAGAAATTATTGAAAGATATAACGAACAACGTAGTAGATTATTAATATTATAGAAGATAATTATATACAAAGAGCAAAGACTGCAAAATATATTGTAGTCTTTAAGCTAGTTTCAATTAAGTCTAGTTTATTTTAACTAGATTGATTCAAATCTAGATTAGCTTGCTAAACAAATTAATTAAAAATAAACAAACAACTCTTTAAATTATCTATTTGCTACTATTACGATTTGTAAACTTCAAGTATGTTGTTGTTGTATTACATAATACTCTTACTTAATAATAACGTATCTATTAGCTTTTATTAATTTTTTGATCTATTAATTTAAGTTATCTAATAAAGATCTTAAATTTGTTTTTAAACAATAACTTTATTAGCTTATTTGCTATTATATTTGCGTTTTGAACGAAACTAATGCGAATGCAATTACTCTTGTAGAGATCTCTAACATAATAAAATGTTATATTAATATATTTTGATCTATTATTAATATAAGCGTTCTTAATAAGTGCTAGAGTTGCTTAATTATCGTCTATTAATTACATAAAAGATACAAATTCGTATATCTTATTTTCGACAATATCTATACAATTTAGTAAATCTTTAAGATATTTTGTATAGCTAGTGTTTCTTAGAATCTATATAATTTATAAACTCTCTTTAACATATATAAATAGAGCTATATACTTAGTTTTAATAATAAATATTATTATTAATTTTTGCTTACGTAACATTTATGCGATCGATTTTTCGCTTATTATAAATATATATTTAAGAATTAATTTTCGATTTAATCTATTAGATGCGTAGTTTGAGTTAAAGTATATTACTAAATATAGACTTTTATTGTTGCTATATATTAGTCTTTTGTCAACAATAAAGCGAAAATATCGAAACAATGTTTTCAAAATTTAATTATAATGTTTTGTCAAATCGACAAAATATTAACTTAGACGTTCTATTGCGAAAGCAATATTTAAACGAATGTAAATAGCTATATATATAATGCTTTCAATTATGTATTAATAATTTCTTTAATTAATTTGTTTGTCTTTTGATTTAATAAATCGAAGAGAATTGTATTTATTTATAAACAATTTAGTTAAACTACTTTTGTCAATAGATATTTGCAATCTATTAAGCATCTTATTAATATAATAAAATTGATTTATGCGTAGAGTTTTGACTTTTCGATCGCGAATAATTCTAATATCAATTTTTTCTTTTTCTTTTAGATTCTTTATCTTAAATATTTTTTAAAATTCGCGTTTGAATTAATTAACGTTATTTATTAATTGTGCAACAATAACGATATTGTTAACATAAAGTAAAAACATAATATATTGTTTAAAATGTAACAAAAGATAAAAATTAATATTGCATTGCTTAAAATCTAGTTTAGCAAACTCTTTAATATAGCGCTTATATTAGTTGCGAACAACTTCTTTTAAATTATAAAAACTTCGAAAAATACGCAAATATTGTTTTAAAAATATATTTATTTTAAGTAAAAATATTATGTAGATTTTCTTTTTAAAAAAAGATTTAATAAAGACGTTGTTAACGTCTATCTAATAATATTTTAAATTTTTTAGCATAACAATAACAAGAAATATTTGTAAAATATTAAATTTAATAATCGAAACAAAAGTATCTTTATAGTTAATTTCGAAAACTTGTGTAAAGTCTTTTGCGATCAATTTTGCTTTAAGCTTCTTTAGTGTTTTATCTATAGATATTTTTGCTTTAAACATTTATTTGCTTGTTACAATGTTAATGTTTCGAAAAAAAATAACAATTTTTTATATATTATTAACAACAAGAGCAAGTAATTTCTCTTATATAGCATCTTTTTATAACTTTTCTTAGACAAAATTGTTTACAATCTCTTTTTATATCTTTGATACAAATATAACAAGCTTGCTAATATTATTATCTTTTTTATTGATAATTGCAAAGTCGCACTTCGAATTTATAGCTTTATTAGTTATATTTTAAACTATAAAGATTGTTATAGCGCGAACAATCTTGCTTCGATGTTCTTTTAAGTTCTCTACATTATTATTAACTTGTTTTCTCTTTAAAATAACAACGTGCAAAAATGTCTATACGTAACGTTTAAATAAAACAAAATTATCTAAAATTATTAAAAAAAAATCTAAAATAATTTAAACGAAATTTAAATTAATTTAAACAAGATCTAAGCTAGTTTAAGCAAAATCTAAATTAATATAAACGAAATTTAAATCAATATAAGCGAGATCTAAGTTAAATTTATTTTTGATTGCATTTTTGCGAGATTTATCTATTAATTGTCTTTTTAACAAGATATTAATAATCTTGACACGCATTTTAAAAATAATATGTTTTCTTTTTTCGTTTTCGATATATTTGACAACATTATATCTAATAATTTTATTTAAGTTCGATATTTATATTTTGACAAATATACTTGTCTCGTCGATATATTTGAGAAATACTCTTATTTGTTCTCTATTTATAAATTTATCTTTTTTGCTTTTAACAAGAAGAGATTTAAAGTTTATATAAAAATAGTATTTGCAATTTTCTACGCACAAATAATTAATAAATAATTTAACGCTAATAAATATCTCTATAGATATAATAAATTTATTGTTAATAAACAATTTAATTGCTATATAATTTTGTAGATATATATTTATTTGTGCGACTTCTAGTTAAAACTTAATAAAAAATTTCGTCTCTTTAATTATAACTTTTATAAAGTTTTCGATAATTTGTATATCTTGTTTAACAACATTATTTTAAAAAAATTATACAATAAAGTATAATTAAATACAACGTTAAAAAATAAATATTATTTATTAAATGCTAATTTAAGCTTTGTATTGTTGTTGTTGCGAATTGCGAATACTTTAATTTTACTTTAAAGCTCTATTTGTATTTGTTATTAACAAAGAATATTTACAATTTGTTTTTGTTTAATTATTGTTAATATCTATGTTCTACAAAAGTAATTGTTAACAATTTTAAAAAAATACTTGTGTTTAAGTCTTAAAATTGATAGTAATTTGTAAATATTAATTAAAATGAAAGTTAAAATAATTGTTTTACATTTGTTAATATAATAATTTCTCTTATTGCAAAGCTTAATTAATGCGCACACTTTATAAGAATTTTTTATATCTTTAATAATAAGAACGAGCTTTAAGAGTATAATAATTTTATATAGCTTTCGCAACTTGATTGCGTCTAAATAAGCAAATCAACAATATTAAAAATTATATAGTTTTGTTTTAAAGTTGTTAATAATTGTTTTGTTAATATTAATTTGCATTTAATTCTTTTAATTAAATGCGCTATTAATTGTTAAAAACACTATAGAAGATTTCTATTATATAATAGCGATAAAAACAAATTTGTTTAAGTTTGACGCTATTTTATTTATTATATATACGTCTTTTTGTTAATTTGTAATAAGAATACGTCTTTTTTGTTTGTCTTGCATTTATATATTGTATTTGTTAAAATCTTTATATAGTTCTTTTTAATATATGCGTTTGCTAAACAAAAAATTGATTTTAAAATTTAAAACAAAAAGAACATTTGTTAAATATACTTTGTTTTTGTTCTTTATATATATTGTCGTTGTTCTATATTAATTTAAAAACAATTTTCTTTTTTCGATTTTAACAATGCGTCTAGAAATAACAATAAGAGAATTTCTAAAATATTAAAATTAATTAGTTATATATAAGAAAGCGTTAGTGTTAACAATTTATTTGTCGTTAAGAATTTTATTAACATTTTTTTGAACAATGTTGCAAGTTCTTTATTAATGTTTTTCTTAATATTGAAATTGTTGTTATTAAGTAATTTTTTTTTCGACAAACTATTGTTTTTAGTATTGTAAACGCAATATTTTTTATAAGACTTTCGCTTGTTATTCTTAATAATTTTCGTCTTTTTTATTTTTTTTAAATATATTTGCGAATATCAATACGAAAAAGACACTTTTTAACAAAATATTTAAAACTTTAATAAAAATAGTAGCAACGTACGTCTTTATTGATTTTTCGATTTAAGAAGCTAGATTTTCGATAAAAATTAAAGTTTAATTTTGAAAAAAAACTTTAATATTAACGTCGAAATCTTGAACAATTAGTTTCGCGTTTAATTTATATAACAATCTTATTAACTTTAAGCAATATTTTTTTTTTGCAACTTTTAAAGAATTACGTTAACGTTAAAAGAATTTTAGGTATTAAGAGTATCTCGAGTTACGATATATTTTAAAAGCAAAAAAATTAGTAACGTCTAAATTAGTTTATCGTTGCGACACAATCTTTTTATATTAGATTAAATCTCGACAATTTTTTGTTTTAATTTTTTGAAATACGTTTATATTTTATCGATACTTTGATCGACAAACTTCTTGTAGTTTATATAGTTTATCAAATATTGTTTTTTAATAGTTTGAAGCTTCTTTTTGTACTTATATATTAAGAATCTTTATATCTTATATATTGTAATTATAGCAATTATATTTTTTTTGTCGTTCTTGTCTAGACAAAATTAAATGTAAAAATTAGTTTTAATATTTGTTTTTACATTTTTAGATTAAGAAATTATCGATAATATTAAATTAATTTCGCTTGTAAAGATAGAAAGTACAATAAAGTCTAAAGATTAAATTATATTTTAAAGATTTTTTGCTATAAGATAATTTTTTATTCGACAAAATTATTGCTTGTTTGTAATTCGACTAAGTATATTAATTGTTTTATATATATTGTTTCTTATAATATATAGAAGTAAATAAAGTAAAATTGACAAAAAAATAAAAAGATAAATAAAGTAATGTTTGTTAAGTAACAATAAAGAGATATAATGCACTAATTTTTTATCGATCTAATGCGAAAGTCGTAGTTACGTTGTTGTTTTAACAATGTTTTTTAATATTGTGTTTGCTTTCTTTAAAGCAATTTAGTTTGCTTTCTTTAAAGCGTTAATTAATTCTCTTTTAAACATTATAGTTTGCTTTCTTTAAAATATTAACTAGCTCTTTTTTAAACGTATAAATTAATCTTTTTTATTGTTGTTTGTTCTTCGTAGAATTTATAATCGAACAAAATCAATTTGTTTGCGCGAAAATTTCTCGCGTAACTCGAAAATATATACCGATTTTTGTTTGTTAATAACAATATCTTTCGTTCTTCTTAGAACGCGATCAAGATTGTCGCGATAATAGTGTAGTCAAGTAATCAAATAATATTAGGCTATGAACTTAAGGATGTTTATTATTAATACTAGCAATCTATTTGCAATATATATGCGATCTCTTTTACTTAAATCTTAGAATCTTAGCTACTTAATATATTATTAAATTATATAGTGCAATTTATGCATGCATTGCGATAAGTCTTTGTTGTTATAATTGTCTACTAACTAGAATTTTATCTTTATCTTGTTATATTGAAGCTTAATGCGAAAACTTAATTACAACAACAAATATTAAGACAACAAACTATCAATATATCTTTAAAAACAATCTTAGAAATTCAAGAATTTAAAAATTCAAAAATACAAAAAAAAAATATAAGAGACAAGTTAATCTTAACAAATTACTAGAATTAAAAATTTTAAAAATTAAAAACACAAAATTAACAACTTAGAGATCAAAGTATTATTAAATTAAAAAGCAAAAAAAAAAGAAACAAAATTGAAGCATTAGAAATAGCAATAAAAGTTGTAAATTTAAAAGTTAAGACATTTTATTAAAATTGCAATTAATTTTTATTATTAAAACAATAAATTGTTTGCTAATTATAATAACGTTATTGAAAGAAACTTTTTAGCAATATAATTGATTTATTTGCTTAGAAGCAAAAACGCTATTTAAACTGTTTTTTTAATAAAAATTCAAGCAAGTCTTTAACGCAAAGTTATTTGTTAATAGTAAATCGACAACTAATTAAGAGAAACAATAGATCGAAAACGCTTACTTATAAATAATCAAAAAAATAAAAAAGCAATAAACGAGAAAACAACGCAAAGTTAAAAAAAGAAAAAAAAATCTTTTTTTAATATTTTTGCAAAGAAAAGAAAAAAATTTACAAATTAAAAGTATTATTCTTTAAATTAATTATTATTATTAGTTTTTTTAATTTAATAGTTGTTACTTTTATTATTTATTATTAAGCTATTCTCTTAGAAACAATGTCTTAAAACAATAAAAAAATCGCAAAACTTTCTTTCGACATATTTATATTAACAACAAACTTACTTAATAATTTTATAAAAATTGTAGAATTTTATTACTACGTAATCTTTATATTTTTTTCGAAAATATTAAGAGCATTGCACTTTGATAAATTTAATATTATTAATTTTTTAATGTTACGCTACTATCTAGACAACTAGAGTATTAGAATAGATTAATATTGTTAAAGAGATTTGTAGACGTCTTCAAGCAATGCAAGCAATTACTTGATAACAAAATTTTGCAACTTGTATTTATAATAAAAAATAACTTAATAAATAAATTAAATACAATTTATAAGAGAGTCGTGTCTAGAGAATCTATATATACTAAAAAGATTTTTTTTGTTTGCTTTGTTTGTTGTCGAGTATATTAAGCTGTGTTTGTTTTGTTTGTTGTTAAATATATCGAACTCGTTTATTAATATATCGAACAATATTTGTTTGTCAAGTTGTTAAGCATGCAAGTAATTGTACTATATACTATAGACTACTTTGTAAAGTATATACTAGCTATAACAAACTAGAATTGTAATACTATTTCTTTTTTTCAAATCTTTTTGTCTTAAAAAACAAATATTTATATATTATATCTTCTTATTAAAATTGTATTTATCTTGTTTTCAAAATAAATTATTACAAAATATTTGTTAATTTTGTTTGTAAACGTTGTTGCTATATTAACAAATTTTGCATTGTTATAAAAAGTTTGTTATTTTATTTAAAGTGTTCGAAATGTGTTTGCGCAAACAAATTGTATATAAATATATTGTAAATTTTTTTAAATTATATTAAAGAAAATCTATTTTTTAAAGTAGTAAAGAATAAGATTATATTAATAATTGTAATTATGCGATTGCTTTGTAATAAAAAAATGTTAAAAAAAGTTAATACAAAGACAAAACAAAAAACACAATATCTATTATCTAGTATAAAGAAATTAAATATTATTAAGTTGTTAAATTGTTTTGTTGCAAATACTTTAATTAAAATATTTTTTGTTATTTAATTTTTTTTTGCTATATTAGATAATCTTTCGAATATTAATAAAATTTCTAGATAAAAATATAGTAGTTGTCGAGATTGCTAGTTAATTTCTACGTGTTTTTTGTTATAAAATATTTTTTTTACTTTATAAAATATTGTTGATCTTGCTATTTTAGAATTCTCTTAATCTTAAATTGATTTTTTTTCTATAATTTATAATAAAATATTTCTTATATAGACGTACTTGAATCAACTAGTTTTAACAATAAGATATAAAATACTAGAAATATTATATTGTTCTTAGATAAATCAAGTTTGTAATTAATTAATTTTTTAGTTTTTTTAACAAAAAACAATTTAATTTTAATATAATTTAATTTTTTGCTTAACTTTCTTGTTCTAAGATTTTTTATAAAAAAATATATTTTATTTTTCTTTTTTAACTAAGATATTGTTTTTCGTTTTTTATTTTAGTATTTGATTAACTTTTTCTATATTCTTAAAATATTGTTGTGTATCTTTTTTAATGTTGCTATTTTTTCGATAACTAATTGCACTAACAAATATATATATTTTTCTCTAAAGAGATTTGATTTCTTGTTATAGTTAACAAAAAATAAAGTTATCTTAGTAATATCTAAAATCTTAGTATTAAATGCTAGTTATATTATAGATAGAAGTAATATCTAGTTGCTATAAGTATTGTTAATATAGTATCTCAAATATTGTTTAAGACTCTAGTTTGTTCTTTCTATTTAATTATTTATAACTAGATAATAGATAGTAGATATTCGAAGTTTTGTATCTAATATTAAAAGAAGCGTTTTCTAATAATTAGATATAAAAAGCTTGTTTTTGTTACTAGTTAATTTCTTAGATATATTGTAATATTGTATAAATCGATCTAATATAATATATTTTAGTTGTTTTGCAATAAACTTTTCTTTGTATACAATAATATATAAGTACTTGATAAACTTATTAATTATTACTAGTATCGAATTATATTTGTTTTCAATTGCTAGATTTGTCGACTTAAACAACTTAGTAATAAAGTTTATTATAACTTTATCTTATAACAATTTAAATAATTTTTAATATTGGATTTTGTTATAGTTTGCATATATATTATATTTGTTTTACTAATAACTAAAATATTGTTTAATATATATTTTGATAGTTTGTTTTATTTGTAAAAACTAACAATATTAATATAAAAGTTAAAGAATTTTTGTTACTCTTAGATACTTTTGCAATAATTTGTTATAATACTTTTCTATATATTTGTTAATCTTATTAATAGATATTTGAAGTTTTTCTTTCTTTATTAAAAACTTTTTTGTATTATCTCAAAGTATTTGTAGTATAATATTTAGCTTATATTTGTTTGCTAATAATAATTTGTTTTTGTTAATCTTAAGTATATTGTAATTAAATAATTTTTTTGTTTTTATATAATTATTTTTTCTATTGAGTGCGTCTACTTTGTTGTTATCTTTGTCTAAAATATATTATATTCTAAACTTGTATTGTTTTAGTCTCTTTAATTATTGTATTTATTTTTTGTTTAATTATTTAATAATAATAAAGTATACAAGATTTTTATAATTTATAAGAATTGTAAGTTCTAGTAATTTTTTTATATATATTTTTTATAATTTTAAAAAAACTACTATAGCAAATAGTTTCTTATTGTAAATATTATAGTTCTATTTAATTAATAAGAGTTTTCTCGAGAGATATATTATTAGATATTATATACTTTTATATTTTGATTAAAATATATATTAATAGCTAAATCTAATGCGTTAATTTTAATTTTGCTTAATAATTGTAAATTGTATATTTTTAATATTGATTTTTTCAAACATTTTAGTTTAAGATTTTAAAATAATTTCTCTTCTACAAATTTTTATAATTATAATATATTTTTTTTTGTAAAGTTCGTTAATAATATCGCATTTACTAAATAGTTTTTAATAAATTTCTTATTGTAATTTATAAAATCTAGAAAAAATTATACTTTTTTAATATTTGTTAATAATTTTTATTTCTTAATTGCTTGTAGCTTTTTGAGATTTATATATATTTTATATTGTTCAACAACAAATTCGAGAAAATTAATTTTCTCTTAATAGAATTCGCATTTCTTTAGCTTAAAATATAAGTTTTTTATATTTAAATATTTAAATATTTTAAAAATATAACTAATATATTTTTTTAAGATTTTTGAGTAAATTATAATGTTGTCCAAATATATTATAACAAATTAATTTAAATATTGTTGTAGTATATTATTAATTATTTTTTAATATATTGTTAGAACGTTTGTAAACTCGAATAATATTATTGTATATTTGTATAATTTATATTGTGTGCAAAAAGCTATTTTTTACTTTTTCTTTGTTTTTATACTAATTTAATTGTACGCTTTTTATAAATCTAGTTTAATAAAATACTTTGCTTTAGATAGTTAATCTTAAAGCTTGTTAATATTAAGTAGTAAATATTAATTCTTAATTATAATATTATTTAGCTTCTAGTAATCGATATATAGACAAAAAAAATTATTTTTCTTTAATACAAAGAGAATTAAGTATTCTATCTATAATTAGAATTTTCTAATAATTTTTTTTGTTTTTTGTTAAGTATTTGCGAAGTACTTCGAGCTTTTTTTTAAATAGAATATATATAGATTTAAATATAAGTTGCTTGTCTAATTCAAGTTTAATTTTGTAATTTTATAATTAATATTTAGAGAGAATCTTTGTTGTTTTCTTTTTTTGAAATAGATACTTTTAATTGTTGTATATTTGTAATATGTATTTTAACAATTTCTTTATTATATTAAATAGTTTAAAGCTTTCAAAAGATTTGTAATTTTTTTTATTTACTTTAATTTTGTAATTTAATTAATTTTTGCTAATATCTATTAAGTTAAACTTTGTTAGATTGTTTTTTTACAAAAATATAAGCTTGCTACTTGCAATCAATTTTCGACTTAATTTTTTATCTATTATCGAATATTGTTAATGCGTAGATTGAATATAAATTATGTAATTATATTGTACAAATTTAAGTACTTGTATATTTTAATTAATTTCTAAATTGTGTTGCTTTAATCAAAACATTTCTAAAACAATATTATAAATAACTATTTTTACTATATTAAAAATTAGTTTCTTGTAATATTGCTAAATAGCTATTAATAGTAACTTTGTTTTTTTATTTACTTTTTTATTTTTATTAAGCAATAAATTTCTATTTACAATTATTAGATTGTATATATTAAGCTTCTTTTAAGTAGAGTATTCTTCTCTTTTAACAAAAGCTTTAGTTATAAAATTATTTATCGCATTAGAATCGATTATTGCAATAAGTTGATAATTATTAATCTTAATTAATATAATAAAATATCGTGCGTATATTGTTAAGTTTAGTTGCTACTATTAAATTAACATATTGTATTTTTTTAATATACTCTTTATTAAAAAATTTAAACTTTTTTTTGCTCTAATATTAAGACTTTTGTTTCAAACGCTTGTTTATATTAAGTTTCTTTTCTATATTAGATTAATAATTTTAATTTCTTAGAAAATCAATTAACTTCTTCTTTGTTTTCTAGATAAGTCTAATATAAATTGTTATAATATTTTGTTTAACTAAATGTTGTATATTTTTTTGCTTTCTTTATTTTCTTTTAGAATAAACTAATACTACTTAGTTGTTGTTCGATTTTGTCGAGAATATCTCTTTTGTTAGTAATGTTTCTTTCTAGCGCTTTCTCGCATTTATTTACAATTTAATTTATTTCTCTCTCTTTTAACAAATTAGCTAAAGCGTCAATATAATTTGTAATATTGTTTAGATATTTGTAAAAGTTTTTCTAGTTGTATTTGTTATCTAAGTTTGTTGCTAAGTAAAGATATAATATTTTTGATTATTGTACTTTTATAGTTTTATTAAATATTTAATTAACTTCTTGCGTAGATACAAATATTTTGCTTAATAATATTTTATCTAGAACTTTCTATAATTAATTTAGATTTTTTACTAGATAGTATTTGTTATTCGATCTAGTTTTAGAAATATTTGTTTTTGTATTAATTTGCTTCTTAATATTGTTCTAACTATTAGATATCTCTTTTAATATAGTATTGATTTGCTAGCAATTTATTAAGTTTTGTAATTAACAATCTTTTACAAAGTAACTTAATTTGCTATATAAATAATACGTTTTTTAGAATTTGTTATTTTGCTTTTTTCTAATTTTTTTTTTAACGTTGTTAAGTAGAATTCAATTTTATAGATATAGATTTACAATAATTAAGATTATTGTACTTCTAATTAGAACAAGATTCTTTCTACTAATATTCGATTGTTAGTTCAAAGAAGATTTTTGCTCTTTCTTAAGATTGATTGTATTTTTTTTTATAATTGTTTTATATAATTTGTTGTCGAAGTCGATAACTACTTTAATAAAATTAAATATATTGTTAAGAATTTTCTTATTATGTATAATTTTGTTCTTTAAATTGTTCTTAAAATTTTGTTGAAACATTGTTATAAGTGCGATATTGTTTTATTTAATTAAATTAATATATTTTTGAAATTTAACAACGTAATTTGTTGCAAAAATTTGTTGAATTAAATTTTTTTTTTTTTTTTGCAATTTGTTTTTTGTTAAATATTTTAAAGATTCTTCGAAGTTCTCTTTTAAAATTGTCGAAATTCGTAAATATTATACAAGAGTTTTTGTTATAATTTTTTAGATACTTATATAAATTTAACTTAAATTAATACTAAACTCTTTCTCTAAAAAATATTAATACAAAAATTGTCTTTTGATTTGCTAAAATAAAATAGAAAATAAAATAGATATTTATTTATATAAATTAGTTCTCTAGATTAATATAATTTTTATAATAGATATTAGATTTATTGATTCTAATTTTGTTATCTTTTATAATTAATAATTGATATAATATTAATAAACTAATATTTAAAGTAAAGACGCGTTAATCTAATATAGACATTCTTAAAATATTTAAAATATTATACTATTATTTAAACAACTAGAGTATTAGAGTAGATTAGTATTGTTAAAAAAATTTGTAAACATTTTTAGACAATATAAGCAATTACTTAATAATAAGATTTTGCAATTTATATCTATAATAAAAAATAACTTAATAAATAAATTAAATACAATTTATAAAAAAGTTGTATCTAGAAAATCTATATATACTAAAAAGATTCTTTTTGTTTGTTTTGTTTATTGTCGAATATATTGAACTTTGTTTGCTTTGTTTGCTATCAAATATATTGAACTTATTTACTAGCGTATTAAGCAATATTTGTTTGTTAAGTTGTCGAACATGCAGATAATTGTACTATATACTATAAACTACTCTATAGAGTATATACTAGTTATAACGAGCTAGAATTGTAATATTTAAATTAATTTTCGAATTTTTGTAATAAGTATAAAGTTATCTTTTAACATAAAATTATTAAGTTGCTTCAATACTACAACAAACTTATAAAAGACTTTATTAAGTTTATTGTTATCTAAGCAAATAAAAAATAATTTAAAATAATAAAAAAAAAAAAAAAAAAATATAGAGATAAAAATTTAAATTAAAAAATTAACTCTTATATTTTCTTAAAGTCTTTAAAAGATATATTAAAAACAAAGTTAAATAATATTTGTAAATATAATTAACAATTTAAAGTTATTTCTTCGAAGCTTATTAAATTTGATTAAATTAATAAGTATATTAAATTTTTATAATATTTAAAGAATCTTTTTTGCAATATTTGCACTAAGATAATGCGAAAATATAAAATTAATTTAGACAACGCAATTATTATAATATTTAAATTGTTATATAAGACAATTATAAAACTAATTAAAAATAAGATAACTATACAAAAAATAAATATTAATAGCAATTAAACTACTTAACAAGTTGCGAATATTAATATAAATAAATTAATAAATATAATAAGCAAGAAGCAAGATCTTGTAAAGAAGAAAATTATATTAAAGACAATCTTTGCTTTTCTAATATTGCTAATAATTGTAATTAAAAATACAAAAATTAACAAAACTTTAAATATCTTAATACAAGCTTTTAAAAATCTTAAAATTAACAATATTTGCGAAATAATAAAGAGCGAAATTTATTAAATAATTTAACAAATAATAACAACGCAATTATAAAAAACTTTGTATATTGTATTTTCTTAAATCTAAATAATAGTTTAGAGTTTATCTTAAGAAACAATTTATATTTATTAAAGATTTATATTTGTTTCTAGATACAATTGATCTTAATTAGAATTAAATAAATGCTTGTTTTGTTACAGTTTATATAGATAATAAGTTTGTCTAAAGTTAATAATCTTAATAACGAATAAAAAGATTTATATAAACAAAAGCAACAAAATCTATTATAAGTTTAACGATTTTAAAAATAAAGAAATAAAGTTGTCTCTTAATAATGCGAAGATTAAAAAAGAGACTATAAGAATTTGTCTTTAATAAAGAACGCAAAATTGTATTCGAAATTTTGTAATTACAATAATAGCAATAAGATTAAATATTAGTTTTTCGTTAAAAAATAAAAAAAATAGTAAATCGAATTAAACAATAGTAAAAATTTAAGAAGTTTAATTAAAATAAAATTCTTTTAAGCAATAAGCGCTCTAAAAGCTCTTAATAGAGCAATCGATTAAAGTAATTAAAAAAAGAATCAAGAAAAAAGAAAAATTCTTAAAGATTAAGAACGTTAAGTTTAGAAATTATTTAAAGATAACAAAAGTTGCAAGAGAAAAAACATATGTAAAAAAACAAAAATAAAGAATATTATAATAAAAAACGTTCTTGCAATAATTAACTTTAATTTAAGAATTACTAAGTATTAAAAAATTAAATCTAAAAAGAAGCAAAAAACTTTTATAGACTATATATAGCGAACAAAACGTTCAAAGAAAATATTATAAACTATAAAAAATTAAGTCGATTTCAAAGCTTTAACTTAAAATATTTTTATCTTAAAAATAAAAATAAAATTGATAAATCTTTTAAATTTTTGTTTTGATTTAAGTTGCTCTTTCTTTTGTTCTCTTTTTAATAAAAAATTTGATGCTATAGTAACAAAAAAAATCTTAGAAGCTTATTAAAAAAGAGAAAGAGATAATTGTTATTATAAAATTAATTAACGCTAAATCTATTAAGATTGTTTATTTTGAAAATATTGTTGCAAAAATAAAATCTCTTAAAACTCTATATTTTGTTACTTACTTAATTGCGTAAATGCAACTAAAAAATATAAAAATTAAAGCAATATTTAATAATAATGCGAAAATTAATTGTATTAACAAGAATTTTGCGAACAAAACTAATTTAATTATTCGACAAAATATTTTTATCTTATTAATAGAAATTACAAGAGCACGTATTTGTTTCGAAGAAATAATAAAAAATGCAAAGATATTAATTGAGAAAATAATAATTTATATTTATATTTTTGTTGTTTTTCGATTTAATTACGATATTCTATTAAATTAATCTTTTTAACAAAGTACTTAAATAAGCTTTATAAATATAAACAATAACTCTTTAAAATTAACAATTTATTTTAGAAACAAAGCAAAGCGTATTAATATTTTAAGAATATTTGTTAATTACTTTAGCAACAAAAATAAAAACGTTATATTTTCAAAAAAATCTTTAAATCTTTAGATAATTGTTTAATTAATATAATTGCTCAACTTCGCAAATTTAATTGCAAAGAATTTTCAAAAATAAAGATCAAAATTATTAAAGTAATAATATCGCAAAATAAGATTAAAGAAAAAAATTAACAAAATTTTAATTAATTAAAGTAGACAAACAATATTAGCGTTTATTTGTCTATCAATATAGTTAATTAAAATCGAACAAAAATTCAAATTAATATTATATTTTAAATATCTTTAAGATTATTAATAATTCGAACTTTTTAATTATATATTATAAAAGAGACTTTTACTATTTAATTATTTAGAAAGTTTAATATTTTTTGTTAATTTTTTATTGCGTTGCGTTTATTTGTTCGAATAAATATAATATATAAGCGAAAGACTTAAAAAACGAATTCGATAAATATAAGCGATTTAAATAATTTTATTTTAAGCGAGTATTCAAACTAAAAAGAAATGCTAAAGTTATTAATTACAAAAAATTTCTAAAAGAAACTTAATAAAAAATATAATCTCTTTTTAATATTTAAGTTCTTAAATATTAAATGCAATTTTTATTTTATTAAGAAATGTATTTAAAAGCTAATTATAAAGTTTAAACTCTTTTCGCAAGAACGAAAACTCTTAATTAAAATACTTTTTAATTGTAAAATTGTCTTAATATAAAGCTTTGCTAAAATAAACAAAATTAGACTAGAGATTGTATCTAATTAGAAAATTCGTATTATAAAATATAAAATATAGCAAGTCTTAAAATTTCTAATTTTTTAAATATTAAATTTTATAGTAATTAAAATGTTAAAGAAACGTCTTTAAGCGAATTTGCTAAAATATTGTTATAATTTCTATCGAAATTCTTAATTTCTAATAAATAAAAAGAAGAAAAACAAGTATCGCATAATTAATGCAACTATAAAGATAAACGAAATAATTATTTAAAATGCTAATATATCTTCTAATGTCAAAGAGTTTGCGAAAGAATTTGTCGAAATAATAATTGCGTTATTGATTAATTTCTTTTTAAAATATAATTAAATAAATTTTGTATTAAAGAGTTGCAATCTTATTGTTTTTATAATTTCTTTTAAATTATTTAAAATAATTTGTCTATCGCAAAGTGCAACTAATTTAATTGCTTAATTTGTAAAAATTATAATATATATTCTTAAGAATTTTTTTAACAAATATTATTTATTTGTAAATAATATAAATATGAAAAAATTTAAATTAAATTAAAACAATAAGAAGATAATTTTAGAAATTAAATTGTTTGTTTTAAAATATATTTAGTAATTAAATGCAATACTAATAAACGTAAAATTGTTTAAATATATTATTGTTACAATTCTAGCTCGTTATAGCTAGTATATACTCTATAGAGTAGTCTATAGTATATAGTACAATTATTTGCATATTTAACAACTTAATAGACGAGTATTGTTCGACACGCTAGTAAACAAATTCAATATATTTAATAACAAACAAAACGAACAAAGCTCAATATATTTAATAACAAACAAAGCAAATAAAAAGAATCTTTTTAGTATATATAGATTCTCTAGATACGACTTTCTTATAAATTGTATTTAACTTATTTATTAAGTTATCTTCTATTATAGATACAAGTTGCAAAATCTTGTTACCAAATAATTGCTTATATTGTTTGAAGACGTTTATAAATCTTTTTAATAATATTAATCTATTTTAATACTTTAGTTGTCTAGATAGCAATATAATACTTTAAATACTTTAAGAATATCTATATTAGATTAACGTATCTCTATCTTAAACACTAGTTTATTAGTATTACGTCAATTATTAATTATAAGAGATAACAAGATTATAATTAATAAACTCGATATCTATTGTAAAGATTGTATTAATCTAGAGAACTAATTTATATAAATAAATATCTATTTTATTTTCTATTTTGTTCTAATAAATTAAAAGACAATTTTTGTATCAACATTTCTTAGAGAAAAAGTCTAGTATTAATTCAAATTAAATTTACGCAAATATTTAAAAAATTATAACAAAAATTCTTGTACAATATTTACAAACTTCGACAATTTTAAAAAAAAGTTTTAAAGAATTTTTAAAATATCTAACAAGAAACAAATTGTAAAAAAAATAATTTAATATTTAATTTAACAAATCTTTGCAACAAACTACGTTGCTAGATTTTAAAAATATATTAATTTAATTAAATAAAATAATATCGCACTTATAACAATATTTCGACAAAATTTTAAGAACAATCTAAAAAACAAAATTGTATATAATAAAAAAACTTTTAACAATATATTTAATCTTATTGAAGTAGTTATTGATTTTAACAACAAACTATATAAAAGAGCTATAAAAAAAAATACAATCAATCTCGAGAAAGAGCAAGAATCTTTTTTAAATTAGCAATCAAATATTAGTAAAAAAAATCTTGTTCTAATTAGAAATATAGTAATTCTAATTATTGTAGATCTGTATCTATAAAACTAGATTTTATTTAACAATATAAAGAGATTTTTTTTAGAGAAAAACAAAATAACAAATTCTAGAAAATATACTATTTATATAGCAAATCGAGTTATTTTGCAAAAAATTATCGATTATAAAACTTAATAAATTGTTAGTAGATCAATACTATATTAAAAAAGATATTTAATAGCTAAAACAATATTAGAAAGCAAATCGATACAAAAACAAATATTTTCAAAACTAGATCAAATAACAACTACTATTTGATAAAAAACTTAAATCAATTATAGAAAATTCTAGATAAAATATTATTAGACAAGATATTCCCATCTATATAGAAAATTAATCAAATATTTAATAAAACTATAAAAACACAACAATTAAAAATATTATATCTTTATTTAGTAACAAACTTAGACAACAAATACAATTAAAAGAACTTTTACAAATGTTTAGATAATATTACGAATTACATTGACGTTTTAACTAGTTTGTTAAAAGAGAGAGAAATAAATTAAATTATAAATAAATGCGAGAAAGCGCTAGAAAGCGACGTTACTAAGAAAAGAGATATTTTTAATAAAATCGAATAACAATTAAGCAATATTAATTTATCTTAAAAGAAGATAAAAAAAGCAAAGAAATATGCGATATTTAGTTGAACAAAATATTATAACAACTTATATTAAATTTATCTAAAAGACAAAGAAGAAATTAATTGATTTTCTAAAAAATCAAAGTTAGTAATCTAATATAGAAAAGAAGCTTAGCGCAAACAAACGCTCAAAATAGAAGTTTTAACATTAAAGCAAAAAAAAATCTAAATTTTTTAGTAAAGAATATATCAAAGAAATGCAATATATTAGCTTAATAGTAGCAACTAAACTTAATAGTATATGTACAATATTTTATTTTATTAATTAAAATCAATAATTGTTAATTTATTGCAATAATCGATTTTAATACAATAAGTAATTTTATAACTAGAGCTTTTATTAAGAGAGAAAGATATTCTATTTAAAAGAAGTCTAACGTATACAATCTAGTAATTATAGATAAAAATCTATTGCTTAACAAGAATAAAAAAGTAAATAAAGAAACAAAATTACTACTAATAGCTATTTAACAATATTATAAGAAACTAATCTTTAATATAGTAAAAATAGTTATTTACAATATTGTTTTAGAAATGTCTTGATTAAAGCAATACAATCTAGAAGTTAACTAAAATATACAAGTATTTAGATTTGCGCAATATAATTATATAATTTATATTCAATCTACGTATTAATAGCGTTCGATAATAGATAAAAGATTAAGTTAAAAACTAATTGCAAATAGCAAGTTTATATCTTTGCAAAAAAACAATCTAACAAAATTTAATTTAACAAATATTAATAAAGATTAATTAAATTATAAAGTTAAAGTAAGTAAAGAAAATTACAAATCTTTTAAAAGTCTTAAACTATCTAATATAGCGAAAAAATCGCTAAAATACGTATTACAAATATATAACAATTAAAAGTATCTATTTTAAGAAAAAAAAACAATAAAGACTTTTTCTAAATATTAATTATAAAATTACAAAATTAGACTTAAATTAGACAAGCAATTTATATTTAAATCTATATATATTTTATTTAAAAAGAAACTCGAAATACTTCGCAAATATCTAGCAAAAACAAAAAAAATTATTATTAGAAAATTCTAATTATAGACAAAATACTTGATTCTCTTTGTATTAAAAAAGAATAAAACTTTTTGTCTATATATTAATTACTAGAAGCTAAATAATATTACAATTAAAAACTAATATTTACTACTTAATATTAACAAACTTTAAAATCAACTATTTAGAGCAAAGTATTTTATTAAATTAGACTTACAAGAAACGTACAACTAAATTAGAATAAAAATAGAGAAAAAGTAAAAAATAGCTTTTTGCATACGATATAAATTATACAAATATATAATAATATTGTTCGAATTTACAAACGTCTTAACAATGTATTAAAAAATAATTAATAATATATTACAACAATATTTGAATTAATTTGTTATAGCATATTTGAACAATATTATAATTTATTTAAAAATCTTAAAAAAACATATTAGTTATATTTTCAAAGTATTAAAATATCTAAATATAAAAAACTTATATCTTAAATCAAAAAAATGCGAATTTTATTAAGAGAAAGTTAATTTTCTTAAATTTGTTATTGAACAATATAAAATATATATAAATTTCAAAAAGTTACAAGCAATTAAAAAATAAAAATTATCAACAAATATTAAAAAAGTATAATTCTTTTTAGATTTTATAAATTATAACAAAAAGTTTATTAAAAACTACTTAGCAAACACAATATTATTAACAAATTTTACAAAAAAAAATATGTTATAATTATAAAAACTTGTAGAAAAGAAATTATTTCAAAATCTTAAGCTAAAATACTTAAAAAAACTAATACTAAAAATATACAATTTGCGATTATTAAGTAGAATTAAAATTGATATATTAGATTTAGTTATCGATATATATTTTAATTAAAAATATAAAAATATATAATATTTAATAATATATCTTTTAAAAAAACTTTTGTTAATCGAATAAAACTATAATATTTACAATAAAAAACTACTTGCTATAGTAGTTTTCTTAAAATTATAAAGAGTATATACAAAAGAATTATTAGAACTTACAATTTTTATAGATTACAAAAATCTTGTACACTTTATTACTATTAAATAGTTAAATAGAAAACAAGTACAATAATTAGAAAGACTAGAATAATACAAGTTTAGAATATAATATATTTTAGACAAAGATAATAATAGAGCAAACGCACTTAGCAAAAAAAGTAATTATATAGAAATAAAAGAATTGTTTAATTATAGCATACTTAAAATTAATAAAAACAAATTATTATTAGCAAACAAATATAAACTAAATATTATACTACAAATACTTCGAAATAATACAAAAGAATTTTCAATAGAGAAAGAAAAACTTCAAATATTTATTAATAAAATTAACAAATATATAAAAGAATATTATAACAAATTATTGCAAGAACATTTAGAAGTAACAAAAACTTTTTAATTTTTATATTAGTATTGTTAGTTTTTACAAATAAGACAAGTTGTCAAGATATATATTAAACAATATTTTAGTTGTTAGCAAAACAAATATAATATATATATAAATTATAACAAAATTTAATATTAAAAATTATCTAAATTGTTATAGAATAAAATTACAATAAACTTTATTACTAAGTTGTCTAAGTTGACAAATCTAGCAATTAAAGACAAATATAATTTGATACTAGTAATAATTAATAAATTTATTAAGTACTTATATATTATTGTATGCAAAGAAAAGTTTATCGTAAAACAATTAAGATATATTATATTAAATTAACTTATATAATATTATAATATATCTAAAAAATTAATTAATAATAGAGACAAGCTTTTTACATCTAACTATTAAAAGACGTTTCTCTTAATATTAGATACAAAACTTCGAATATTTATTATCTATTATCTAATTATAAATAATTAAATAGAAAGAACAAACTAAAGTCTTAAGCAATATCTAAAATACTATATTAACAATACTTATAACAACTAGATATTATTTTTATTTATAATATAATTAATATTTAATGCTAAGATTTCAAATATTACTAAAATAATTTTATTCTTTGTTAACTATAGCAAGAAATTAAATCTCTTCGAAAAAGAGTATACGCATCTATTAGCGCAATTAGTTATTAAAAAAGTAGCAATATTAAAAAAAATATACAACAATATTTTAAGAATGCAAAAAAAGTTAATTAAATACTAAAATAAAAAACAAAAAACAATATCTTAGCTAAAAAAAAAGAATAAAATATATTTTTTTACAAAAAATCTTAGAACAAGAAAGCTAAACAAAAAATTGAATTATATCAAAGTTAGATTGTTTTTTGTTAAAAAGACTAAAAAATTAATCAATTACAAACTCGATTTATCTAAGAACGTCAAAATATTTCTAGTATTTTATATTTTATTGTTAAAATCAATCAACTTAAGTATATCTATATAGAAAATATTTTATTATAAACTATAGAAAAAAAATCGATTTAAAATTAAAAAAATTCTAGAATAGCAAAATTAATAGTATTTTATAAAATAAAAAAAGTATTTTACAACAAAAAACAAGTAAAAACTAACTAGTAATCTCGACAACTATTATATTTTTATTTAGAAATTCTATTAATGTTCGAAAAATTATTTAGTATAATAAGAGAAAATTAAATAACAAAAGATATCTTAATCAAAGTATTCGCAACAGAACAATTCGACAATTTAATAATATTCGATTTCTTTATATTAGACAATAAATACTATATTTTTTGTTTTGTTTTTGTATTAATTTTCTTTAGTATCTTTTTATTACAAAGTAATTGCGTAATTACAATTGTTAATATAATTTTATTTTTTATTATTTTAGAGAATAGATTTTCTCTAATACAATCTAAAAAAGTTTATAATATATTTATACACAATTTGTTTGCACAAATACATTTCGAATATTTTAAATAAGATAACAATTTTTTTATAACAACGCAAGATTTGTTAATATAGCAACAACATTTATAAATATAATTAACAAATATTTTGTAACAATCTATTTTAAAAGCAAAACAAATACAATTTTAATAAAAAAATATAATATATAAGTATTTGTTTTTCGAGACAAAAAAATTTGAAAAAAAGAAATAATATTACAATTCTAATTTGTTATAGTTGATATATACTTTACAAAGTAGTTTGTAGTATATAATACAATAATTTGCATATTTAATAACTTAACAAACAAGCATTGCTTAATACGCTAATAAGTAAATTTAATATATTTGACAACAAACAAAACAAACAAAACTTAATATATTCGACAACAAATAAAGCAAACAAAAAGAATCTTTTTAATATATATAGATTTTCTAGATACGACTCTTTTATAAATTGTATTCAACTTATTTATTAAATTATTTTCTATTATAGATACAAGCTACAAAATCTTATTATCAAGTAATTGCTTGCATTGTCTAAAGACGTCTACAAATCTCTTTAACAATATTAATCTATTCTAATACTCTAGTTGTCTAGATAGTAGCGTAACAATTATATTTGACAAAAAATCTTAATTTTGCAAGTTAAAAATTAAAATTGTTAATTTTGTGTATAATTTTAATAAATAATCTTTTAATAGCATTAAGATTATTAAGATTATTAAGATTATTAAGTAATTATTGTATAAAAATATTTTTGAAGCTAGAGTCTTTATAAAAGTATGCGTCTATTATTAAATTTAAATGTTAAAGTTTGTAATTATCGCAAAGTTGATCTATTGTTTATTTAAAACAAGATATATTTTTATTTAAAACTTCGAACCATAAAATGTTATAAATAAATTAAAGATTACTTTAACAAATGTATTAATAATGCGCATTTTAAACTATTTTATCTTAATTGACGAAATTATGTTAATTATAAATTCTAGTTTAAAAGATTAAGAAATTATGTTAATACAAATTGATATAATAATAAAAAGAAAATATTTTTTACAATATAAGAGTAAGCTCTAAAGCAAATAAGAATTTTGATACAACGTTAAAAAGCAAAAATGTTAAAAGCTTATAAAAATCTTAAAGAAAGTACAATTTTAATTGTATAAAATTTAATTTACAATTAAGATTAATGCAAATATTTTAATAATTTAACTTAATTGCTTTGCGATAAATCTACTTAATATTTTAATAATTTATTAATTAATCTAAATTTGTCTCTTCAACTTTAATATATAACATATATTTGATCGAAAATATATAACAACTAACAAACTTTTAAAAAGATTAAAAAAGTTGTTCGACAATATTAACAAAATTAATAAGAAAAATATTGATAATTTTATTAATAATTAATTGTATTGTATTTGCGTTTGCCTCGCACAAGTAACAATATTAAAAAAGAACAAAAACATTTTCAAAAACAAATATTTTAATAAATTCGAACAAATTGTTTAATATTTAATTTTGTTACAAAAATTAAATATAAGTTAAAAGAATTTTCGCAAATTTAAGAATTATGTTTTTTATTTTTTAATAAAAGAAAAGCGTTTGTTTTAAAAAACAAATAAAAATATATCTCTACATAAAGTAGTAAATCAAATAAAGAACAAAAATTAAATTGTAAAAAACTTATATAACAAAAATAATTATAAAGAGAAAAAAAATATTTATTAACGCGTTGCAAATCAATATTAATAACAAAATTTATTTAATTTTTGCAAAAAATATATTGCAAATTGCAATAAATATTAACAAAGAACTTTTAACAAACAAAAGAAAATTATATATTTAACTTATATTTTCGATTTGTAAAAAAAAATTATTATAAATTGTATTTATATGTTAATTACAAAAATACTTGTTAAAGTAAATCTAATAATTGTTCGAAATAATTTAACAAAATAAATAAAAATTAAGACAATTTTAAATCTTAAAGCACTTGCTATAGTAAAGTTTCTATAAAAAAACATTTTTTGTTAATATAAATATGTTAAGAAAATAATTATAAACAACAAATTTAAAAACAAAGTCAATATAACAATTAAACTTCTAAAGAGATATAATGTTAAAAAAGTAACAATATCGACTTATTATTTACAAACAAATAAAATAATAAAAAGAAAACACAAATTTATTGTTAATGCTTTGTCTAAGCTAATTAAGAGAGTTTTTACAAATTAGTTACGATATTTATATGCAATATTATAAATTAATAAAACAATATTTTAAAAATTTATTAAAGAGACGTTGTTTTATTTTAAGTTTAAATACGAAACTATGTTATTAATCGAAATAAAGCATTTAATCTAACATATTATAAATTAAGAAAAAGTTTGTTCAATAACAAATTTATTAACGTTGCGAGCAAAACAATTAAAAAGAAAAAATAAAAATATTTAGAAAGCAATTTTGCATTTTTGTTGTTTCAAAGAAGCAAACAAATTTTTTTTCGATAATAATTATTAATTGTTGACGCGTTTATTTTAAATTAAAGACTTAATTTTATTATATAATATTAAACTTAATAAAAAATTGTTACGAGTCGCGTGCTAATATGTACTAAGTTGTCGCACATCGCTCTTTACAAGATAATTAGAAAGGAAAAATTTGTTAATAAGATCAAAGTAATTAAGAAGACTTAACTCTTAAATATCTTAAATTTTGATTAAGATAATTAAGATAATTAAGGTTTTAATTACTTTAAACATCTTAAACTCTTAATAATAAAAAAGATATATAGCTTTCGAACGCGACTCTTTTATAAATCGTATTTAATTTATCTTAAGTTTTAATTTATTGTTACAACTACTTAAAGTTGCAATCTTTGTTATCAAGTAATTGCTTATATTACTTGAAGACGTCTACAAATCTCTTCAATAGCATAACTCTCTTTAATATTTTCGTGAAAAGTACTAGCGTAACACTTTGAACACTCTAAGAATGTTTATATTAAGTTAACGCGTCTCTATCTTAAGCACTAGCTTATTAGTATTACGTCGATTATCGATTATAAGAAACAACAAGATTAAAATCAATAAATTCGATATCTATTATAAAGATTATATTGGCTTGAAGGACTAGCTTATGCAAATAAATATCTATTTTATTTTTTATCTTGTTTTAGCGAATTAGAAGACAATTTTCGCATTAATATTTTTTAGAGAAAGAGTTTAGCATTAACTCAAGTCAAATTTACGAAAATACTTGAAAAATTATAACGAAAATTCTCGTGTAATATTTATAGACTTTAATAACTTTAAGAGAGAACTTCAAAGAATTTTTGAAACATTTAATAAGAAACAAATTGCGAAAAAAGTAATTTAGCATCTAATTTAACGAATTTTTGCAATAGATTACGCAACTAGATTTTAGAAGTATATTAATTTAATCGAATAAAACAATGTTGTATTTATAACAATGTTTCGACAAAATCTAAAAAACAATCTAAAGAACAAAATTATGCGTAATAAATTTTTTTTTAACGATATATTTAATTTTATCAAAGTAGTTATCGATCTTAACAACAAATTATATAAAAAAGCTATAAAAAAAGATACAATTAATTTTGAGAAAGAGCAAGAATCTTCTTTGAACTAGCGATTAAATATTAGTAGAAAGAATCTTGTTCTAATTAAAAGTATAGTAATCTTAATTATTGTAAGTTTACATTTATAAAATTAGATTTTACTTAACAATGTAAAAGAATTTTTTTTAGAGAAAAGCAAAATAACAAATTCTAAAAAACGTGCTATTTATATGGCAAATTAAGTCACTTCGTAAGAGATTGTTAATTATAAAACTTAATAAATCGTTAATAAATCAATGCTATGTTAAAAGAGATATTTAATAACTAAGACAATATTAAAAAGCAAATTAATATAGAGACAAACACTCTTAAGACTAGATTAAACAACAACTACTATTTAATAAAGAATCTAAATTAGTTATAGAAAGTTCTAGATAAAATATTATTAAACAAGATATTCGCATTTACGCAAAAAGTTAATTAAATACTTAATAAAACTATAAGAGCAAAATAATTAAAAACGTTATATTTTTATTTAGCAATAAACTTAGACAACAAATACAACTAGAAAGACTTTTATAAATATCTAGACAATATTACGAAACATCTTAAGACTTTAACTAGTTTATTGAAGAAACAATAAATAAATTAAATTGTAAATAAATGCGAGGAAGCGCTAAAAAGCGACGTTATTATAAAAAAAGAAATTTTTGATAAAATCGAATAACAATTAAGCAATATAAGTTTATCTTAAAAAAAGATAAAGAAAGCAAAGAAACATGCGACACTTAGTTGAACAAAATATTATAACAACTTATGTTAGACTTATTTAAAAGACAAGAAAGAAGTTAATTGATTCTTTAGAAAGTTAAAGTTATTAATTTAGTAAAAGAATAAAACTTAGCGCAAATAGACGTTCGAAGCAAAAGTCTTAGCATTAGAATAAAGAAAAGTTCAAATTTTTTAATAAAGAGCATACTAGAGGAATGCAATATGTTAGCTTAATAGTAGCAATCAAACTTAATAACACACGCACAATATTTTATTACATTAGTTAAAATCAATAATCGTTAACTTATCGCAATAATCGATTCTAGTGCAATAAGTAATTTTATAGCTAGAGCTCTTGTTAAAAGAGAAGAATACTTTACTTAAAAGAAGCTTAACGTATACAATCTAATAATTGTAGATAAAAACTTATTATTCGATAAGAATAAAAGAGTAAATAAAGAAACGAAATTACTATCGATAACTATTTAGTAATATTACGAGAAACTAATTTTTAATATAGTAAGAATAATTACTTATAATATTGTTTTAAAAATACTTTAATTAAAGTAGCACAATCTAAAAGTCGATTAAAATATATAAGTACTTAGATTCGCGCAATATAATTACGTAATTTATATTTAATTTATATATTAATAACGTTCGATAATAGATAAAAAATTAAGTCGAAAAACAATTGCAAATAGCGAACTTGCATTTTTGCAAAAAAACAATTTAACAAAGTTCGACTTAATAAATATTAATAAAGAACAATTAAATTATAAGATTAAAATAAGTAAAAAAAATTACAAATCTTTTGAAAGTCTTAGACTATTTAATATAACAAAGAAATTGCTAAAGTACGTATTACAAATATACAACAATTGGAAGCATCTATTTTAAAAAAAGAAAACAATAAAAGCTTTTTTTAAACATTAATTGTAAAATTACGAAATTAAACTTGAATTAAGCAAGTAGTTTACGTTTGAATCTATATATATTTTATTCAAGAAAAAAAATCGAAATACTTCGCAAATATCTAGCAAAAAACGAAAAAAAAAATTTATTAAAAAATTCTAATTATAGATAGAATATTTAATTCTCTTTGTATTAAAGAAGAATAAAACTTTTTGTTTATATATTAATTATTAGAAGCTAAATAATATTACAATTAAGAATCGATATTTACTACTTAATATTAGCGAGCTTTAGAATTAATTATTTAAAGCGAAATACTTTATTAAATTAGATTTACGAAAAGCGTACAACTAAATTAGAATAAAAATAGAGAAAGAGTAAAAGATAGCTTTTCGCATACAATATAAATTATACAAATATACAATAATGTTGTTCGAATTTACGAACGTCTTAACAACGTATTAAAAAATAATCAACAATATACTACGACAATATTTGAATCGATTTGTTATAACGTACTTAAACAATATTATAATTTATTCAAAAATCTTAAAAGAGCATATTAGTTATATTTTTAAAATATTGAAATGTTTAAACATAAAAAACTTACATTTTAAATTAAAAAATTGCAAATTTTATTAAAAGAAAGTTAACTTTCTTAAATTTGTTGTTAAACAATATAAAATACGTATAAATCTTAAAAAGCTACAAATAGTTAAAGAATAAAAATTATCAACAAATATTAAAGAAGTATAATTCTTTTTAAATTTTATAAATTACAATAAGAAGTTTATTAAAAACTACTTAGTAAACGCGATATTATTAACAAATTTTACAAAAAAAAATACGTTATAATTATAAAAATTCGTAAAAGAGAAATTATTTTAAAATCTTAAGTTAAAATGCTTAAAAAAGTTAATATTAAAAATATACAATTTACAATTGTTAAATAGAATTGAAATTGACGCATTAAATTTAGTTATCGATGCATACTTTAGTTAAAGATATAAAAATATATAACACTTAATAATATATCTTTTGAAAAAACTCTTGTTAGTTAAATAGAACTATAATATCTACAATAAGAAACTACTCGCTATAGTAGTTTTTTTGAAATTATAAAAAATATATACGAAAGAATTATCAAAATTTACGATTCTTATAGATTATAAAAATTTTGTGCACTTTATTATTATTAAGCAACTTAATAGAAGACAAATGCGATAATTAGAAAGACTTAAATAGTACAAGTTTAAAATATAGTATATCTTAAACAAAAATAATAATAAAGTAGACACACTTAGCAAAAGAAGTAATTATATAGAAACGAAGAAATCGTTTAATTATAGTATACTTAAAGTTAACAAAAATAAATTATTATTAACAAATAAGTACAAATTAAATATAATATTACGAATATTTCGAGATAATACAAAAGAGTTTTTAATAAAGAAAGAAAAACTCCAAATATTTATCGATAAAATCGACAAATATATAAAAGAGTATGTCAGGATTAGAGCTTTGATAGCTAGTATATAGTTGATTGACGAGAATACTAGCTATGCAAAACTAACTATATACAGAAAATAGATATAAATACTATAGATATCAAGACGCTAGACGTTATCTATAGTATATTCGAGACTAAAAAGCAAAAATTCGAAAAATAATCGAAAAACAAAATCTGTCTAGTCTAAAATTGTAACACTATTTTTTTTTTCTATTCGCGAGCTTCGACAAAACAATATCGAATTTTTTAGTTAGCGTTTTTAGTTAACTCTAGTTGATCTCGAATGCTTGTCGAATACAAACTTCGATTAATATTGAATATATATCGAATACTATTTGACAATTAAAATTGAAGTTTTCGATGCGCGTCGAACAAAAGAATAAATTTGTTAAATAGAAAAAATAATCAAAAATTTTGAAACAAAATATACAAAAAACAATAATATACAAAACAAAAAATATATATATTGCAAATAATATTCTAGTTAACTTTTAACTATTTTCGATTAGTGTCGAACACGTCTGTCGAATACAATCTAATATTTGAAATTAAATGTCGAGCAATTGTCGAACAATAGAAATCGAATTTTGAATAATTTGTCGAACAACAACGAGATCGAAAAAAGAGAGAGAGATAATTAATTTTTAAAAAAACATCAAATGTAAAAAAATTAAGAGAGTACAAAAAATTACTAACTCTAACTCTAAGAAAAGAGTTCAAATTATATAACGCGAAAATTGGAAAATCGATTATATTTGAGAGAGTTTAGAGAGTCGATCAATTATATAATTTGAGAGAGAGATTGACAACAACAAGAAAAATAATAATATCGAAAAATCGAAATTTGTCGAATTTTAATTATGTTCGAACACGTTTGTCTAAATCTATTTGTAATATTATAACTATAACATTCCAAACTCTGCTGTAACTCGTAGCCGAATTATATTATGCGTCAAGACAGTGCCCAGATTCTGTCTTGACAGTAAAAAGTTTTTTTTTCAAGAATTTTTCTCTGAATTTTTACAATTTATTTCTTTTATAATTGTAGATCTATCTTTCTATTCCGCTCTCTATATATATAGTGTGCGCCTTAATAGCGTCACTTCTATTACACAATTGTATAATTTTACAGTAATAAACTGTCTAATTTTCTAAAAGCGGTTGTCTGTTAGAATGTCGAATCAAAAATTCAAAAAAACAATTTGTTTCAACAAGAGCAAATCTGCAGCAAAAATAACTACCGCAGAAAGCAGTGCGGCTGCAATTAGAAAATTCTTTGTAATTATCGATTCTCGAGAACTATTAAACAAAAAATATAGCAATTTTAATAACAAATTTTCGATCAGAAACAAACTCGAAACAGATACAAATTTTATTTTCGATAATTTCGAGATTGACTATAAAATTTTTCTAGAAAAAAAAAAAAAAAAATCGAAACAGTTTGCTGTCAAATATAAGTATCAATTTCTTTTAAAAGAAAATCAGAAACTCCAAATTTTGTTACAAAATAACAAAATAAATATATTGTCTATACAACAATACTGTATAGTATTTTCGAAAAACAATATTCTGAAAAATAACAAACTATTTTTAAAAAAACAAAAATCGACACTCGATCTGAAACTGTTCTATCTAGATAACTACTACAGAAAAAATTTCAAAAAATAGAAAAACTGAATCAGAAATACAAAAATTATATTCGAATCTAGTTTAAAGTTTTTTTCTATCAAAAATTATAAAATTTGCTGATATCAACTTTTTCTGCGCAACAGTCCGACAATACAATAGAACAATTACAAAAAAACAAATTCTATTATTCTGAATATTTAAATATTCGAACAATTTTTACAGTATCTGATAAATCTTATAGAATTACTTAAGAATTGTCAACTAATTATTGCAATTAAATACAGTTACGTCAAACAGAATTTTACGCAAAGTATAAACAATTTTGTTATCTATTTAAAAATTTTAGAAGCGAATTTAGAATTCTTTACTGAGTTTCAGAAACAAAATACGTTTTTAAATAAACTAAAAAACAAAACTTATAAAAAAGTTATTGTTGTCTCTGATTTCTCTATAACAAAAAACGCGCTCGCCGCGCTGATTGTGCGCGTAGAAAACGCTATTATTTTGCAAAATAATTATAGAAATCGATTTCAGAAATTAAATTATAAATTTTGTTCTATTTCGAGAGATAATTGTTCTGAACAAAAATCGAACAAAACAGTCTTTAGATCAGATTTTCGCAGTCTCTTTCAGCAAAATTGATATAAAAATACTACTATATTTTTTCTGTAAAACGACTCGAGTAACAGTAATTGTACGCACAAAATCCGTACGTATTACAATTGTAATTAGCAGAGATACATCTTTTTCAACTGTTTTTTTTTCAAAAAATTTTTTTGCAAATCAATACAACAGCCGCTGCAAAACCGAGTATATCGCGTATTATACAAAAGATATTATTGTTTCGATATATCAGCAAGATTTCCGACAATTCGAAAAACTAGAGAGATCTGCGGCAATTATTGTTACTGCCGCGAATTGCAAAACAAAAGTTAATGCAATTTTGACAGAGCTGTTTATATATATATCAGACAAATACTACAAAAAAGTAATATTTTTAAATAGAAAAATATATATCAATTGTATTTTCGAACAGTAGACAAAAATATAGTATTTAGAGAATACAAATCTTCTATCTGTTAAAATCGAAATTTTTTACAAAATCGAGATGCAATCTCTAGAGTTCTACAATATAAATATTAGAATCTGCAATAGCGACAACAGAAAATATATATTGTGTTAAGTTTTCTACTTTTTTTCGAAGATTGTTCAAAATATAATTGTCGGACTACTATAGATAATAGAAACAAATTTGTATATTAATTGACAAACTCTTATATAGAGATATTAAGTAATAGAAAACAAAATTATAATAGATTTTTTTAAAAATTTTCTATTATATATAAAGAACACTTTAGTCTATATATTTGTAACAAATAGTGTCAGTATTATTGCAGAAACAATCTTCTTCTCGATCTCTCAAATTTCGATAGAAATTTTATTGTACAAAAACTGTTTTTCTGAGATTGATATCTCTTTACTATTAGAATATAACAAAAATAATTATACTATAAATCTACAATTCGATACAAAACTGTTGTTTAAATTTCTGTATACACTGTCCGAAAAAGAATTTATTGTGTTTCGAAATTATTTGCTCGAAAATTAAATATCAGAATATATTTGCGAATCTATAAATTGCGCAAATATCTCGATACTGTTTGTTTTTAAAAAAAATAGTATTTTTCGATTTTGTATAAATTATCGAGAACTGAACTCAATAACTATTAAAAACAGATATTTACTATTTCTTATCGAGAAAACGCTGAATCGACTGATAGATATATACTATTTTATCAAGCTCGATTTTAAAAATATATACTATTGTATTTGTATACAGAAGAAAAACAAATAGAAAATTGTATTTTGTACGTGCTATAGTTTCTTTGAGTATACAGTTATACTTTTCGATTTGTTTAACACTTCTGCTATTTTTTAAACTCTAATTAACAAAGTACTGCAGAATTTAATAAACTATATCTGTATTGTCTATCTAAACAATATTCTAATCTATTTTAAAATCTGCAAAAAGTATTAAAACTATATCCGACAAATACTCGATCGACTGAAACAGTTCAAACTATATACAAAATTTTCTAAATATATTTTTCTGATACAGAGTGTCGAGTTTCTAAACTATATTGTTAGTAGCAAAAATATTGCTATAAATATGTTACAAGTAAAGTCAATTCGCATATAGTCTCAATCTACTATATTGCGAAAATTGCAAATATTTCTGAAATTCGCAAACTTCTATCAACGTTTTGTTCAATATTTTGCAAAAATAATCAGACTTTTAATCGAGCTGTTTAAAAATAATAAACAAAAAAAACAGAATAGATTGTTTCTGTTCGATACTTTTGCTCTAACTGCGTTTCAGATTCTTATCGATATTTTTATTATTGTTTCTATATTAATATATTTCGATTTCAAGAATCGAATTATAGTTGAAATCAATATATTGAAATTTGCTATTGCAGCTATTCTTTCTCAGCTTGTGCTTCGCACGCAGAACAACAATCAGACAATATAGTATTTTGTTGTATTCTATTTTAGAAAAATAATTTCTGCTGAAACTTGCTATAAAATATATAATCAAGAGCTGTTAGCTATTGTTGCGGAATTTCAGCAGTAACAATATTATTTTGAAAACAATTATTTATCAGTTACTGTTCTAACAAACTATAACAATCTGAAGTATTTTATAACAACAATATCTTTTAATTGTTGTTAATCTCGATAGACTCTTTTGCTTATCGAATATAACTTCGAAATTAAATATCGAACAGAAAAAACCAATTTCGCAAATAGATTGTCAAGACAGTCAGATTACAAAAACAAAATAAACAATAAAATTTGTCTGTCTATTTTTCAGAACAAATTTAAAAATATTACAATTGCAACTATCGAAATAATTTCTGTTCTGATCAGAAACACAACTAAAACAATATCGATTTCGATTTGTATTAATACTGTTTTGCGCGTTTAAAATATTTTCGATATCGAAATATTTAATAAATTACTTGTTAAAAATATCTTCGAGATCTCTAATAATATCGACTCGAATATAGAGAAAAGTACTGTAATTTAATAACTGCAACACAGCAATATTAATACAATATACAAATACAAAAACTCAATAGAATCTCTTTTCTCGATTCTGTTAATAGCAATAGAAATATTTCAGAAAAAGAATATTCTGATATTTAAAATAAAACAGCAGTTAATTGCTTTTTTTCAGCGCAACAAATGCACTGAACGTAGATAGAAATTTAATAGCAGTTTATTTTACTATTTTTGTATAATCTATATATCGAATAAAGTTTTGCTGAAATCGGAACTGCTATATTTATATTACAATAATTTTCTGAGCAGAAATTACTTTGAAATTAAAAAAACTTGTATATTAATTAATCGAAAGTTCTATTAACTCTGTATATCTGTTAAAATAGAATTGTATATTCGAGAATACAATATATATTAGCAATTTAAAATATCTCGATATTGTTTATACAATAAATTTTTTGCGCTATCTGTATTTACTCGATTTTAAAAAAAAAATTCTATAAATTTTATTACAGAACTTCTCTCTAGCTGCAGTAACAACAGTATCTACAATACAATTTTTGTTATTGTAAATCGATTTTTCAAAATAGTACTATATATTTTAGTCAAATCAATCTAAATAGCAGAAAATTTGATCGATATTCTGTTCGAAAAAGTTTTTCTTTTTTTTAAAAATATAAAAAAAATTGTATTCGACAGAGACGTGTTATTTATCAATAGCTATTGATTTGTAATATACTATAGTATTTGTGTAAAAAGAAAACTAAGTACTGTTTTCTACTCGCAGACAGATAGACAAACAAAAAGACAAAATTAAATATTAGAATACTATTTTTGCTGCTATTGCAACTATCGATAAGATAACTGAAGATTTCTCTTATCGATAACTTAATATATATATAATAGTACTATCTATTTATTCTCGAATATATTGTCTCTCGAGACTGTGTTCGAATATTATTCGAATTTCGATTTTAATTAAAATAACAAAAAATATTCTGACATTTCTGCCGCTCGAGAGCGTATACAAATTTTGTAAAATAAACGCAATTATATAAAAAAACAACTGAGAGATACACAAAGAACGCAGACAGAATATTATAATAAAAAAATCAAATTTCAGTATTATAAAATAGAAAACAAAATTATATTTTCTATCAAAAATTTTAAAAATACTCGATTCAAGAAAAAACTTTTCTACAAATATATAGAATTGTTTTCTATTGTAAATATTGTCGAAACGCAGATATATTAACTGCAATTTTCAAACAATTGACAAATCTATTCGATTTTTTATGTTTTGTTTCTCGAATTCTACTATTAGAATTTTAATATTATCGAATCGACACAAATAATACTGATAGACAAGAACAAAAAGTAGAAAATAAAGAAAATTCTGAACAAAAAAAAGAGATAGAGAAAACTCTACTATTTTATTCGATAAAAAAAATTTTCTTTCTGCGAAAACAGTTAAATACCGAAGCGATTCTTGACTTACACAAATACAATACTAAAG
>JAABUW010001286.1_pt1 | contig 43187 bp, 38 predicted proteins | sample 5560081 | NCBI WGS metagenome assembly JAABUW01 (sample SAMN10711882, study PRJNA513363) | rock metagenome | isolation source: Antarctica rocks | place: Antarctica: Victoria Land, Knobhead sud | reverse complement strand
CACCACCAGGCGGACGACAGATCAACAGCAAGGACACCCAGACTGCGGGGTCAGTCGTAGCAGGAGTCAGGCCGCCTGGTGGCAGATACCAGTCTCACAGTCATAGGCGTCACCGACGGAGCCGATCCTGGGGCGGGTGCGGCGGCCGCCGAGGTCTACGACCGGGCCGCGCGGACACCGGGGGTGGGGCAACCCAACCAGTGGGGACAGGCCGCGCAAGGGCTGCGGATGGCGTCCTGGCAGATCGGGATCATGGGCATGATGGCGGGCAAGGGCAAGGACCAGAACGCCGCGACCGTCGCCCTGCTCCTGGCGTTGGGGTCGTTGGTCGCGGAGATCGCCGCCAGCCATCAGGATGCCCACCGGATGCATCAAGCCGCGGCCGCCACAAAGACCAGCACACTGCTGCGTACCCATCCCATCGTGCTCGCACCGCCGCCGCCGGACCTCGCCGAAGGCATGCGCCGGCACCTGCAACAGCAGGCTCGGCAGGCTCAGCAAGCCCCCCCGAACCGGCGGGCACCCAGCACACCACCACCCATGCAGCGGCCGCCGACGGTGCAACCGCCACGGAGAGGACCACGACTATGACCGAAACCGAGCCCCCGCAGTTGCACTGCACGCGGGATCACATCATGGCCATGACGCAGCTGCTGACCATGCTCAGTCAGCGCCTGGCCGAGCAACGCGAGCGGCGTGGTCGTGCCGCTTTCGGCAACGCCGAGCACGCCGCCCGGATCGCCGACACTCATGAGAACCCGGTGGTGCGGCCGATGAGCGAGGCCGAACGTCAGGTGTTCACCACCCAAGCCGGTGAACCCCAAGTCCCCCAGCACGGCCTGAACGTGGTCACGGCCCCGGTCGGGCAGGAATGGGGGGTGCGGGCAGTGACCCCGGACCGCGAGGCCGCCACGGTGATGTGCCCCAACATCACCGAAGCCGCCCGCCTCGCCGATTACCTGCGGGCACAGAACAACCCCGGCCTGGTCAACGAACTCAACGAACTCAGAGAGCAGATCGGGGACCGCATCGCCACCGAAACCAGCCCTGCTGCGTCGCAGTCGGCGACCGAGGCAGTGGTGACTCCATCACAGCGAGATCCCTCCCAGATCGACCTCACCAAGCACGAAGGTCTGGTTGAGCTGGCCACGAATGTGCCCACCTCCCTGACCACCACCCCGGAGTGGGAACGGATCGAGGTTCAGTTCGCCGACCTCACCGCCCGCGGGGTCAGCCCGACCGCCCTGGCCGAAGGAGTCCAGGGGTTGGACTTCGACCGGGGACGCCGCCCCGACGCCCTCGTCGGGTGGTCGCTGGATCAGACCGCAGCCGCGTGGGACGCCGAACACCGCCGCACCGACACCGGAGGAGACGACAACACCGCGGTCGCCGCGGAAAAGTGGGCCACACAGCTCGACCCCACCAGCCCCGTGGATCGGGCTGCGGCCGCCGAAGCGGTCGGCCGGTACGGGCCCGAGGTCGACGCCACCCTCGCAGGCACCTACCCGGGACTGCTCACCACCGCCACCGACGCCCGGACCGCCGGGAACACAACCGAGGGGAGCGCCCTGGCTCAACAGGAACGCGAACGGGCCGAAGCGCTCACCGCCGAAAGCACCGCCCGCACCCTGCGCGACGATGACGTGGTCGGAGGGCTCGGCGGGGATGAGGACATCGACCGCGAGGAAGCAGCGGTCACCCAGGACGCCGAAGCCGCCGAGCACCGCGGCCGCGAATCCGGCGCGGGCAATGACGTCGAACGAGCACGAAACGAGAAGGTCACGGCCCAGTTCACCCCCAACCGCACCCCCTCGAGCGCCACGATCGCGCCGCGACGCGCTACGACTCGTAGAAGTCTTGCCATGCCTATCCCGACGCAGACCCGCGCCCGAGGGCGGGGATGCTAACAACGACCGGCAATTGCCGGCTGTCCGAGTCGGCGGGTGATGACCACAAAGGCCCGCAGCCAGGCATGATGTGGCGGAAGAAGTCGCGTTGCGGCCGCTGGTGGTCATCGACCGCGAAAGGTACAAGCGCAAGAGGGCTAAAGCCGGGCAGGGCCTTCTCGATGCCATACGCCGACTCCTAGCTTCACCACCCAGAAACCCAGCGGCTCAGCGCTCCTCAAGGTAACGGTGGGGATCTGTGAGACGGCGGACAGCGGAGTTTGGTGCGGTTGGTCGATACTGGGTTCCATGGTGAAAGAAGGTTGGCGGCGGCTGCTGGCAGAGGCCGGCAGCTGCCTTGACCATTCGGCGCCGGAGGTCGAGGTGGTAGGTGGGGCAACTGCCCTGCCGTCGAGGTTGCCGGTGAGTGACACCGCCGTGGCCTGTGTCGCTGAGGCGCTAATCACTGCGGCGTTGTTGCAACAGCAGCGCTGTGGCTCCGCGCCTGAAGTGCGAGTAGATGGGCCTCACGTGCTGGCCGCCGTGCGTAGCGAGGCGTACCTACAGCTGAACGGGCAGCCGGTTGGCCGCAGCTTCGCGCCGCTGTCGCGATTCTGGCGCGCAGCTGACGGTTGGGTCCGTACTCACGCCAACTATCCGTGGCACCACGACGCGTTGTTGCGCGCGCTGGGTACCGGCCCGGATGTTGGCGCGGTCAAAGCGGCGATTGCAGAACGCAAGGCGGGGACTATCGAGGCTGACGTAGTCGCTGCCGGTGGGGTCGCGGCGGCAGTGCGCACCGTGGAGCAGTGGTGCGCACACCCCCAGGGGCGGGCGGTCGCCGCGCAGCCGCTGATTGGCGTTGCACGGATCGAGGGCGCCGCCCCACGGCGCCACGGGGCGGCTGAGCTGCCGGCGATCGGTCTCCGGGTGTTGGATCTGACCCGCGTGATCGCGGGACCGGTGGCCACCCGCTACCTCGCCGCGCTGGGCGCCGACGTGCTGCGAGTCGACCCGCCGCATCGTCCGGAGCTGCCACTGCACAGCTACGACGGGTTGCCCGGCAAGCGCAGCACCGTACTCGACGCCCGTACCTCGGATGGATTGCGACAGTTGCACGAGCTCCTTGCCAACTCCGACGTCCTCGTGCACGGCTACCGCCCGAGCACTTTGGCGGTCTTCGGCATCGACGCCGATGCGTTGGCCGACCGACACCCTGGTCTGGTCGCCGTGTCACTATCGGCGTGGGGAAGCACTGGACCGTGGGGCAACAGGCGCGGCTTTGACAGTATCGTGCAGGCGGCGTGCGGCATCGCGATGGTCGAGTCACCTGGTGGCGCCCGTCCCGGCGTGCTGCCCTGTCAACTCTTAGATCACGGCACCGGCTACTTAGCCGCTGCGGCAGCGCTTGAGGGTGTACGACGGCAATCTCGGGCCGGCGGAAGCCACACTTTCGAGTTATCGCTGGCCGCGACCGCTCTATGGCTGCTCACCCAGCCATCAGCGACCCTGCCAATGACCAGTGTAACCGCGGCGCAACTACCACCAACCAAATGGCTTACCACCCTGCAATCCGACCGCGGCCCGGTCACCACGATCACCCCCCCTGGCGTCCTAGACCGCCGTCCGCTGCGCTGGCCAGAGCACATGACGACCTACGGTCAAGACCCACCCAACTGGTGATATGCACCGCAAGGAGGTTGCTTTCTCGGCTACAGTCACCACCACAGGTTCGTCCGCGGGCCCCCTGCAGCGCGGCACCAACCCCCCGCATCGCGGGCCAAAGCACTGAGCTTGATCGACTGCTCTAGTGTCGCGTGTCGTAAGTGCCTTTACGGTTAGAGTTCGGGACAACGGGGTTATGTCTGTTGCTGCGCCGATTGTGTTGCGTCCCGGTGATGAGTCGAAATTGAGAACGGTGTTGCGGTGCTCGACGGCGGGTGCTGGTGTGGCCCAACGAGCCCGGATCGTGCTGCTGGCTGCTGAGGGTGTGTCGAACGCGGAGATCGGCCGTCGGGTCGGGGTGTCGCGGCCCACGGTGTTGACCTGGCGGGGCCGCTATGAGCTGTCGGGCATCGCGGGGCTCGGTGATCTGGACCGGTCGGGTCGTCCGCCGGTGATCGATGACCTGGCGGTGGTGGTGGCCACGTTGGCGGCCCCGCCGGCGTCCTTGGGGGTGACGCACTGGTCGGCTCGGTTGCTGGGCGCACACCTGGGGATTTCTTTCGCCTCGGTGGCCCGCATCTGGCGGGAACACGATCTGAAGCCGTGGAAGCGGGAGACGTTCAAGTTTTCCACCGACCCTGAGCTGGATGCCAAGGTCCGCGACGTCGTCGAGTTGTATCTGAACCCGCCGGAGAAGGCGGTGGTGGTCTGCATCGACGAGAAAACCCAGATCCAGGCACTCGACCGCACCGCCCCGATCCTGCCGATGCGCCCCGGCCTGCCCGAGAAGGCCACCCACGACTACCTCCGTCACGGCACCACAAGCCTGTTCGCGGCACTGGAGGTCGCTACGGGCACAGTGACCGACGCCTGCTACCAACGGCACACTCACGCCGAGTTTCTGGATTTCCTCAAGGTCGTGGCCAAGGCCTATCCCCGGGTGCGCCTGCACGTGGTCGCCGACAACTACGCCACCCACAAACACCCCAAGGTCAAGAACTGGCTCGCCCAGAATCCGCGGGTCACCATGCACTTCACCCCGACCTCGGGATCGTGGATGAACATGGTCGAAATCTTCTTCGGCATCATCACCCGCCAAGCCATCCGACGCGGAACCTTCACCAGCGTCAAAGACCTCATCACCGCCATCGAAAACTTCATCGACGGCTGGAACGACGCTGCACCCCGTTCATCTGGACCAAGACCGCTGACCAAATCCTCGCGAAAGCCCATCGTAAAACAACTTCAAACACGCGACACTAGTGTGGCGCCATAGAGAACCCCGCTTGACACGCTCCAATCGCTCGGCAATCCCCCGGGACCGTAATAGAATGGCTAATCCGGATTCTGTTTAGTACTCATGCCTCGGCATGCCGAAATCGAGCACAACTTTGCCTATCTTTCCCGGTTTGCCGAGATGATCGAATGCCTCGGCGGCATCTTCCGCCCTAAATATCTGCTCCACTGGGATCGTCAACTGCCCACTAGCGACTAACGGCATTATTTGATGTCGAACTTTGGAGATCAACAGTGCTTTCTCTGCGGTCGACCTCGGTCTAAGCACCGTGCCCATCACGTCGGCTCGCTTGTTCAGCAGCAGATCGACAGAGACAGATGCTTCTCTGCCTGCGGCGATGCTGACCACGACGACCCGGCCCCCCGAGGCGAGCAGATGAAGATCCTGAGCGACGTACTCGCCGCCAACGAGCTCGACAATGATTGAGGCGCCGTTACGGCTATGGGCGTCTGCCTCGAACTCGCTCTCGAGCACGGCGGTGATCTCCAGATTGGCAAGCTTTCCGAGAAGTTCTGGCGAACGTGCGATCCCGATAGGGACCGCTCCCATCGCTGTGGCAATTTTGTAGGTTGCAATGCCGACACCACCATTCACACCACGGATTAGCACGACGTCGTGTAACTGTGTGCGGGCCCGTATCAACGCATCGAACCCTGTGATTACGGCTTCGGGCAGGGTTGCCGCAGCGAGTTCGGAGACGGTGTCGGGTACCGCGAGCAGGAGTTCCTGGTGAGCGAGGACTTTGTCGGCAAGTCCAGCCTCGGCCACCAGCCCCATCACCCGGTCCCCCACGGCCCACCGAGTCACTCTGCTGCCCGCCGCGATCACGGTGCCTGCGACCTCGACGCCAGGTAGGTAGGGTGACGCGCCGTTGGGCACAGGGTACTTCCCGCTACGCTGGAGTACGTCCAACGGATTGACCCCGGCGTAGCGTGTGACGACCAGTACCTGCTCCTCACCCACCGCTGGATCCTGAAGGCGCTCAAGATGAACAACCTCATTGCCGCCCGCGCCGAGAAAGTGGATTCGTTGCATATGTCCTCGTCTCTCAGTTCACCGGCACCTGCCTGACCTCAGGCGAGTTCCTCCCGCAGGCGGGGAAGGACTTCGCGTCCGAGGAGCTCGATGCACTCCATGGCGTCGACGTGGTTGGAGCCAGGCCAGGCCAGGCGCATGGCGAGGTGTGTGACTCCGACCTGACGGTGCTGATGTAGCAGCCCAGCCACAACATCGTCAGGGCTACCGATGACAAAACGGTCCTCGGCGAGTTCCGCGAAATCGTCCTCGCCGCCGACCGTGCTGGCCGATCTAGCAGCGGCACCAGCGCTTCCGGTCAAGCCCCACGAAGCGTAGGAGGCGTATTTGGTCAAGAGGTGCGGCGCGGCGCGGCGCCGGGCTTCCGCGGCATCGGCATGACAGTAGACCTCGAGCATGCGCCCAATCTCGGGCTTGTCCGTGGCTCCCGCTGCGGCCCGGGACTTGGCGAACAACTCGATCTGGCGGGTCACCTCGGTATTGTCCGCGTTCGGCGTTGCCATGAACCCGTCCCCGATCTGGGCAGCCCGCCGTATCGCGCGGTCTGTCGTGGCACCGACCCAGATCGGTGGGCCGCCAGCGTTGAATGGACCGGGTCGCAGCGTTGCCTGCTCGAGGGAGAAAGAGGAACCGTCGTAGTCGATCTCCGTCTCGGTCCACAACCGCCGGATGATCGATATGCCCTCGACCATCCGCGGCAGCCTCTCCTCGAAGGGCACGCCAAGGGCTGCGAATTCCTCGCGCCGATAGCCCTGGCCGACTGCGAGAATAAAGCGTCCGCGACAGGCAAGGTCGATGAGGGCCACCTGTTCTGCGACATCGACCGGCTGGTGCATCGGCAAGAGGAGGAGATTGGTGCCCAAGGACATGTGACCGGAGTAGGCAGCGAGATGGGAGAGAAGTGTGAGTTGCGAGAAGAAGTGGAATTTGGAGGTGAGATGGTGTTCGCCAGCCCAGATGGAGTCGAATCCCAGTGACTCCGCTAATTTCACTTGTTCGACAAGACCCGTCAGACGTGATGCCGCATCGTCGGTGTCAGGGTTCTGGGAGTTTAGATAGATGCCGACCTGCAGTGCTGTCACGTTTTTCACTCGATTCGGGTCGCGGCCGGGCGGCTTACGCCCAGTCGGGGGGAAGGAGGCTCAGGCTGCCCAGCGAAGGATCAGCGGGTCGTGGCGCCGCGCGAGAGCCAGCAGAGCTTCGCGAGTGTGGTCACCCAGGGAGGCGAGGGGCGCACGGGACGTGGCGCTTCCGATAATTCCGCCCACCTCCATAAGGATCTTCACCGCCTGCAAGCCGCATTGTCGGTTTTCGAAATGGACGAGGGGGAGTACATCTTCCCAACGCGCCACGGCAGCGTCACGGTCGCCAGCGAGATGGTCACGCACCACGGCGCCGATCACGTCGGGAATCAGACAACTGGTCATGCTTCCTTGCGCGCCTGCGTCGAGGTCGGGAACGAGGGTCACTCCCTCCTCTCCGTCGTAGATGCCCAAGAGGTCCTCGCCCGCACGGGCGCTTAGCACCCGAATCGTGTCGGCTGCCCGAGGCGTTTCGATCTTCATATACTTGAGGTGCGGAATCTCGTGGGCTAGGTCGACTAACTGCTGGACCGACATCTGGGTCGTGCTCATCGGGGCGTCCTGGATCATGATCGGGACGTCGACCGCCTCGGCGACATCGTGGAAGAACGCACGCACGGTCTCTGGCCCGACACTCAAGGTGGCGCCGAAGAACGGAGGCATGAGCATGACCATGCTTGCGCCCATCTCCTGCGCCTCTCTGCTGCGCAGGGCGGCGACTCTGGCGCTGTAATGGCTGGTGGCCACTACGATTGGAATTCGTCCGGAGGCCTGGTCGATTGTTGCCTCCACAATCGCCTGACGCTCTTGGTCGCTCAAAGAGAATTGCTCTGAATAATTGGCGAGGATACATATACCGTCGCTGCCCGAATCTACCACGTAGTCGACCACACGGCGCTGTCCGTCGAGATCGACGTCCTCGTTCGGATGGAAGACAGTGGGAGCTACGGGTAGCACACCGCGGATGGCGTCAGGCACTGATTACCTCTCATTGAAGTGTGGTAGCCGGAGCTCAAATACTCGGCCTCGGGCTGGGGATTGAACTCCCGGGAAAGAGCACGCGAGATTGTTAGCAAAGCTGGCCCAAGATTCCTGGCACCCATAATCGACGCAAGGCTCGAGACGGAGATCGCCCCCAGCAGCGCACCGCGGCTGTCAAAGATTGGCGTGCCGATGCAGAACAGTCCAGGCGCCAACTCCTCGCGGTCAAAGGCCAACCTGGTGGTACGGACGGCGGCCAGCTCGCGGCGAAAAGTAGCGACACTGGTGATACTGCGTTCGGTGACCGCGGCAAGACCTCTTTGTATGATTTGATCACTCAAGGCCAGTGGTGAAAAGGCGAGCATCGCCTTTCCCAAAGCTGTGCAATGCAGAGGGAGCCTGCTGCCCGCCCGGGAGGCGGTGGGGGAGTTCGGCGCCTCGAGTTTTTCGATGTACACGATCTCCGTCTTGTTCAAAACGGCGAGGTTTACGGTCTTCTTGGTGATGTTGTAGAGATCCTCCAGGAAGGGACGGGCGACCTCGGCAAGTTCGCGCTGAACCGGTACGAACCGGCCGAGCTCGAACAATCTCATCCCGAGCCGCAGGCCGGTCTCGGTACGCTCCAGGCCCCCCCAGACGACCAGGTCCGCCACCAGTCGGTGTGCGGTTGACTTCGGCAGGTTTACACGCTGCGCGATCTGGGTGAGCGACAGCTCAGTGTCGTCAGGACGGAAGGCGTCAAGGACAGACAAGCCCCGCAGGAAGGACGTTGCGTTTCGCATGTTGGACCCCTCCTGATCCTTCGCCGTGGCTTCAGCTTGTCATTGAACGCTGCGTAGCCTCGATTGTGAACATTGTTCCAACATGCGGAACTTGACTTGGGGCGCTGGCTTGCTGCCGTCCACAGTGGTGGCCATCACGTTCGGCTATCAGCTAGCGCCGACAACGCCGAAACCAGGCGACGCGGACCCAGAGCACTGGTGCCGCGAAGCCAGCAAAGGATGCCCATGGAGCGAGAAGTTCTCTATGAGGTCACGGAGCACGTCGCGTACATCACGATCAACCGCCCAGAGCGTAGGAACGCCCTGAATCTCTCCGCGACCAGCGAACTGATTCGCTGCTTCTGTGACGCTGGACAGAACCCTGAGGTCTGGGCGATCTCCCTTACTGGGGTGGGTGACAAGGCGTTCTGTTCCGGGGGCGACCTGAAGGAGTTCGACGACCTTGCCCGTCACGGGGCACGCTTTCCGGTGCCCATGACCGGTCCCGAGCGGAACCTCTTCGAGGTCGTGCTTGAGACCTACAAGCCGGTGATCGCGGTTATCAACGGACCGGTCCTCGCCGGCGGGTGTGAACTCGCTCTTGCTTGCGACCTGCGCATCGCTGCCGATCATGCACATCTCGGTATGCCCGAGGCTAAAAGAGGGATGGGTGCCAACTACGCAACGGTGTTGCTCCCGCGGTTGATCCCGCGGGCCATCGCACTGCAGATGCTCTACACCGGCGAACCGCTTGTGGCGGAGGAGGCACTGCGTTGGGGACTGTTCAACAAGGTGGTTCCACGCGAGTCACTGCGTGAGGACAGCGAGCAGTTCGTACGCGGCATCGTGGCAAATGCGCCGTTGACGCTTCGTCGATACAAGGAGATGACCACGAAGGGGTGGGAGCTGTCCGTCCACGCGGCCCTGCGTCTCAACGTCGGACCGAATCCCTACTTAAGTGAAGACCGCGAAGAGGGAATTCGCGCATTTGTGGAGAAGCGAGAACCGCGCTGGTCCGGGCGTTGATTAGCCGACCGTTAACGATTTGCCTAGTAATGCTGTCGAGTCCCCGGAGGATCAGATGAAAGCGATACCCAGATCTCGAACGATATTCTTGGCGACGGCACTCGCCGGGAGTCTCGTACTGACTGCGTGCGGCTCCGACGCCACGCGCAGTTCGGCAAGCGGAGGAAGCGGGCCATGCGTGCTCCCGATCGGAACACTGGGACCGCTGACCGGCGCGGCCGCCGACTTTGGCCTCTCGATGCAGGCGACAGCGAAGTTCGTGGCCAGCGAAGCCAACGCCCAAGGTGGCGTCAAAGTCGGCGACAAGAAGTGCCAGGTCAACATCTCAAGTTACGATACTGGTTACACGAGTGCCGGTGCCGCCTCGGGGGCCACCGAGTTCGCGTCCAAGGGGATCAAGTTCGTAATTGGCCCGCTCGGCGCCGTCGAGTTGACCGGCATGAAGCCGGTCGCGGCTCGTTACAACATGCTGCTCGACGCTAACGGCTTCGGACGTGACGCGCTCGAGCCAAAGTATCCACTGGTGTTCCACCTCGGGCCGGGACCGTTCGTGTGGGCTGGCCCGATCATCAAGGCGGCGCAGAAAGAGTTCAACTTCCACAGCGCCAAGCTGATCGCCCCCAACGACCAGAGCGGTGACGACATCGCCATCGTCGACGCGGAGTCGTATAAGAAGCAAGGCATCAATATCAGTCGCGACACCTATCCGCGTGGCACGCAGGACTTTGCCCCAATCGTGTCCCGGCTGCTGGATGGCAACCCCGACGTCATCGACTTCGCGTCCAGCCCCGCTGGTGATGTCGGTACCATGATCAAGCAGCTGCGGCAAGCGGGATACAAAGGCACCTTCGCCCGGCTCGGCGGGGACAGCACAGCGGAAATCACGAAGGTTGCCGGTCTCGACAACATCAAGAACTTCTTCTACTACGCCCCAGTCGACTTCAACACTCCCGAAGTGAAGCAGATCCTCCCCGCGTTCAAGCAGGCAACCGGCATGGACGCCACCGGTATCGCGCTCGGCTGGGTTCCCGGTGCCCGCACTCTTTTGGAGGCGATCACCGCCGCAGGCACCATCGACGACACCAAGGCGGTCGCAGAGCAGATGCGCAAGAACGACCTGAAGGATCCGTTGCTCGGACAGGGCGTATTCACCGGTCAGGAGGAGTTCGGCGTGAACCAGGAAATGTCATGGCCCTTCAACATGGGCGTTATTAAGAACGGGCAGCCGCCCGTATTCACGCCGCTCCAGGCCAACAGCTGAGGGCGCGGTGGGCCAACCGTATCTCTGCGGGTGCGGGTGGCCCACCGATCCCTGCAACTTGAAGGAGGCACACACAATGGGTGGACTCATCCAGACCACCATCGGTGGCCTGGCCCTCGGTGCCCAGTACGCGTTGATGGCCCTAGGCTTCTCGCTCGCGTTCGGCATTCTCCGGGTGATCAACTTCGCGCACGGCGCGTTCTACGTGGTCGGTGGGTACGTCGCGTACTTCGTCACCAGTCAGCTCAACCTCCCGTACGCGATTGGGGTGGTGGCTGCCGTGCTCGCCGCAGCGCTGATCGGCTACATTGCCGAGCTGTTCATCCTTGAACGTCGGATCGACGACCACTTGGCCACCATCGTGCTCACGGTGGGTATGTCTCTGATAGGTGGGGCCACGATGCTGGCTCTGTTCGGTGCCCAGGCGGTGCGCTTCACTGGATCTCTCACCGGTACGTTCCGGATCGGCGGGGTTTACCTCCCTTATGCGCGCATAATGACGATCGTGGTCGCGGCACTCGCGGTCGCGGCCGTCTACTTGCTCCTTTACAAGACGCGGATGGGCGTAGCGTTGCGTGCGCTCACCGACGACCGCGAGATGGCCGTGGCAATGGGCATGAGACCGAAGGTGCTGTTCCCACTGGCGTTTGCGATTGCCACGGGATTGGCTGGACTGACCGGTGCGCTCGTGACGCCACAGTTCTCGCTTGCCCCGTTCGTCGGCGAACAAGTGCTGACCATCTCGTTCCTCGCAGTTATTCTGGGCGGTCTCGGTAGCCTCACCGGCGCCGTCATCGCGTCGGTCCTCGTCGGCTTGTTTGAGTCCTTCGTCGGTGTGTACATCGGAGGCTCCTTCGCCCCCCTACTTCTCTTTACAGGGATTCTCGTGCTGCTGGTGGTACGGCCGACGGGTCTCCTCGGACACAAGGCGATCAATGTTTGAGAAGGCAACGTCTCCCCACCGTTTCGACCGTCCGGGGATTCGCAAGCGCGTTCCGAACGCCGCGGTGGTTCCCGCACTCTCCGTGGTGTTGGTCGCCTTGGCAGTGCTCACCCCCAAATTTACCGCCGACCCGTATCTGCTCTCCTTTGTGCCGACCACCCTGGTCCTACTGCTCGCAGCGATGCATGTGTGGCTAATGCTCCGGGTGAACCTCCTATCGTTTGCCTCCCCTCCATTCATGGCGATCGGAGGCTACGTGGTCGCCCTTCTGGCGGTGCACGTCAGCTCGAACGCGGTCCTTCTCGTCGTGGCGTGTTTCCTGGTCCCGGCCCTGCTGGCCCTACCACTGGGAGTTGTACTCCTGCGACTTCGAGGCACGTACTTCGCGCTGGTGACCTTTGTGCTAGCCCAGGTCATCATTCTCCTCATCATCATCGTCAAGGGGCCACTCGGCGGAAGCAGCGGGATCTCGGGCATCCCGGCTGCCACCCTAGGCTCCAAAACCTACGCGGCCGGTGGGGATCTCCTCCGTTTCTCCGTCGTGGTCGGCGTAGTGGGTCTGCTCATAGCCGCTGTCGTGTCGGTCGTATGGCGCCGCCACTTCGCAGCACTGGAGGAGAACGAGCCGCTGGCCTCAAGCCTCGGCCTCCGGCCCTGGCTCTACAAGACGTTGTCCTTCATGACGGCCGCGGGCGTGGCGGGACTGGCCGGTCTCGTCCTGGTCAATCAGCTTGGGAACGCACAGCCCGATTCGTTTCAGCCATTTAGCGCTGTCAACCACGTCGCGGCTGCCGTGATCGGTGGTCCCTTCTTCCTCGGTCCGATCGCGGGCGCGCTCCTACTGTCCTGGCTGGTCCACGCGTTTGCCTCCCAGGCGCAGTACTCGCAGCTACTTCTCGGCGCCGCACTGATCATCGTGGTTCTCTTCGCCAGGGGGGGGATCACCGGTCTGATCGCCGACGGTGCTCGGCTGATCAGGAGATTCGGAAGGGCGGGGCCCGGCAACCAACCGGAGGCGGAACAGCCTCGCCGGGCCGAATTTGCAACCACAGGAGCGTCCTCGAAGGACAGCGAAAAGCGCGGACGCACGATCGTCGGGCCGGTCGAGATCGTGCTGAAGGTGGAGGGACTCTGCAAACGCTTCGGCGGAGTAGCAGCCGTCGACGACATCTCGCTAGAGCTTCGCAAGGGCGACGTCCTCGGCGTCATCGGCCCGAACGGCGCTGGCAAGACCACATTGATCAACATGATCTCGGGCGCAATGGCGCCCACAGACGGCACCGTGACCCTCTCTGGGGAGAACGTCACCAGCTCCTCCCTACACAAGATGAGCCGACAGGGCATCGCGCGCAGCTACCAGCAGACCTCGGTCTTCTCCTTGGCGACGGTGCGGGAGAACCTCGCCCGGGCAAAGGCATTCAGTAAACGCTGGGTTACCAATGACGAGCTCGATGAGCTGTTGCGGTTGACTGGACTCGATGGTCGTCTCGACGACCGCGCCGGCGATCTGCCCTACGGCCTGCAGAAGCTGCTCGGGCTTCTCCTGCCGTTGGCCACGCGGCCAATGGTGCTGCTTCTCGACGAACCAGCCGCCGGCCTCGAGCTATCCGAGCGGGGCCGGATCGACGAACTCGTCGACTGGGTGGTCGGCATGGGGAGCTCTGTCCTCCTGGTCGAGCACGACATGGACCTGGTCCGTCGGATCTGTCCCCGGCTGTTCGTGATGGAGACCGGGAGTGAGCTAGCCCACGGGACACCCGAAGAGGTCCTAAACAACCCCGAGGTGATCACGGCGTACCTCGGGGCCGACGACGCAGACGACGACGTGCCGGAGATCCCTGCGGTGGCTGCCCTAGCGGAGGAGCCTCAGCATGGTTGATACCGGGCAGTCGCTGTTGAAGGTCGAAGGCCTCAGCGTGAGATACGGCGGAATCCAGGCTGTGCGAATGCTGGACATGGAGATCCGGACAGCGGAGACGATCGTGATCGTCGGCGCCAATGGCGCGGGCAAATCCAGCGTAATGAATGCGGTGATGGGCATGGTGCCGGTTGCGGGCGGGCGCCTGATGTTCGGTAACGATGACATCACCACGACCTCGGCGGCCAAGCGGGCCAAACTGGGAATCAGCATCTCGCCCGAGGGGCGTCGTGTGTTCGCCAACCTGACCATCGAGGAAAACATCCTTGCCGGCGGGTACACCATGTCGGCGAAGGAACGGGAGTCCTCCGCCGCCTGGCTCTACGACACGTTTCCTTTGCTGGCCGACCGGCGGAACGCGCGAGCCGGAACGCTCAGCGGTGGACAACAGCAGTTGGTCGCCATCGCGCGCGCCCTGACCGCACGGCCCAAACTGCTCCTGCTAGACGAACCGTTCTTGGGGCTCTCGCCCGTGGCGATCGCCGAGACTAGCGCTGCTATCCGGATTGTCCAGCAGCGGGGCATGGCGGTGCTGATTTCCGAGCAGATGGCCCGCCCTGCTCTGAAACTGGCCACCCGTGGTTACGTACTGCGCGCCGGTTCGCTGCGGCGCAGCGGTGACGTGGCAGACATCCGTGAATTCGCACTTTCGGAGGACTACCTGTGAGCAGTCAACAATGCCTCGTCAATGCTACAGACTTCGTAGCCGACCGGACTTACGCCAAAGCCCTGCACCGTGAGCGGGCTCGGATTCTTCTGGCCGATGCGGTGACCCTTGCACTTGCAGCGGGCGTGGTGCCCGGCGCCAGTGACCTATTCGAGCTTGGCGTCGGCAAGGGCGACCATCTGGCGTGGTTCAGCGGTCACCGGTTAGGGGCCGCTGATGCCGTACAAGCGAACGCCGCCGCGGTATGCGCCCGCTTCCAGGACGATTGCGAGATGAGCTCGTGGAGCCACCCGGGAAGTTTCGTGGTCCCTGCGGCGGTCGCAGCCGGGATCGAGACAGGCGCGTCGTACGGTCAGGTCATAGACGGACTCATCGCCGGATATGCCTTCACAGTGTGGCTTGGAGGCGGGGGCCTGGTCGCCCGCGCAATGATGGAGACCGGCCGACGCCCCAGCCCGAACTTCGGTGTGGCCGGCGCGTGCGCTGCAGCGTCTCGGGCGGCGAGACTCAGCCCCGAGCAGACGCTGCATGCAGTTAGTGGAGCGCTCCTGGTCGGGCGAGGTTCGCTGCACAGCGTGGGCGCCGGGGGTGAAGACTGGCGGCTGCACAACCCCGGCGCTGCCCGCGACGGCTTGCTCTACGCCCTTGCAGCCCGCGCTGGAATGACTTCTGGGCCAGGGGCGCTCGACGCCCGGAACGGCTACTTGCGGATGTTTGCCGGGATCGAGGAGATCCCTGAAATTCTCAAGCAGCCCCCTCGTTCCGAGATGATCCTCGAGGTCTGGCACAAGGCCTTGCCCACGCTCGGCGACGACATGGCAGTGGCGCTGGCCGCCCGCGAGTTGAGCCGGCAGGGTCATGGTGACGACCCAAAGCGGGTCACCGTCCGCATGAATGAGCACTTCGCGCACTTCCCCGGTACTCAGAATCGTCCGCCGTACACGTCGCTCACGTCGGCGCTGTCGAGTGTCCGATTCGTCACCGCGCAGCTACTGATCAACGGCACCCTTGACTTCGACGACTACGCCCGCCGCGACGATCCCATCGTCACCGCTCTGGCCGATCGGATCGAAGTCGTTCCCGACGGCAGCCTCGGATACGTCGACGCTGTCGTTACCGTCGACACCGGAGACGGAGAGCAGACCTGCCGAACCTCCGAGCTGCCTCGCACCCTGTTCTTTCGGGACTCCGACGAGCAGCGTCGGGTCGCTGGTGAGCTGCTCGGTGACGCAGGCGTCGCCGTGGTGGAGTCACTGCTCACGGCCGGCGAAGACACCCCCGCGGATGAGGTGCTCCACAAGGCCCTTCACACCTTCCATTCAGTCTCAACCGCACCGTAACGGAGTGATCGAACGCATGGACTTTCAGCTGAACGACGACCAGCTCGCGATTCAAGAGGCGGTAAACAATCTATGCTCGCGCTACCCGGAGGAGTACTGGCGGAAATGTGACGGTGATCTAGCCTACCCCGAAGAATTTGTCGATGCGCTCGCACAGGCGGGTTGGTTGGCGGTGCTCATTCCCGAGGAGTTCGGTGGTGGTGGCGGCACAGTCATGGACGCTGCGGTGGTTCTCGAGACGATCAATCGCTCCGGCGGTAGTGGCGTCCCCGCGCACGCCCAGATGTACACCATGGGAACCGTGCTGCGTCACGGCAGCGAGGACCAAAAGAAGTGGTTGCTCCCAAAGATCGCGACCAACGAGATTCGGCTTCAGGCATTCGGTGTTACCGAGGCCGACGCTGGCTCGGAGACCACAAAGATCCGCACCTTCGCCAAACGTGAGGGTGATGAGTACGTCGTTAATGGTGCAAAGATCTGGACCTCACGCTTTCAGCACTCCGACTACCTGCTGTTGCTATGTCGGACCTCGAAGTATGAAGACGTCGAGAAGAAGACCGACGGCCTGTCCATTCTTCTGGTGGACATCAAGTCCGCAGGTGACTCGATCCAGGTCCGGCCAATCCGCACGATGACCTCGCACGAGACCAATGAGCTCATCTTCGTCAACCTCCGTGTGCCGGTAGAGAACCGGATCGGCGAGGAGGGCAAAGGATTCCGCTACATCTTGTCAGGCCTCAACGTCGAACGGATTCTGGTCGCCTCCGAGTCGCTTGGTGACGGCTACTGGTTCATCGATCGGGCGTCGCAGTACGCCAACGAACGCATAGTGTTCGACAAGCCGATCGGTGCAAACCAGGGCGTGGCGTTTCCCTTGGCGCGCGCGTACGCGGACCTCGAGGCCGCAAGTCTGATGCGGTCCAAGGCGGCGGCACTCTTCGATGCCGGTGGCAACCCGGGCTTCGAGGCCAACGCGGCCAAACTGCTGGCCTCCACTGCGACCTGGGCGGCCGCCAACGCAGCAATGGACACGTTCGGCGGCTATGGACTGGCCGTCGAGTTCGGAATAGAGCGGAAGTTCCGCGAGGCCCGGCTGCCGATGGTCGCTCCGATCAACAACAACCTGGTGCTTGCCTACATCGGCCAGCATGTGCTCGGCCTGCCCAAGTCCTATTGACTTGTCGCGGACCGTGCTGCGGCTCACAAGATCGATCGGCCGCGGGGGAGAGAAGAGGAGAACAACGTGGATCTCAAACTGAAGGACAAGGTTGTGGTCGTCACCGGTGGGAGCGCTGGCATCGGTCTCGAGACCAGCCGCCTGTTCGCCGAGGAGGGCGCGCGCGTTCTGCTCTGCAGCCGCCGCGAGGACGTGCTCGACAGGGCAGCCACCGACATCATGGAGACAACCAGAGCCTCGGTTGGCACTCTCTCGGTCGACGTGACCAAACTCGAGGACCTCGACCACCTTGTCGCCCACGTGAAGGAGGACTATGGGCGGATCGACGTGCTCGTGAACAATGCAGGCACCGGTACCTACAAACCCTTCCTCGAGGTGACTGACGAGGAACTGCAGCACGGAATGGCGATCAATTTCTTCGCTCAGTTCCGGCTTATCCAGCGCTTTACACCAATGATGATCGCCCAGAGATACGGAGTGGTGATCAATGTTGCGGGGGAGACCGGCATCCGAGTGATGCCGCCGCCCTTCCTTTCCTCGTGCACAGGGCCTGCGAAATCTGCCGAGATCCGGCTGAGCAAGGTGTTGGCTAGTGAGCTCGGACAGCACAACATCCGCGTCAACTGCGTGGTCCCGGGCCTCGTGTATACCGACGAGCGCTTCGGCAAGTGGGAACGCGAAATGGCCAAGGACGAACTTGATCAGGAGGCGGCCCGCGCCACACGCGCTGAATGGGGCCGCAACATCGCCCGCCCGGGCCACGAGTGGGGAACAACGCGGGAGTTGGCGAACCTCATCGTGTTCGCCGCTTCGGACAGATCGAGCTACGTCAACGGGGCGGTCCTCGTAGCCGACGGCGCTGAAGACAAGTCTTAGCAGCACGGACGATGACAGAAACTATGGAGGGTGCTCTATGGCACTAAAAATTCAAGCACTACATGTCGGCACACTTAAAGACTTCCCGACCGCGGCGATGACCTACCACCGCGGATTCGGTGAAACCCTCGACGTCGCGATGACCATGTTCTTGATCACTGGTGGCGAGCACCCAGTGGTCGTGGACACGGGAACCGGGGACCCTGAGTTCACGGAGATGCATCACGGCTACAACCTCGTCCGCCCAGCAGAGCAGGAGTTGCTCGCCGTCCTCGAACGGACAGGTGTCGACCCCGACTCGGTCGGCACCGTGATCAACACGCACCTGCACTGGGACCACTGCTCGAACAACGACTTGTTCCCGAACGCACAAATCATCGTGCAGAAATCCGAGTTGGAGTACGCCGTCGACCCACTCGAACCAAACCTGGCAGCCTTCGAGCGAGCACCCGGGATCCTGCCGCCGTGGGTGCGGGCCCTCGACCGAATCAAGACGGTTCGCGGGGACACGCCGCTGATGCCAGGTCTGTCAGTCGTGCACCTACCGGGACACACACCAGGCTCGCAGGGCGTACTCGTGCAAGGCAAGCAAACAACGTACCTCCTCGCAGGTGACTGCGTGGACACTCACCGAAACTGGGAGGGTGACGCCCATCTCAGCCACATCCCGTCGGGCTCGTTCACCAACCTGCACGACTACATGGACAGCTTCAGCAAGATCGAACGCCTCGGCTGTGTCGTGGTGCCGAGCCACGATCTCACCGTGATCGCGGAGGGGACGTTCGCCTGATGATCGGTTCACTGGAAGGCATTCGTGTCGTCGACGTAACGATGAGCGTGGCCGGTCCGTTCGCCACCCAGATCCTGGGGGACCTCGGCGCAGACGTGATCAAAGTCGAACGTCCCGAGGTCGGAGACGACACACGACGGTGGGGCCCACCGTTCTGGGAAGGCGAGGGTTGTACCTTCTCCGCCCTAAACCGCAACAAGCGCAGCGTCGTGCTCGATCTCAAGAACGATCAGGACCGTGACTCGTTCGTCAAACTAGTCTCCGAGGCCGACGTGTTCGTGCAGAACCTGCGACCGGGTTCGCTCACCAAGCTGGGACTGGGACACGAGCAGATGAGGGCGCACAACCCGCGGCTCATCTACTGCGACATGACCGGATATGGACTCGTGGGCCCGAAGGCATCCGCTCCTGCATATGACCCGTTGATGCAGGCGTTCGGCGGCTTGATGAGCCTCAACGGAGAGGAGGGCCGCGCACCCGCGCGGGTTCCGGCCTCGATTCTAGATCAGGGTACGGGCATGTGGACCGCCATTGCGGTAATGGATGCCCTCCGGACGCGTGACCGCACCGGCATAGGTGCGCACATCCACACCTCGCTGCTCAACACGGCGCTGATGTGGCTGCCCTCGCAGATCATGGGATACTTCGCGGCCAAGGTAGTACCCCAGCGGCTCGGCTCGGGAACGGTCGGGATCTACCCGTACGCCGCGTTCCCAACGTCCGACAACTGGGTGATCATCGCCGCGGGCAACGAGAACCTCTGGCAGCGTCTCTGCGGAGCGATCGGTCGTGAAGAGCTGACCCGGGACGAGCGGTTCCTGCTCAACCCGGATCGGGTAGCTCATCGCGAGGAGCTCTTCGAGGAGCTGGCCAGCACTCTGCGGACCAGTGATAGTGCGGAGTGGGTGGAGAAGCTTACCGCCGCCGGGGTACCTACCACCCCAATCCAGACCATCGACCAGGTCGTCGCCGATGAGCAGGTGGCCGCGATCGATGCGCTGCCCGAGGTGCCGCACCCCAGGATCACCGACTTCCGCATCGTCAACATGCCTATCCAGATAGACGGTGAATATGCCCCGGTTCGTCGGGTACCGCCGCTGCTCGGTGAGCACAACGATGAGGTACTCGGCTGCCGGTTGCTCACCCCAACAATGGAGGAGGAGTCATGACTGACCTTGCCAACCAAACCCGAGCTGCCACCAGCCAGGAAGCCGCGGTCCAGTCCACAGCCAACGGACCGGAGATCGCCGAGTCGACCATGGCGGGCGCGGCCATCGGCCCGGTTGGCCACCCCGCGGTCGTCGTCGTGGACGAGGGCATGCGCGAGGGACTCCAGATTGAGGATGCCGAGATCACAGTCGAGGCCAAGGTGCGGCTGCTCAACGCGATGGGGCGCAGCGGCCTCAAACGCATCGTCGCAGGCAGTTTTGTAAGCCCGAAGTGGACGCCGCAGATGGCCAAGATCGATGAGCTTATCGACTCCTTCACCCCGGTAGATGGGGTCATCTACACTGCGCTCGCTCTCAACGCCAAGGGCGTGGAGCGGCGTGCAGAACGGATCCCTCCACTCTCGTTGGACAGTGCGCTGCCAGCCACTCTGGTCCACCTCTGCGACGTCTTTGTTCGGCGCAACACAAACCGCTCGCAGGCTGAGGAGATCGCCAGCTGGCCGGGCATCATCGAGGTCGCTGTCAACGCCGGTGCGACCGAAGCGCAGATCGGTGTGAACGCCGCGTGGGGTTCAAACTGGATCGGGGACATCAGCCACGAGGAGCGGATGGACAAACTCCAGTGGCAGATGGACCTTTGGACCGAGGCTGGCGTCCCCGTGACCAAAGTCTTTATCGGCGACCCAATGGGATGGCACATCCCGCCGCAGGTTGAGGAAGATCTTGCCGATATTCTGCACCGTTGGCCATCGATACGCACCTTTCACCTGCACCTGCACAACACGCGAGGGATGGCGCCAATCTCGGCCTACTCGGCGATCCGACAACTCGACCACCGGCACACACTCGTTCTCGACGCTTCGATCGGCGGGATGGGTGGCTGCCCATACTGCGGCAACGGTCGCGCCGCTGGCCTCTTCCCAACCGAGGACCTGATCTACCTGCTCGAGGAGATGGGTTTCGACACTGGAGTTGACCTAGCCGCACTGATCGACACAGTGGCACTTGCCGAGGAGGTAGTCGGGCACCGATTGTTCGGTCACGTCTCCAAGGCTGGCGGACGCCCCCGTGGCGACGAGCTCTACCCGATGGACCTGCCCTTCATCGAGACACTCGACCAGGCTCAGCACTTCCGAACGGGTCCGTCCGCCTACGAGGGCGCCCTGTCCCCGTGGAAGGAACCCATCAAGAGCCCCGTGAGGCCTGAATGACCGATAACCCAGTAAACCGACAGCGACTCGATGCCTCAGAGGCGGTCGACCGGCTCCTCCATCCGCGGGCGGTCGCACTGATCGGCGCCAGCAACGACGAAGAGAAGTTCTCCGGACAGCCGCTGCGCAATCTTCGATCGGCGGGCTACCCAGGCGATATTTACCCGGTGAACCGGCGTGGCGGCGAGGTCGGTGGCATTCCTGCTCTCACCGACCTCGCGGACCTCCCCGTCGATGTCGACGTGGCGCTGGTGATGGTGCCTGCCGAGAGCTGTGTCGAGGCGGTACGCCGTCTCGGTGAGGTCGGCGTCCCGGTCGCGATCATCGCGGTGAGTGGTTTCGCGGAGATGGGAACCGCCCTGGGAGGACGCCTGCAAGAGGAGCTCGGGCGCGCTGGCCGGGAAGCGGGGGTGCGCTTGGTCGGCCCAAACTGCAATGGGCTGTACGAAACCAGGGTGCCGCTGCCGCTGGGGTACAACCACACGCACTCACAAGTCCTCAGGGCCGGGTCGGTGGCGCTGATCTCGCACAGCGGTGCCCTGTTCGGCGGCTTCGCACCGCTGCTGGAGAGCTACGGGGAGGGTGTGAGCGCTTTCGTTTCCTGCGGCAACGAGGTCGACCTCGGACTAATCGACTACATGGACCACTTCCTCGAGGATGAACAAACGAAGGTCATCGCCCTCATCCTTGACGGCGTTTCGGACGGCGCAAAGTTTCGTTGTGTGCTGCACCGCGCACGGGCCGTCGGCAAGCCGGTTGTCGCGCTCAAGCTGGGCAACACCTTGTCCGGGACCAGCGCAGCTCAGGCCCACTCCTCCCGATTGGCTGGGACCCAGGCGTCCTACGAAGCAGTGTTCGCCGCGGACGGGGTGGTCAGTGTACCGACCCTTGAGACACTCGCCGTCGCGTCCGCGCTCCTCGCGGCCGGCCGCACCCCGCGCCACCCCGACGTAACCTGCTTCAACACCTCTGGTGCAGGTGGCATTCTGATGGCCGACACCCTCGGCGCGCACGGCATCGCACTGACCCGCCTGTCCGCGGAGACAGAGACGACAATGTCCCCACTGGCCGGCTTCGCACGAGTGATGAACCCATTTGACATCGGTGCTGCCGGACCGGTCACGATCGAGCAGAACATCGACGCCCTCGCCTCCGATGTCGGGACTGGTTCGCTGCTCTTCTACCTGACCCCGACTCCGACCCGGGCATGGCGTCAGGCACTCGCCGATGGGGTAGCAACCGTGGGAGCCCGGCACTCGGACCTGCCGATCCTAGTGGTCAGCCCCGCACCCATCAGCGCCGAAGAGTCCCGGGCATACGCTGCGGTCGGTGTGCCAGTCATGCAATCGGTCCTAGACGCCACGGCAACACTGAAGGCCTTGGTAGACGCCGCTGGCCCTGCGCACAGAGACAGTCGGCCCGCCCCGGTCCTTGAGACCAGCATCACCGGCCGAGCGCTGTCGGAACCGGCCAGCAAGCAGTATCTCTTCGATCGGGGCCTGCCGATACTCCCGGAACTGCTCGTCACCACAGCAGACGAGGCCCGTAAGGCGGCCACCGAGATTGGATATCCGCTTGTGGCCAAGGCTGCGGGCGCCGGTCTCACGCACAAGACGGAGAACAAGCTGGTCGCCCTCAATGTGCCGGATGAGCACACTCTCGAAGCGGTGTTCGACGACCTCGCCCGCCGTGGTCGACTGCTGGACCCGGCGGGCTACGAGGGCGTACTGATCTCACGCTTCATGGAGGCCGGTGTCGAAGTCGTCGTCGGTGTGAGTGTGGATCCGGACTTCGGGCCGATGATCATGTTCGGCGCAGGCGGAGTGTTCGCCGAGCTCATTGCCGATGTTGCGGTCGCGCCCGCTCCACTCGATGTCACGCGGGCGCGGACGCTGGTGTCGTCCACGAAGGTGGCGCGTCTGCTCGCTGGTTACCGCGGCTCTGAGTCGTCTGACGTGGATGCACTCATCGACCTTGTCGTACGACTGTCGCAGGTTGCCGTTGACGAGGCGGGGGCTCTCGAGGCGATTGACCTCAATCCGGTGCGCGTTCTGCCCGCGGGGCGAGGCGTTGCGATCCTCGACGCACTGGTGGTCGAGGCATCATGACGGCCGCCTCCTCACAGTCTTTCTCGGGGCTGCGCGGCAGACTGCACGGCACGGGTCAGCAGCTGCTCGGTCTCTTCGTGATCGTGCCCCGTATCGAGGTGGTCGAGGCAGCGGCATCCGCGGGTTTCGATCTCGTCGTCCTCGACTGTGAGCACGGTCCTTTCGGAATCGAGGCAGTTGCGCCGCTCATCGCTGCCGCGCACGGTGCGGGGATGTATGTGGTGGTCCGTGTCGCTGCGAACAACGCACAGGGCATCGGTGCGATGCTCGACTGCGGTGCGGACGGGGTGCTGGTGCCCCACGTCGGCTCGGGCGAGGAGGCGCGCAAGGCTGTTCTGGCCTCACGGTTCCCACCCAGCGGTGACCGGTCTGTGCACCTGTGGGTTCGTGCCGCCGTTTACGGACACAGGAGCGACTTCCTGCGTACGGCAGACTCCTCGGTTGCGGTGCTCACCATGGTGGAGGGTCAAGACGCGCACGCCCGTCTTGACGAGATCACGCGCACCGATGGGGTCGATGGGATCTTCGTCGGACCTATGGATCTTGCCGCGTCGCTCGGCTTAGCTGCGTCCCCGTCCGACCCCCGTGTGTTGGAAGCCGCTCGCGACATCATCACCCGCGCAGAGCTAACTGGGAAGGCCACGTCGATTTTCGCCCCGACTCCCGAAGCAGCGCAGGGCTGGCTGGCTGCCGGAGTCCGGATGGTCGTCCTCTCGGTCGACGCATTTCTGATCCGTCAAGGCTTCCAAGCAGCCAACGATGCAGCCCGCCTCGGAAGCGCCGTGCCCTGTTCCGAGCACGCCGCCATCATTCCAACAGAAGCACGAACGGAGAATCATGTCTGACGCCACAGCAGCACCCCGCATCACCCAAGCCATCGCCGAGTACGCCCTTGGGCACCTGGACCCGCTCAGCGGCGAGGTCGTCGCGCTAGCCAAGCGCACCCTCATCGACACCTTGGGCGTCGCTCTCGCAGCCCGGCAGGAGCCACCGGTTCAGATCCTCACGCGCACCCTCGGCGATGTCCCTCCCGGAACGTCGACGATCTGGGCGACCGGCGCGACCGCGGACGCGTCCATCGCCGCACTTCTCAACGGAACGGCCGGACACGCGCTCGATTTCGATGATGTCACCGACATCATCTACGGACACCCCAGTGTGGTGCTGTGGCCGGCGGTGTTCGCCGTCGCTGAGCAGGAGGGCTCAGGCGGACGGTCGCTTCTCGAGGCATTCGTGGTCGGCTTTGGTGTTCAGGTAGCGGTGGCGACCGCCATGGATGTCCGCGCCCACTACGGCGTCGGCTGGCACTCGACCGCGACGATCGGGATCATCGGCGCCGCGGCTGCAGCGAGCAGGCTGATGGGTCTTGACCAAGAACAAACCCGCTGCGCGATCGGCCTCGCAGCTTCGATGGCAGGGGGCAGTCGACAAAACTTCGGCACCATGACCAAGCCGCTGCACCCGGGCCTGGCCGCCCGGGATGCTGTGTACGCCGCCCGGCTGGCGGCCAACGGCTTCACCGCCGACATAGACCAGCTCGACTCGCCACTTGGCTACTTCTCAATGTTCGCGCCCGGTGCTGACGCCGATGCTGCTCTGGCGCAACTCTCCGGGACCGACGCGCTGCTCACCGCCGGGATCAACGTGAAGAAGTACCCGTGCTGCTACAACACCCACCGCACCGCTGACGCAACGCTCGACTTGCGCACCCAGGAAAGCATCGCGCCGGCCGACGTGCGCAGCGTCCACGTCGTACTAGAACCGGGTGGCTTCGACCCACTCATCCACCACCGGCCACGGACTGGACTCCAGGGCAAGTTCAGTGTCGAGTACGTCATCAGCGCTGCCCTGCTCGACGGCAAGGTGACCTTGGCTAGCTTCACCGACCAAGCGGTACAGCGGCCAGAGGCCCAGGAGCTGATCGGCAAGATCACCTGGGAGACTGCGCCGGTGCCCCCGGTCGGTCCCGAGCACTGGGAGCAGGCCTACTCGGTGGTTACCGTGAAGACGAGCTCCGACCAGTTCAGCTTCCGTACTGATGTGCCGCGTGGGGACCGGAGGGCGCCACTCTCCACGGCCGAACTTGAAGCGAAGTTCACCGACTGCTGCGACTTCTCCGGAGCGGGCTGGGATGCACATGCCCTGCTCGCCGACCTGTGGAGCATCGACGGAGTCGACCGGCTGTCCGGACTCAAATCTCTCGGGGAGCGATAAACCGTCATGGCGATCCGGATCTGGCACCAGAGCATCACCGACCTCCAACTCTTGCCCTCGTACTCGGCCATGCTGCAGGACCACGCAGGTCGGGTGTGTGCGCCCGACACCACCGTGGAGGTACACGGCGTCCGCGCGGGCAGCTACCCGTCCACGCTCAACCCGATTGAGGCGACCCGGTTCCCGTGGTCGAACCACACCATGGCCTCGCAGATCGCCTACAACGCAGTCCACGCCGAGCGGCAGGGTTTCGACGCGGTGGCGATCAGCTGCTTCTTCGACCCGGGTCTACGGGAGGCACGAAGTCTCGTCGATATTCCGGTGGTGAGCATGTGTGAGACCGCCTTGCTGCTGGGCACCGCCATCGGCGGGCGTTTCGGGCTGATCGGTCTCGAGGGCGAGCAGACGTTCGCACTGCGAGAACTGGCCGCGCGCTACGGTGCAACCGAGCGGGTGGTTGCCACGTTGCCACTCGACCCGCCGATCACGGAGGCCGAGCTCGAAGGGATCTACGGCGGCGGCGGCGACCTCGAGCAGCGACTTGAACGGGTCGCCCAGATCGCGGTCGCGCAGGGCGCCGACCTCGTTATCCCGGCCGAGGGGGTGCTCAACACGTTACTGGTGCGGCGAGGGGTCAGAACGCTTGCAGAGGTGCCGGTCCTGGACGCCTACGGAACCTTGCTCAGCTACGCCGAGATGCTGGTCAGGCTGCGGCGCGCGACCGGCACTCAGGTCAGCCACGCGGGCGTGTATGGCCGCCCCTCCAACGCAGAGATCGACCACTTCGCCGCCATCACCGGAGAGGCTCTCCTGAGTGGCAGCAGGCTCGGAGCAAGCGGATGATCGTCAAAGAAGCCGAGGAGTTCGACCTCGCTGTCCGTGTGCTCGAGGCACAAGGAACTCCCCCAGCTGCGGCCGAGATGCAGGCGCGAGTTCTGGTCGAGGCTGATCTGCGAGGTCAACACTCGCACGGTCTTCAGCGGCTGCCGACCATCGTCGAGCGGATCACGAACGGCGTCATCGACCCAGCCGGGTTGCCACGGAAACGGTGGGTCTCGGAGTCGTTCCTTGAGGTCGACGGGGCGCGCGGTCTCGGTCCGGTCGTGGCTTTCGGCGTGGTCGACAGGCTGATCGAGCGGGCCGACGAAGTCGGCTTCGCCGTCGCTGCGGTACACAACAACAACCACCTTGGTATGCTTGCGTGCTACGTCGAGCGCATCGCACTCGCCGGTCAGATCGGGGTTGCGTTTACGACCAGCGAGGCCTTGGTGCACCCCTGGGGTGGTCGGAAGGCCATGGTAGGAACTAACCCGGTGGGTATGGGTGTGCCCACGGGGGGCGAGCCCTTCCTGCTCGATATGGCCACCGGCGCGGTATCCCGGGGCAAGATCTTGGCCTTCGCTCGCGCAGGGAGACCGTTGCCGCTGGGCTGGGCCCTCGACGTCGAGGGAAATCCGGGGACCGACGCAAGCCTGGCTATCGACGGCGCTATCTCACCCTTCGGGGGAGGCAAGGGCTACGCGCTTGGCCTCGGCCTGGAGCTTCTCGTCGCCGCACTCACCGGCTCTGAGCTAGGTGAGCGAGTGCGAGGGACGCTGGACACCACCTCGGTGTGCAACAAGGGCGACCTGTTTCTGGTCTTCTCGCCTAAGGCACTCGGCCTCACCGGAATAGTCGACCGTGTCGCCGCGTATCTCGACGAAATTCGTGCATCCCCGTCAGCGCCCGGCGCGGAGCGCATCGACGTTCCCGGCGACCGTGCCCGCAGGACACGTACCGAGCGGGCGGCACACGGTATCCCAATCGACGACTCGGTCTGGGCAGCCGCAGAGGGGCTTCTGCCATGAACGTTCACGACGACCCGACCGGCTGCTGCCACCTTCATGGCTGCACGACAGGGGCTGGCATCGACGTGCGGACCACCGGTGTGCTTAGGCTCCCGGCGCAAATTCTCTTCGGCGCCGACAGCGTCAAAGCAGTCCCCGCCCTGGTCCGACCGCACGGCACCCGGATTCTGGTGTGCACCGACCCAACGATGGCGGTAACTCCAGGCCTGGCAGCTTTGCGTGACTCGCTCGCGCAGGCCGGTATGGAGGTTGTGGTCTTCGACCGAGGGGTGCCGGAACTTCCCGTGACCGTCATCGACGACGCAGTGCACGAGGCGCGAGCCTTCCGACCAGACATTGTGCTTGGCTTCGGGGGCGGCAGCAGCATGGACTTGGCCAAGGCCACGGCATTAATGCTGAGCCATCCAGGTCCGCTCTCCAGCTATTACGGTGAGAACCAGGTGCCGGGTCCGGTCATCCCAATCGTCGCCGTCCCCACCACCGCTGGCACTGGCTCGGAGGTCACACCGGTGGCCGTCGTCTCCGACCCGGAGCGACTACTCAAGGTCGGAGTGTCCAGTCCGTACCTGATCCCGACATACGCCGTCGTGGACCCTACTCTCACGTTGGGCTGCCCAGTCGGCGTATCTGCGCACGCGGGTGCTGACGCGCTTGCGCACGCCATGGAGTCGCTGACCGCTGGCCGACGCCGACCCGCCTGGCAGGACCAGCTACCAGTTTTTGTCGGCTCCAATCAACTTGGGCGGGCTCTCGCCCTGCAGGCGGTGACCGCAATCGGCTCATCCCTGCGGACCGTGGTTGCCGCACCGGGCGACGAGGACGCCCGTACAGCGATGTCCTACGCCAGCCTGTGCGCGGCGATGTCGTTCGGCTCCGCGGGCACCCACCTCGGCCACGCGTTGCAGTATTCCATCGGCGCGGCCACACACACCTCACACGGCCTCGGAGTCGGGCTGCTGCTCCCATACGTACTCGAAGTGTGTCGATCCACCTGCGAGGAGGGCCTCCTCGCCGCGGCCGATGCCCTCGGCATCGCACCCGGAACCGGAACAGAGGCGCGGGTCGACGCCGTGATCGACGAGGTACAGGCGATCTGTACCGACATCGGGATTCCCGCGACGCTTGCGGAGATCGGGGTCGACCGCGGGGACCTGTCAGAGTTCGCCGCCCAGACCAGCACATTCGGCCGGCTGGTGCAGAACGCGCCGTTGCAAGCCGACCAAGCACTCCTGCTTGCGGTCCTTGAGGCCGCCTGGGACGGGGACCGCTCCCGGCTGGGCCATCGATGAGTCTGCGACGTCTGAGTCTGCGATGTCTCGGTCCCCGAGGGCCCCGGGCGTGGTCGGTGCTCCTGGTGTGCCTGCTGCTGAGCGCGTGCGGCTCCGAGCGTGCCGCCACCCCGGAAGACCAGGGACGAGCTCGCGCTCTGGCACTGGTCAACCAGCTGCGCGATGCCGGCCTCCCGGTCGAGGACATCGTCGTATGCACCTCTCCGGCGCCGGCACCTGCAGGACACTCGCGGCCGCCCGCCGTGGCGTTCGATGACTCCCGAATTGCTACCGGCGCCAATCGACACGTGGTCCGCGAGGGCGGGGTGGTCGAAGTCTACGACTCTGCGGAGCAGGCACAATCGCGCGTGCGTGAATTGGTGGCCCAGACCCTCGTGGCCCAGGAGTACGGCTTCGACGAGGGAGGGCACGCGATTTCTGCTGAAGGTCGCTTCCCCGTCGGTTCTGTCCTGTTGCGCCTGAGCGGTGCCCTTCCTGGAGAGGCAACCCAGAAGTACGTCGCTGCGCTCAAGAAGGCCCCCGAGGCCGCACCCGACATCTCACTGCTCGACAACGCTCTGGAGGCACCGTGTTCGACATGACTGATGTGATCGATATGCATGTGCACACCGGGCCCGACCTGTTCCCCCGGCTCGGGGACGACATCGAGGTGGCTCGAGGCTGTGCGTCGGTCGGAATGAGCGGCATGGCGGTGAAGTGTCACTTCGAGGGCACCGCGGTCCGTGCTCATCTGGTCAACCAGATGGTGCCGGACTTCACCATGTACGGCGGCATCACGCTGAACTATCCGGTCGGTGGGATCAATCCCACCGCCGTGCATGCGTGCCTCGCGGTCGGCGGCAAGGTGGTATGGATGCCGAGCGGGCATTCCTGCTACCACGCGGAGATCACCGGCACCCTTGGTGGCTGGGGCAACGACTTCATGCGTCTCCAGAATCCGGTCGGAGCGGAGGGCATCACCGTTCTCGACGACGATGGCAAGTTGATCGACGACGCGCACGAGGTGATCCGTCTGGTCGCTCAGACTTCATCCCTCCTTGCTACTAGCCACCTGTCGCCGCGGGAGATCCTCGCCGTGATCGACGAAGCTGCCACGGTCGGAGCGAGGGTGCTGGTCAACCACGTGATGTACATGCCGGACTGTGACTACGCATTCATCGAAGAGGTCGTGCGCCGCGGAGCCAAGGTTGAGGTCTGCTCGGTCCTCGTCAGCGGTTTCTGGGACCGACTCAAGCTGGAAAACGTGGTGCAAATCGTCGAGCGGGTCGGTGCGGAGAACGTGGTGCTGGCCTCCGATGGCGGCGGTATCCAAACCCCCAGCCCCCATGAGTCGCTGCGGGTGCTGCTCGACAACCTGCTGCTGCGGGGTGTGCCGGAGGAACAGCTACGCCGTGCGGTCGTCGACAATCCCCGTCAACTGCTGGGCGTCTGACCATTCGGGTGTCCACAAATCAAACCACGAATCGAGGATGCACCCCCATGACATTCACAACCGCGAACCACTCACTTACCCCAGTCGGAATGTTCACCGGCTCCTACATCAACGGGAGATGGATTCCACCGGTGGAGGGTGCCGGGCATCTCGTCGTCGACCCCGCCGACGGCAGCGTCCTGGCGGAGATCGCAAACACTACCGTTGACGAGTGCATGGCGGCCGTCGACGCGGCCCAAGACGCGCTGACGTCCTGGTCGTCGACGCCTTCCCGTTCGCGTTCCGAGGTGCTACGGTGCGCCTTCTCTCTGATGACGAAGGAACGGGACGCGATAGCCGAGTCAATCGTGCGAGAGAACGGTAAGCTGCTCGCCGACGCGCTTGGTGAGGTGGACTACGCCGCAGAATTCTTCCGATGGTTCGCCGAGGAGGCGGTCCGCATCGGTGGGGACTTTCGGGTCGCTCCCAACGGAGACAAACGAATCGTGGTGACCCGTCAACCGATCGGCGTCGCCGTGCTCATCACACCGTGGAACTTCCCCGCCGCGATGGGTACCCGCAAGATCGGGCCCGCCCTCGCCGCGGGCTGCACGATTGTCCTCAAGCCAGCAAGCGAGACACCACTGACCGCGACGTACCTCGTCGACCTTCTCGAACGGGCAGGTGTCCCGCCAGGGGTCGTCAACTGCGTGATGCCTGCAGAACCGGGCCCGGCTGTGAGCGCGATGCTCCACCACCCGGCGGTACGCAAGCTCTCGTTCACCGGCTCCACCGAGGTAGGCCGGATCCTGCTGCATGAGGCGGCCGATCACGTGGTGAGCACGTCGATGGAGCTCGGCGGCAATGCGCCGTTCCTGGTTCTTGATGACGCCGACCTGCAGGAGGCGGTTGAAGGCGCGATGGTGGCGAAGATGCGGAACGGTGGCGCCGCGTGTACCGCCGCCAATCGGTTCTACGTCCACCGCTCGGTGGTCGAAGAATTCGTAAGGCTGCTCACCGCACAGATGCAGGTACTCACGCCGGGTCCCGGCGGCGACCAAACAAGCGGAGTAGGCGCGATGGTGTCTGTTGAGGAGCGCGACAAAATCGCAAAACTCGTAGACGGGGCCGTCGCGGAGGGCGCCGAGGTCCGCACAGGAGGTCGTCGGCCCAACGGGCCAGGCGCATTTTACCCACCGACCGTGCTCGTCGGGGTAGCCCATGGCCAAGCCATCACCCGCATGGAGGTGTTCGGGCCGGTGGCACCCATCATCGCCTTCGACGAGGACGACGAGGCGATCGACTGGGCCAACGACACAGACATGGGCCTCATCGCCTACGTCTACTCCTCCGACCTCGCCCGCGCTGTCCGGACAGCGGAGCGGCTCGAGTCAGGAATGGTCGCCATCAACCGGGGCGTGGCAAGCGACCCAGCGGCTCCGTTCGGCGGCATGAAGCAAAGCGGGTTAGGCCGCGAGGGCAGCGACGCAGGGATCGAAGAGTTCCTCGAGCGCAAATACCTTGCGATGCCGCTGTGAACGGGGTTATGCCCCGCCGTCGACTCGGCGACCGCGGCCCAGAGGTGGGGGCCCTTGGTTTTGGATGCATGGCGCTTTCGGGAATCTACGGCGAAGTCGACGACCGAGCCTCGGTGCAGCTGATCCACGAGGCGCTCGACTCCGGGATCACTTATCTCGACACAGCCAACTCCTACGGCCAGGGACACAACGAAGAGCTGGTTGGCCGGGCCATCGCGGGCCGACGCGACGGCGTAGTACTTGCGACCAAGTTCGGTATTCAGAGCGAAGGTCTGGGCCGCCCAGATCGCATTCGGGAGGCGCTTGACGCCAGTCTGGTGCGCATCGGCACCGACTACCTGGATATCTACTACATGCATCGCTTCGATCCTCTGACGCCGATCGAGGACTCGATCGGAGCGCTTGGCCAGCTCGTCGACGAGGGCAAGATCGGTCACATCGGACTGTCCGAGATAAGTGCCGATCGGCTCCGGGCCGCCCACGCGGTCTATCCGATCACGGTCGTCCAGCAGGAGTACTCCCTGATGTCGAGGGACGTCGAGGACGAGCTGCTTCCAGCTATGCGCGAGCTCGGAGTTGGCCTCGTGGCCTACAGCCCCTTGGGACGCGGCATGCTCGGCGGCACTTTCCGCAGCACGTCCGACCTGTCGCAGGACGATCCGCGACGGACTCGCTATCCTCGCTACTCCGAGGAGAACCTGCAGCACAACCTCGATCTCGCCAACGCCATCTCTACGATTGCGAACGCGCATGGGCTCACCCCGTCCACCTTGGCGCTGGCGTGGGTGCTGGCTCGGGGCAAGGACGTGATCCCGATCCCGGGCACCAGTCGAGCGGCCAATCTGCGGTCCAACATCGACGCGGCGTACGTCGACCTCGATCCCTCCATCTTCGCAGAACTCGACCAGCATGTGCCCAAGGACGCGGCCGCCGGCGAGCGCTACAACGTGTTGATGTCGCGGCGGCTCGACCGTTGATGGACGCTCCGTGAGAATCTTGGGGTCGGTCGAGGATGCCCACTACAAGTGGGTAGTCCTATCCGTGGGCATGTTCGCGCAGGCCAGCACCAGCACGTTCTTTCAAGGCCTGGCATCGATCGGCCCCGCGTTGCGTGAAAACGGCGGGTTATCGCTTGCCCAGCTAGGCTTGATCCTCGGCGCCCCGATGGTTGGCTTCGTGGTGACTCTGCTGCCCTGGGGGCTGGCAAGCGACCGGTTCGACGAGCGGCTGGTGATGGCGGTCGGTCTCACCGCGACCGCCGGCTTCCTCCTCCTCACCAGTTATGTCTCGGGGCTTTGGCCGATGTGCGTGGGCCTCGCGCTCTCCGGAGCCGCAGGCGCAAGTGTCAACGCCGCCAGCGGCCGTGCGGTGCTACGGTGGTTTGCCCGTGGACGCCGCGGCTTCGCCATGGGACTGCGTCAGACGTCGGTGCCTCTGGGCGCTGCAGCGGCGGCCGTGATGTTGCCAGCATTTACGACCAGTCTGGGAGTTGGTGTTGGTATCCGGGTACTCGCGATGATCTGTCTGCTCGCCGCCATCTCATCCTGGCTCTGGGTACGCGAACCCCCGACGGAACAACCCGTTGCTGTCGCGCCCGCCGCAGGAAGGGCTGATGTGGCCCGTCGGGACCTGCGCCGCTCCTTCCGAGACGTCGTGATGGCCAGCAGCTCCCTGGTGATCTGTCAGACGATCTTCGTCTCGTTCGTCGTGGAGATGCTGCACGGTCACCGTCAGATGAGCCTGCGTTCCGCCAGCCTCGTCTTCGCCGCCGCCCAAGTCACGGGCGCGCTCGCAAGGGTGGCGGTCGGGAGCTGGTCGGACCGGATGCCCGACCGTTTGGGGCCGCTGCGGATCCTCGCGTTCGCGATGGCCGCCGGGGGTCTGGCCCTTGGTGCATCGGTCAACGGTCCGCTCCCGCTGCTAATCGCGCTGTGCGTCGCCTCCGGGGCATTAGTGATCTGCTGGAACGGGCTCGCATTCACGGCGGCGGGGGAGATGGCGCCACCTGAACGCACGGGGACTGCGCTCGGTCTACAGAGCACAGCGAACTTCTTCGTCGCCAGCGTCACCCCTTTCCTGATAGGAACGTTCATCGCGCTGACCGGTTTTGCGTTCGGCTTCGGCCTGATTGCCGTTCCCGCGACGGTGGCAGGCGTGCTGCTGTTGCGTATTCACTCCCGCAGTTCCGCGTCCATTTTGGCCCCATGAGAGGGGATTACACGTTGATCACCATCATCCGATACGACGGCGGCGACGGCTGCGGGCCCCGAGTTGGTCTGCTCGACGACGACCGTCTGTACCCCATACCGGTGGATTCGGTGAGCCGCCTACTTCAGGTGCACGTGGAGCAAGCGCGTTCCATAATCGAGGACGCCAGGGGTCGCTTCTATCTCCGCCCGACGGACGTGCGCCTGCTCGCTCCGGTGGACGGCCTCACCGAGGTGTGGGCGAGTGGGGTGACCTACGAGCGTTCTCGCGACGCTCGCGTCGAGGAGTCCTCCATGCGCGATGTCTACCAACGCGTGTACGAGGCTGAGCGTCCAGAACTGTTTTTCAAGGCAGCGGCCTGGCGAGTCGTGCCTGACGGTTCCCCGATCGCCGTGCGTGTCGACTCCGCCCAGAACGTCGCCGAGCCCGAGCTGATCCTCGTGGCCAACCGGTTCGCTGAGGTGGTGGGCTACTCCGTTGGAAACGACATGAGCTCCCGTGACATTGAGGGCGCGAATCCGCTCTACCTCCCGCAGGCCAAAGTGTACGACTCCTCGTTTGCGATGGCCACGGGAATATGTCCAGCCTGGGAGCTGACGGATGTCTCCGCGCTTGACATCGAGATGGTGATCGTGCGCGACGACGTGGTCGTATGGGGCGGGGCGACCCACACCGGTCGTCTGAAACGGAAGTTTGCCGAGCTTATCGAGCACCTGTTTCGGTGCTACTCGCTACCGCACGGCGTACTGCTCTCGACCGGAACCGGGATCGTGCCGGAACTCGGTTTCACCACACAGCCGGGTGATGTGGTCCATATCTGCATCGATGGGGTCGGCCGGCTGTCCAACCCCGTCATCGAGACCGGGGCAATGGCCAACCAACTGCCAGCCATGACGAAAGGGGGGCGTTGACGATGGAACTGCTTCGGCTCGGAGAATGGGGCGAGGAACAGCCCTGTGTACGGGATGGCGACGGATCGGTCTATGACTTGACCCCGCTCACGGACGACATCGACGGGACGTTCCTCGACGGTCGCGGCATCGAGCGCACTCGCGAAGCCCTTGACGCAGGTCGGCTCAGCCGGATCGACTCTGCGGGTCTCCGCATCGGCGCACCAGTCGCACGTCCGAGTGCCGTCCTGTGCATCGGTCAGAACTACGCCGCCCATGCCGCTGAGACCGGTGATCCGCCGCCAGTAACGCCGATTCTTTTCTTCAAGCACCCGAACACCGTTGTGGGCCCGAATGACGACGTGATGATTCCGCGGGGAGCAGAGAAGGTGGACTGGGAGGTGGAGCTGGCGGTCGTGATCGGCCGCCGAACCCGTTACCTCGGATCGCCGGACGACGCGGCGTCGGTGATCGCCGGTTACACGGTTAGCAATGACGTCACCGAGCGGCACTACCAGTTTGAGGAGTCAATGGGCCAGTGGTCCAAGGGGAAATGTTGCGAAACCTTTAACCCGCTCGGCCCCGTCCTCGTGCCGGTCGACGCGGTCGATGACCGAAATCTGCGTCTGTGGTCTTCGGTGAATGGTGAGCCCAGACAAGACTCCACGACCAAGGACATGGTGTTCACGGTGCACGAGCTGGTATGGCACCTGTCGCAGTTTCTGGTTCTTGAGCCCGGCGACATCATCAAGACCGGCACCCCACAGGGGGTCGCCCTGTCCGGCAGGTTCCCTTATCTCGTCACGAACGACGTGATGGAACTCGGCATTGACGGGCTAGGCACCCAGCGTCAGCGGCTGGTCACAGCTGCTTCCGACAAGAAGGAGCAGACACATGGCTGAGGTTCAGAGCATCGACCCACGCACGGGTGAAGTCAGGACCTTTCTGGGCCAGGAAACCACGGCGGCGCAGGTAGACGTGATCTGCGATCGAGCGGGAACGGCGTTCGCGCAGCTCCAGCGACGTAACCGCTCGTGGCGTGCCGCTATGCTCCGGGCGATGGCCGACGCTCTTGAGGCCGAGCGCAACGTGGTTGTCGCAACCGCCGACGCCGAGACTGCACTTGGATCAGACCGCCTCGGGGGCGAACTCACCCGTACATGTTTCCAGTTGCGTCTGTTCGCCGACGTGGTCGAGGAGGGCAGTTTCTTGGAAGCGAGCATCGACCACGCCAAAGACACGGCGATGGGGCCGCGGCCCGATCTGCGCCGCATGCTGGTACCAACGGGGCCGGTCGCCGTGTTTGGCGCGAGCAACTTCCCCCTCGCCTTCTCGGTGCCGGGAGGGGACACCGCCTCAGCGCTCGCCGCCGGGTGCCCGGTCATCGTAAAGGCCCACGAGTCCCACCCCGGCACATCCATGCTCTGCGGGAAGATTCTTGCCGAGGCAGCGTCAGGTGTCGACGCCCCTGACGGGACGATCGCACTCGTGTACGGTCGTGACGCGGGATCGCGCCTGGTGCAGCACCCGGCGATCACCGCGGTCGGGTTCACCGGGTCTGTCCGCGGCGGCCGTGCCCTAATGGCTCTGATTGACCAGCGGGAGTTGCCGATACCATTCTACGGTGAGCTCGGCAGCATCAATCCTTTGGTCATCACAGCGTCTGCAGCGGCCGAGCGTGCAGCTGAGATCGGTCGTGGCATTGTCGACTCGGTCACCCTAGGCGCGGGTCAGTTCTGTACCAAGCCAGGGCTCGCCCTCGTCCCGTCGAACAGCGATGGCGACAAGGTCGTAACCGCGGCAGTTGAGGCCACCGCAGGGCAGGCGGCTGCTGTGATGCTCAACGCGCGCATCGCGGAGTCCTTCACCCAAGGAGTTGCAAAGTTGATGAGCCAGACTGGCATTTCTTTGCTGGCGGCTGGCGTAGCCGATGCGCACGAGGGAGCACCACCGGCGCCATGCCTATTGGAGGTTACCGCCACTGACCTGACCGATCAGATGCTCGAGGAGTGCTTTGGCCCGGTCATACTCGTGGTTCGCTATGACGATGACGCCTCCCTGGCACCGTTAGTCGAAAAGCTTCCGTCCTCTCTGACGGCAACGATCCACACTGGCACGAATTCCGAAGTGGACGAATCACTGCGGCGAGCGCTCGAAGCGCGCGCCGGGCGGGTCGTCTACAACGGGTTCCCGACGGGCGTTGCGGTGTCCTGGGCCCAAAACCATGGAGGAGGCTGGCCAGCTTCGAACAGCCTGCACACGTCGGTCGGGGCAACGGCCCTCCGACGCTTTCTTCGGCCACTGGCCTGGCAAGACGCGCCGCGGTCTGTGCTACCGACTGAACTTCGGGACGAAGCCATCGCGATCCCGCGTCGGGTTGACGGGGTGTTGAAGACCAGCACGACCTAGACCCGGATCGCTTCACCGAGGTACGTCGGTAGGTCGACAATGTCTTGGTCGAAGCTGCATAACACGGAGCCCGGTAGATGCCCACCTTCACGATTGTGGCTAGTCATGAATGCACCCCTGGTCTTGCGCACCCGAGGCTTAGGCCCCGGTAACGGTGGCGGGGCGACTCGGTGCCATGGACCTCTGATGCACCGACTCGCACAGCAACAGCAACACACTGACCTCTTCGAGGCGCGTGTCCGTCTCAAGAACGGATCGACCGAGGTTGCCTTCGCCGAACGTGCACCTGCAGAGGACATAACCTTCTTGGACACTGCGCTCGAACAGACGCGAAATGCGACCGATGCTTGCGCCTTCTTAGCGGGAATCCTGCGACTCCATCGCACTCTGGTATCAGCGGCAGACATGGTCGTACTGACGAGATGCGCCAAGCGATCTCCGCACATTCCTATCGGGAGTCTTACCCGAGCGCCGTTCGTCGAAGGCCACGAAGAGGTGCTTCTGCACCGCATCAAGCAGACGAAAGGAATCGTGAAAGCGATCGGCGATGGAGACCGCGCCACCTTCGACGCCATGATGGGCCTCTACCACGAGGACCTGATTCGGGTAGACGATCCGCGGCGCTCTCCTGACGGCCGCAAGGTTGAATACCGTTCATCACCCGATCAGGACAGACATGCCTGAGGTGGACCCGAAGACAGTCCTCGGCAAGATCGTTGCGATTTTGCAGGCCTTCACCGCAGAGGACCGCGCGGTGACCTTGGCGGAACTCGGTCGCCGCACTGGCTTCCCAAAGGGCACCCTGCACCGGGTCGTGACCGATCTGGTCGCTGTACGACTACTCGATCACAGCGACCGAGGCTATCGGTTGGGCGGACAGCTCTTTGAGTTGGGCATGCGTGCGTCGGTGGAACGCGGGCTGCTCGACGTGGCTATCCCCTTCATGCAAGACCTCTACGAACGTACCCACGAGACGGTGAATCTCGGGGTCCGCGAAGGTATCGAGGTCGTGTACGTCGAGAAGATCGGCGGGCACAGCCAGGCATCATCACCGTCTCGAATTGGTGGTCGTATGCCGTTACACTGCACAGCAATTGGCAAGGCCCTGCTCGCTTTCTCCGCAGACGAAGTGTTTACGGACCGGATCGTCGCCGGTCTTCACCGGGTTACGTCACGCACAATCACCGCTCCTGGCATGCTCCGACGACAGTTGGAGCGGGTTGTCGAGTCTGGGCTTGCCTTCGAATACGAGGAGTCCGCTACGGGAATCGTCTGTGTCGCGGCCACGGTTTTGGACCCGTCGGGCCAGGCAGTAGCGGCGGTGAGCGTGACGGGTCCCGTCTCGAGGTTCAGGCCGGAGGCTCATGGCACCGCGGTGCGCGCTGCCGCCGACGGCATCGCCGCCACGCTCGCGCGACGCGATGTCCTCTATCCGAGGGAGGGCTAGCCGCATTGTCACGTTCCAGTGAGTGGACCATTGTGCTCGCCCACGCTGGCTTTCTCTGCGACAGTCGTCGGAGGCGGCCGCTAAGTGCAGCGAGGGTTGTAGATGGCACAGAACAGAAGACCATCGATCGGGTTGCGATCGTTGCCTCGCCAGCAAGTTGATGGGCTCGAGAAGGCGGCCGCTTCCAGTCTCCCGGGTGGCCGGGCCGCTGCTGTTTTATCCATGAAAGGTGAGTCATGAGCCGCACCAAGGTAGCCGTGATCGGATCGGGCAACATTGGCACCGACCTGATGATCAAGATTTTGCGTCTTTCAGAGTCGTTGGAGGTCGCCGCGATGGTCGGCATCGACCCTGCCTCCGACGGCCTGGCCCGCGCGGCACGGCTCAAGGTGCCGACCACCGATGAGGGGGTTCAGGGCCTGATTGCCATGTCCGGGTTCGAGGACATCGAGATCGTCTTCGATGCGACCTCAGCTAGTGCGCACAAGGCGAACGCTGCAGCGTTGGCGCCGTACGGCAAGCAACTGATAGACCTCACCCCGGCTGCGATCGGCCCATTCGTGGTGCCGCCCGTCAACCTCGAAGAACACCTGGATACCGGGAACGTGAATATGGTGACCTGCGGCGGGCAGGCAACGATTCCCGTGGTCGCCGCCGTCGCCCGTGTCACCGAGGTGATGTACGCCGAGATCGTCGCCTCGATCGCGTCGAAATCGGCCGGTCCCGGGACACGCGCCAACATCGATGAGTTCACCGAGACCACCTCAGAGGCAATCGAGGTCGTCGGTGGTGCCAAGCGCGGCAAGGCGATCATCGTGTTGAACCCGGCAGAACCACCGCTGATCATGCGGGACACGGTGTTCTGCCTTATCGGCGAAGCGGACCACGCCGCGATCAGTGCATCGATCGAGGCGATGGTCTCCGAGGTCGCCGCCTATGTACCCGGCTACCGCCTCAAGCAACGAATTCAGTTCACAGCGATCGGCGCGGACGAACCCATGCACACGTTGCTGCCCAAAGATGCCGGGGCGGCCACGACGAAGGTGTCGGTGTTCCTCGAGATCGAGGGCGCCGCACATTACCTACCTGCCTACGCAGGCAACCTAGACATTATGACCTCAGCCGCGCTTCGGGTCGCCCAACGCTTGGCAGACAGAGTCCCTGCGGAGGCGACCCGATGAACACCAACAAGCCCAACCTCTACGTCCAGGACGTCACTTTGCGTGACGGTATGCATGCCATCCGCCACCGGATCACGCCGAAGAGTGTCGCCAAAATCGTTGCCGCCCTCGATGCTGCCGGCGTCGATGCGATTGAGGTCGCCCACGGTGACGGACTTGCCGGCGGCAGTCTGAACTATGGACCGGGCAGTAATACCGATTGGGAGTGGATCGAGGCCGCTGCAGACAACATCACGCAGGCGAAGCTCACCACCCTCCTGTTGCCCGGCATCGGCACGATCGCCGAACTCAAGCACGCCTACTCCCTCGGGGTTAGATCTGTCCGGGTCGCCACCCACTGCACCGAGGCCGACGTCTCCGCCCAACACATCGCCACGGCACGAGATCTCGGCATGGACGTCTCCGGGTTCCTGATGATGAGCCATATGGCCGAGCCGAAGCAACTCGCACAACAAGCCAAGCTGATGGAGTCCTACGGCGCACATTGCGTCTACGTCACCGACTCCGGCGGCCGGCTCACCATGGGCGGGGTTCGCGACCGGATCCGTGCGTACCGCGACATCCTGAATCCGGCCACCGAACTCGGCATCCACGCTCATCAAAACCTCTCCCTCGCGGTCGCGAACTCTGTGGTCGCTGTTGAAGAGGGCGTCTACCGTGTCGACGCATCCCTGGCTGGACATGGCGCCGGTGCCGGCAACTGTCCCATCGAACCGTTCATTGCCGTGGCCTCCCTCAACGGCTGGGGCCACCGTTGCGATCTGTTCGCTCTCCAAGATGCCGCCGACGACCTTGTCCGACCGCTGTGGGACCGCCCCGTCCAGGTCGATCGGGAAACTCTCACTCTCGGCTACGCCGGGGTCTATTCCAGCTTCCTGCGCCACGCCGAGACCGCTGCCGCCAACTACGGCATCGACGTTCGAACGCTGCTGGTGGAGGTCGGCCGACGCGGACTCGTTGGCGGGCAAGAAGACATGATAGTCGACATCGCACTGGACCTGACACGGGCAAGCTGATCCCCCAGGGCCAGACACGATATGGAGCGAAAGCCGGAATCGCCCAACACAAGGCGGGAATTCTTCGCGTCAGAACGCCTCCGATCCTCCATGCGGAGACGCGATCGACGAATGTTTGCCTACGCGACGACCGCCGTTCGCTAGTCCTCAATGTGGATGCAGTCAAGTCAAGATCTGCATCGGCGAAGACGCTGTTCGCGCGATTCCCCAAGAGAGTTCCGCGCTGACTGGCGTCAAGTTGACGGTGGAGACACCGGCGACAGTTCGCCGGTGACCGGTTCACCGATGAGAGCTAGCTCGACCCTGCCAGCCACTGTCCACTCGACTTACGCCAGGTGTGCACATGAAGGGATAGACATGCTGCAAAAGAAAGCTATGGTCCTCACACAACCCGACCATCCACTGGAAATCATGGAGTTTTCGTCGTGCAACCCGGAGCCAGGCGCCATGTTGGTCGACGTTCAGTACGCCGGAGTCTGTGGGACCGATGTTCATCTGCAACAGGGACGGCTCGCTGTACCAACCCCGATAATCCTGGGACATGAGGCCGTCGGCCGCATCGCCCAACTCGGCAGCGGAGTGACCGTCGATGCTCTTGACAGGAGTCTCAAGGTCGGCGACTCGGTCTCCTGGGCCTCCAGCATCCCGTGTATGGCCTGCTACTACTGCACAAGCGAGAGGGAATTCTCATTGTGCGAGCGTCGCACCGTATACGGGATCAACCAAACCGCAGCTGAGTGGCCATATCTATCCGGTGGCTGGGCCGAGCAAATATACCTGCGGCCCGGCTCAACAGTAATTCGCGTTCCCGAGGAAGCGTCTGCCTTGGATGCAATCTCGCTCGGTTGCGCCGGACCCACCGTTGCCCATGCGCTTCTGCGAGCGGTCAGGCCGCACGTTGGTAGTTGCGTGGTCATCCAGGGCTGCGGGCCGGTCGGCATGGCAGCGGCAATGTATGCCCAACTGGCCGGTGCATCAAAGATCATCATGGTCGGGGGCCCAGCGGCTCGCCTTGAGCTGGCCACGAGCATGGGTGTCTGCGACGTAGCCATCGACATAGATGAACACCTGGACCCCGCGGACCGCCTCGAACTCGTTTTGGCTGAAACCATTGGCAAAAGGGGCGCCAGCCTCGTAATTGAAGCGACCGGAGTTCCCGCAGCGGTGGCGCAAGGGATCGATATGTGCCGTCGCAACGGCAGGTACCTCGTGGTTGGCCAATACACCAACCACGGCCCGACGCCGATCAATCCTCACTTGATCACCAAGAAACAAATCCAGATCACTGGTACATGGGCCTTCTCGGGCGAGGACTTCATCGCCTACATGGAAACCCTTCCCGCGTTGGTACGCCGCTTCGAGCCCGCGCGTATGGTCACGACGTACGCGCTCAGCGATGCGAACGAGGCGTTGGATGACATGCGGGCCGGACGAACGCTCAAGCCAGTACTTATCCCAGGCGGGCCGAAACTGCCAGAATCTGCGGTCCATGGCAGTGCTCCATCCCGGGGAAGTCAGGCCGCGTGACGCACGCATCGAACGGTAGCGGACGGTTCCATCTAGCAGGTTTGTGCGCCGAGGTTCGGGCGGTTTTGGTGCGGGCATGCGTAAAATCTCGTCAAGGAGTAGCAATGCCCGGTAACGCGACTGACATGGGCGCCGACTGTGTAAGTGAAGCCGACCTGTACGCCGCGTACGGCGCAGCCCTCGATGCACTGATCGACCAAGTGATCAGGTGGATTCACGGTGGATGCAAATAGAAGTGGCCACTGACTTGACGCCGGATTCTGCAGGTCAAGCACGGCAGAGACCGTCGATGAAATCACGCGCGGCAGCCGCGCGCTGATGCAGCAGGGACTCCCTTGCCCGCGCTGATGGGGGAGGGCTGGCCCGAAGTTGCGGGTGTCAACGTCCCCGCCCTCGGGTCCGATTTGCGTCGACGGTTTCAACGTTCTGGACCCAGCGGCCGCTTCTCGGGGTTCGCCTCGGCGTCGCCCTTGGCCCCACACCAGCCTCCCCTACAGGGCAGAGTCTCCCACGTCACGGCGTCGGGGACTGCCCTAGGTTTGGGAAATCGATGGTCGGGTGCCGCTCCAGCAGTTCGTGCCCGACGGGGCGGCCGGGTTGGTGGTTTCCGGGGCTACATTGCCAGAACGGGCCGCCGGGGCCGGTGAGTGCGGTGATGTGGGGGTCGTAGTGGGAGAGGTACCAGGTCGACATGCTGGCACCGGGTTGGACGACGTGTTCTTCCCAGGCCCGGCGCAGTGCTTCGAGGCGGGCGATGGCTTCGGCGTGGTCGTACCAGCGGGTGCACCACCGCACCCCGGTGCCTGATTCCGAGCTGCCCTTGGACACTTTGCGTTCGGTGATGGTCGCGATGTGAATGTGCACCCAGGTGTAGAGCGTCGCGAAGTCGAACTGAATCGTGCTGGGTTGGTTGGAGTCTTCATCGTTTGGAAACGAGGATGGACTCATGCCGAAGGACACCACCCCGGGGAAGCCAACGACGCGTCGCGACAGCCCTGAAGAGAAGGCCGCTGCGGT
>JAABUW010001283.1_pt1 | contig 43199 bp, 48 predicted proteins | sample 5560081 | NCBI WGS metagenome assembly JAABUW01 (sample SAMN10711882, study PRJNA513363) | rock metagenome | isolation source: Antarctica rocks | place: Antarctica: Victoria Land, Knobhead sud | reverse complement strand
GACTTCATCGTTAGAGCACCGCCGGTATTCGGAAAATATGTCCACTCTAAGCTTCAGGCTTTGCTATTATCGTGGATAATCTACCGACTCCATAGGCTGGAAACGCCTTGCGGTTGTCGGGGCTCTCAGGGGTTGGGATCTTTCAGTTGATCTCCGACCAGAAATCCAACATAGTTTCAGGACAAAAGCCGGGGATCTTGGACAAGCGATGGATATCTTAATGCATTTGATAAGGACCCGCGACATAGGTAGGAAGTATCCAGTAGTGATATTTGGTTGCGTCACGATAGTTCAACGAGTTCAGTAGATGTACTGTGTTGTACTGTAGTATCTCAAGTTCATGGCTGCTTTGCCTAATGGCGTTCATGAATAGCAAGCATGTTGGTTGGTAGGCATACGAGGATATCGGAATACTACTGAATCTCATACACCTACCACAGTACTATTGTGGTACGGAAGTACTCTCTCTATGGAGGACAAGAAGGACGGCACATGACCCAACGTGGCGTTCATTGCCATTGGCCAGCTGAGGGGCAAGATCGAAAGCTTCCAGAAGTCAGTCAGCAGGGTGATGCATCCTTCGACCCATCCAACATCATGGGGCATGGGGGCATGGGTGCGTGGGGCATGGGGCATGGCGGTGAAGTGGCACGGCAGATGTTGAGCACTTAGCTGACTTGTGGGATCAGCCCTTGAATGTTGTAGTCGATAGGTGGTAGGTACGGAGTAGGTCGTGTGAGCGGGACAGATGAAGTCAATTCTTGCCGCCCACGCGTCATGCTTTCATGTGCGAGAACACTGTTCTCTGTTCGTCCGTCCAGAACAATTATGATTGTCATGTACCGTAAGTACAACAAAGTATCATGTACTTTCGTACCCAGTAGTAGGTAAAGGACCTGACCCCACACAAAGTAGTGAGTATGGGTACTGACAGTACATGTCTTATGTCTTCTGCCTCTACAGTACTTTGGGATTACGGAATACGGAATACACAGTAGCACAGGAGCGAAGGGAGTATGTACTGCTAGTACGGTCTTATTTGTACGTAGTATTTGGTACCGTTCAGTACTTTATCCAAATCTCCGATTCCACCAACCAATCAAACGCTGACCCACTCTACTAGCCCCGACCGCCTCATCTTTAGAAGCAGACTACCTACTTTACTGAGGTAGTAGGTACGGAATACGGAAGTAACTGCAAGAGCAGCATAAGGCTGGAGGACTCACAGTCTCACAATCACAGACTAAAAGGTAGACTGTCCCGTGGACGAACAGGGGCTCTCATGCACCGCTTGTCCCACCAACCATCGACTGTACCCCATTGGGTGCGCCCCCGTCTTCGAGTTTCGAGTTTCGGGACATCTTAAGTACCTTGGTATTTGATAGACGGACCAAGGAAACATGGGCATTCTAACAGAAGCTCATTGATGCTGTAAGAGTAGTCGTGGTACATAGTCAATGCTCGTTGTGCATAGTGCTTTTGATTGCTTTCCACTGTTCGAGATTCACATCCACCCTGGTCGAGCAAGATCGGCAATACCCTTAATCTACACACAGTAGAATCCAAGAATCAAGAATCAAGTATGATTGGACATCCGGAGTAGGGTAAGATTTGTAGATACCTTCGTACGGAATACCGGTACATGGATTGATTAACCATGATTGTGTACCACACACAGTATGTGATGATTGGATATTGGATATTGGTCGCCACCTCATCGCGAACGTTGAGAATCCGGTCGATTGGCGCAATTGCCAGGTCTAGCGCTTACGAACTACGGTGTAGTCGAGAACCTTTATTCCGTACTAAGGTACCTTATGCCATGGTCGATGATCACGTGCATGTCTATCCGACCATGCCGAATCACTACTCCTAGTATGTACCATCACAGTACGTGCAGCCTGACATTGTTGGAAGTCGTACCAGTGGAATCTGGAACCCGAGCCCAACGAATCAGTCGCAGCGGCTTCCAACCTCGCTTGGAAACTCAGGAATACTGTGGTAGAGCGACGGATAGGTAGCTAGCTGGTAGAGGTTCTAAACTTCTACATGGTACGACCGCCGTCACTAATTGCCCGTCTTTGAAGTTCCACTTGAGCGAATATTAAACCAGGCGGGCCAAGTTAGCTAGAGACTGGCAAGAACTTGCGAACTCGAAGCCACCAATAACAATCCTTCACCTCGGCCAATCTCACTAATGTGGCCAAAGTCGCCCTCATCCTCCCTGCCTGAGTGCCTCCCCTATCAAAAAGTGCCAGCCTTTGGTGGAAACTCTCCCCTCACCCCTAAACAAGGCTACGGGCTACGGCTACTGCACGGCTACGCACATCCAAATCATTTTCTCGATGTGCTGAACAAGTGAGAAAGTCAATCTCCACTATGGGAAGCTTGAACCACGTCCACAGGCAGATACGGAGCGCACGGAGAATTCCTTGTTAGCAGCGCATTGTTTGCAAATCAGATAGTGCCACACCAAGACCTCATACCTGCTATGCATCAGCCTTGTGAACTATCGATCAGATGGTCTGTCTGTCGACTGGTAGTGGTGGGCGTATCATCCTCGTCCTGCATACGTCAATCGTGTACATGTAGGTCCGGAGCAACAGCGAACGCCGCCTGGTTGCGACGCCGCCGTCCGGACAGCCAACGAAAAGATGAAAGAGCAAGGAATCTGGTTGATTATTCATGGTGCGCGCGCCACCAGTGGCCCACCATTGTTCGATTATTCACGCTCAATCCAAGGAAGCAGGGGAGGCAGGGCAAGTTATTCCGTAAAGCGAGCTGCAGTAGGTGCAGAAAGCGTTCACGGCGACGCCAAGTCAGACAGAACGAAGAGTCAGAAGAATTCAAGAGACGAACCAGGGTTTGAGGCCTTAATTGATCGGGCGATTTCCAGTCTACGAATCAGAACACTCACAGTCTCGCCCTCCTCTTTTCCACTTCGGTGTCCTTCTTTGTTAGTACCATTGCAAGGGAACACTCTTGCCGCAGCTTTGATTTTTTTCTTCCACCAGTGGGTGCGGCTTTGCCGAGACAACGATTCGCCGCGTTGTACCACGACTTTCTGCGTTCACTGGTGAGGTTGTCTCATTATTATTATTGCCACAGTCCTTCGTATTATTTTGGATCTGCGCAACCTCATCCCGTTCTGCATTAGCCCTTGGATCATACCTAGCCTTGCCCTGCCTTCTCGCTTCCAACATGTCACGCCCTAACGTTAGCACTCACATTAGCTGGCCCAATGAATCTGCCGCCTGGCCCGTGAGCATGGGCGCCCGGCAAACCAACTGTGATTCATCGTATCAGGATTGTTAGAACCCGCTTGCATGGTTATGGCTACCAGGGCTATGCGAGACCGGGGGTACATCATACTCAGGCGAGGTATCCCCCCAACCTCATATCATCCGCTACCAACCACCAACCTTCACTTTTTGGTCTGGAGCGATCATACCTCCCTACCAATACTAATTAATTATTATTATATCACGCTCTCACCGTCACCCCCACTTAACCCCATCATCTCGACTTCACCTCACCTTCACGCCCTCTTCTATCAATTATCTTCTCAGCCATTCCTTAAGAATCACAGGGCGCCCATTCTCCGGCCTGACGCTTATTCTCTCTGGTAATCCTCATGGTCTGTTCAAGAGCCGCAAGGGCATAAAACATCTCTCCTGGACGTTGCCCGCTAGACATCGACTTTGATTACTTTTTCCTTGTGCTTTGACTTGTGTGCTGAGTTTCACTGTCATGTTGCCAACGCCACCGCCATCTCCACCATTGATTGGAATATGTTCCCCAGAGGATCGACTTGGCCTAATTCTAGCTGACCGGCTGGAATTAACGGGCATCCTAGGAGTAGGAGCATATGGAGTGGTCTATACAGCTGTCGACATACACACGAGTGTGCCCTATGCGGTCAAGGCTTTGAACAAAATTGGTTTGGATTCGAGGCAACGCAAATTTCAGCAGCGAGAGATACAGCTCCATCACGAGGCCAGCCATCATCCCAATGTGGTTTCATTGATCAAGATAATGGATTCCTACGACTGTACTTTCGTTGTTCTTGAGTTCTGTCCCGAAGGTGATTTGTTCTCCAGCATCACTGAAAGGGGCCACTATTTGGGCGATGATTACATGGCGAGGCGAGCCTTCCTGCAAATCCTGGATGCTGTCGACTTTTGCCATTCTATTGGGATATACCACCGGGACCTCAAGCCAGAGAATATACTTGTCAGTGACGAAGGCTTAACTGTCAAGCTTGCCGACTTTGGTCTTGCCACTCGGGATCATATCACCTCTGATTTTGGTTGCGGGTCTACCTTCTATATGTCTCCAGGTAGGATTTTCTTTGGCTATACCCTACGTCTAACTAACCTTCGCTTTCAGAATGTCAACAGACTACTTCAACCTCTTCTTGCTATGCATCTGGACCAAATGATGTGTGGAGCCTTGGGATCATACTGGTGAACCTTACCTGTGGCAGGAACCCATGGAAACGTGCGTCAATTGAGGACTCAACGTTCAGGGCCTATCTCAAGAACCCGAAGTTCCTAAGTTCCATTTTGCCATTATCGCCAGAGCTTGACTCCATTCTCAGGCGCATTTTCGAGTGTGACCCACGGAGGAGGATAAGTATCTCGGAACTTAGGGATCTCGTTCTTAGATGCCCGAGATTTACGAATCGCTCTAACTTGGCCCCTCCTACGCCGCCTGAGGATGTCCCATACGTCACAGATGCGCCATACGACACAACGCCAAATACGATCAACCCATTCCAGCAATACCCGATTACTCCGTATACAACTGCACCATCTCCACCAATCCATCCTATTGTGACGCAATATTCACAACTTACAATATCTTCCAATGGATCTTCACCGTCGGACGATGGATCCGTTTTCTCTTCAAGTTCTAGCTGCTCAACCACATCCTCCTGCAACTCTCATGAAGAGAGCTCAAAGGTTCAAATACCCACATACGTGCCACCTCAACCGGTGGGTAACTTCTACGGTAATTTCTTTTCATTGGATCCAACGCCGAAGGACATGGTTCCTCATCCATATATTCCTTCGGTCCAGGTTTGCTAAAATTTGATGGGAACCTCTACATGGCCATACTGCTTTTTGAAGCCTGCATTTTACTCATGTTGACGTGAGGATGATTACGAATACACGACTTGAGGGCAGCCTTCTCTTCTTTTTGAGTGTCTGATTTTGCATAGAGACAATAGACGGGAGGAGCTTTCTTGGTATTGGGAGGAATCCTAAGTTCGGCAACACTGGCGAACGAAATTCCAGGAGTCTTTTTCGGGGCGTATAACCAAGGTTGGGGAAGTCCACGGCAATACCTTGCTCCTCTACGCCATAATTCACGATAGATCGGGTCTGGCCAGCTGGGTGTCAAGGAATACCTGGTCTTTACTTCTTACTGTGTCTTTTTATTGGTCCAATTCTTGTGCATTTCAGGGCGTTTATGGGAGGCTTTTTTGCGAATAGGCTAGAGATTCTTTGCACAGGGGATATCCAAGGCGTACGGAACGGAAATACCCAACCACAACGGTCGGCTGGTATGCCATTCGAGACACTTTTCTCTATCTACATTTGTTTTGAAATACGTGGGCTTGATATCATCTACCAATGCTCTTCCGTCATGTACATTAAGAGAACGTTGTCGCCTCAAGCGAGCATTTCTCAAGTTTGAGAGCAATCTTTACCGAGCCAGACATCTACAGCACCTACATGCCCCATGTATGGTTTCACAAGGCTTTCGACACGGAATTTGCCCGGTCGTTGAGCTGTATACCTAGCCTGTTCATCGTGCATCTCATAAAGTCTTTCTGGACTAAATTCTGCTCGACGCGCAGTTGTCCCCCACCGGGCCCTAGCCCTAAAAGTCACCATAGGCGATGATCTCGGGGCTCCAATCATGGTCGTGGGTTGATGTTCTAGTCTGCCTCACACTCTGCGACTTGGACATTTCTTTTGGTAGTACCCCTTGGCGGGTCCTTGATTGGGTGCCTTGCAATCGGTGTCTCGCATGAAAGGGACGTGCATATTCCACCACCACCCACCACTATCCATCATCCTGCATCCATCATCCATCATCCATGCGGCTTACCAACATCAGAACGACGCCGAATCCCTCAATGTATGATAGATTTGATTGGGTGCTTTGAATTGTCGTACGTGGCCTTGCTGCATGGCCGCATGGCCGCTTTGGCTGCTTGGCACCTTTGCCCCGGCACCGCTTCGATGCATGGGCTCTGACTGATTCAGAGTCTTCGGCACGACACTTGAACTCTGTAAGACTGTACTCCGTACCGGCTGACAGGTTTTGCATTCGACCTTTCTGGCTAACAATGTTTCTTCTTGTCTCGGTTCCGATTGACCGTCATTCCCTCCATCTACTCGCGCGCCTGCCAAAGGGCGGGCAGGAACGGTGTCACGTTTCATCCCATTCGTGTACTTTTAAGGTACCTCTACGAATAATAATGTCTTGTTTGACCCACATAGACCAGGTTTACCTATTCTATTTGGACCACCGCTAATAATCCTTCGGATGCTGCTCATGTCTGTGGGTTCGGTTGACTTATGGGTACTCCCAGGGACTCCGTACAGTCTACTTCCGTAACGTCAAACACCTCATGATTCGAGTCCGTACATGCAATCCTCCAGCCACCGTGGAATAGAAGGCGCAGACTGCAGTGTTTGATTAGCATGCATACGGTACTCTACGTCTAAAACGTCGGACCGAGACACAACAGCATGTTTGTTGGATATCAGGACCCTCTACTCTACCTTAGCTTTCCGATAAGCGATGACATCCCAAACCTGTGCGGGACTACCTTACTTCAAACCCGCGACAGCATGTAGTGGGGCGGACACCACCGACAGGCTCTGCTGAACCCATATGAACCATGTATCCGAGATGGAGTTTTACCTTCAAGTCTCCTTACCGTACAACGACCTCCTATACTACTCTACTTGACGCCCAGCTTGTTTTTAGATCTGCACCCTGATGTTCCACGGCATATCGGATGCATCTCCTTCCCCCCTCTTCTCTGACGTACCCGCATGAAGCTGAGGAACTCAGACATGGTCACACTACGAATAGACGACTGGTCGGTGGTAGTGTCTGGTTGGTATGTACTTCGCTGTCCTGGATCCTATGCGCTTCACATCGAACACTGACCTTGTTTCTGGAACACCGGCATCGACCGGCTTGCGCGGAGAGAAAAGACGTCAAGTGCGATGGAACTCGATTGGCCCGATTGAAGCTGTCATGTCGTGTACGATCCTTTTGATTTGCAGAATCTCAAGCGCAGTGTAACCCAAGAATAAAGTCCACGACTAAACCTTTGTGCTTCAAAATGTCTCACGCGCTCTATTATTTCAGCTCTACTCTTACTCGTAATCTTCAACCAATCGACCTCAACCACCACGAACATTGCCGTTGAACCTCCATTGTCGTGCCACCATCGTGCTCTGATCTTTGTCGCTAACTGACGCCGCAGCAAAATGTATTGTACTCCGTACTAATCACTATCTTAAATCCTCGGATCGCACAGGCCCTCCGTGGGGTGATCTACAGGATCTTTTACGCGGCGGCCACACCGGTGGACCATGCGAAGATCGTTCACCCAGGGCGAGGGGTCTGAGCCTCGTCCCATATATTCGGCCTATCACTTTTACAGCTGACCACCCTGCTTTTCTTTAATTATCGCTTGATTCTGTATGATTCATGCGAGATCTTTCCAGTGGTAAGACCACGAAATGTTTGGGGATACCGCTGAGCTCTGCAGCTCCCTGATGCGCGACGTTAAATGGACTAGACCTTCGGGCAGTAGCTTTCTTCGAACTTGCAGGAAAAATGAATGTAAATTGGTACCTAAACCGGGGATTCTACTCGCTCACGTCATACCACCTACTGGATCGAAGATGAGGAAAATGGTGGTGCCTTGATATACTGGCACTGACGTGTGATTGCAGGTAAATGTGGTCCTCCCAAAACCCAAGCTCGCACCACCTCGCCTTGTGTCTCTACTGTAAACCAAGAGAAGAGCTCTAACAGTCAAACGATTCAAGGATCAACGTCATAGCGTCACCCATCGTCGAAACCATCCCACTCATCCTTCATGCCCACAATTTGAGGCTGGTTATCCATTTGTTACCTTGAATTCCCAAACCATACTCTCGGAGCGCACCACCAAGCAACATCGAGTCCGGGAAAACTACGATGCAGGAGGCTTTTCATCAATGGACCCATGTGATGCGCAACGAGACTGCAGATCTCCGTTGCTGACTTTTAACTTGTTAGAGTACGCTGACACCCCAATCATCGCTTAGGTGAGTTCGCACGATACTACGATGATTCGTAGCATCCAAGGAGAGGCCCTGGTCTCTATTTTTTACTCGAAGGCTACTCTTGATCAGAAGGTGGCATGTCCGTGCGATCTATACAATCACAAATACTAATCGGCGGTCACTCCTCTGAAAAGATATTGGCGTCCTGACAAGGGTTCGAGCAATATCGAGGAAGCAGAACCCTACCCTTTATAGGCAACATTAAATTACAATGTGAAGCTTAGGTTGTGTATGCCTATAGGATTCACTCAAGACCTCCATTGGCGTCTGCACAGTTGGCATTATACCAGGTAGCTTTCCTGTATCATCCCGGCGAGACAGCTCTGAGCACCCAGTCGATAGCCTACGTTCTTTCGGTATTGCTTCCGTCTGCACCGTCTTGGACTTTCTGTGTTGTGCGTCTGCACAAATGCTACACCAATCATTTGGCCAAGCAGTGTGACCATCATACGCTCGTCTTTTCCAGATTCTTGGCTTGGATAACATGGGTTCCTGTTCGATCATGCATGCAAGTTAGGAGGTTGCCTCGTGTCGTGTGACAATGCCAGTGTCCCCGGAATTCCGAGTTACACAACTGCCCTGTACAGGTGTTTCTTGTGCCCGGTGTTGTTCCACATGTACTGTGCCTCGCCAATCTTGCGGTGCTGTCTTCACTGTATTACTGGTAGTTACTACCGACGTTTTTTCATTGCTTCCACATCTGAGCTTACCTGTTAATATCGCCATTTATTGCCTCCTGCAAAGGCTATCTCGACATTTACGGCTTTGTTTTCCGCGAAGTCATGAAACAAACGTTGCATACAAACTTAATGTATTCGAAGCGAACTTTTAAACGAGGGCAGACCCTCTCCAGGCCCTTCATATTTGACAACAAGCCTGGGTCTCGCTATAACGAATACACTAGAATCACTACGGTCATAAACCAGGTCACACGTTCAAAGCCATCACGGCTTAGATACTTGCGTTCGTTGAAGAACGATTATGTCTGCTTTGCGCTAAGAGCACTCATTCAACTCGCAATTGCTCTCAGCTGGTTCAGGAGAACACGCCGCCCTGGATCAGCGAAGGATCCTGGAAGCTTCTTGAGAGCGAAAATTTCGGTCCATTCTACCATGGAAGCTGCCGCCGCAGTTATAGGAGCAGGCTGACTAGGCTGCTGAGCTATAAGGGGGACTGCCAACCACGGTCTGTTGGAATTTGCTGTACATACCTGATTAAGGCCATATCAGGTGTGTTAAAGATTTGGTGAGAATGGCCGAGTGGTTAATAAAAACCCAACACGGTCAAGCATAATTATGAGACAGCGACATCCAAGATTGGTCGGCAAATTCTACCAGATAATCCTTATTCTGAAACGGTGACCTGCCAACAGATGTTCAAGGCATACTTCAGTGTAAGAGACGAATCACTGCACCCTGGTGTTATGGACAGCAGAATTTCTTTATAAATGAACTCTCCTCTCTTCTTTCATCCATTTCAATCTTCAAACAAAGTCCAGTGAGATAGTTTCATTCCGCCATCAAGGAACCCAAAGCCTTCGCCGCTCATTCACACAATTTGGCTCCGTCTCTCGTCAATATCCTCTCCTCATCCATTCCGGCAGCTAAACCTACACTTCCATCATGACCAAATTATCTCTTCTCGTTATCTCAGCTATTGCAGCTATTGCAAGACTTGCGTCTGCAGAGTGCGATGCCACGGACACCGCCTCTGGGAGTACTATCACAATCACAGACGGTGCCGTCTGCCTCCCCCAAGGCGCTGGCTCTTACACGTTTGTCATGACCACGGGGCTATATGCTACGGGCTTGCCAGGAACTTCAGCGACCCCCACCAGCGGTTATTTCGGCATCCTGGACAACACCTGCAAAATCCTAGGATGGTATGCGCAGCCTGGGTGTGGAATTCCCTATACGATCAAGGACAGCTTTCTGCAGGACGTGTTGACCGTCGACACGGTATCTTTCGACGTCGGCAGCCCATTCTTCGCGTTTACGTACGGCAATGGGAAATTCTCCATTGGTAATAACGGATGCGTGTGTGGCGAAACACAGCAGAGCACGGCAATCGACGTCGAGAAGGCGTGCAGGTGCGCGTTCCCCGTTTCGGGCGTTGTAGCCAAAAGGGAGGTGGGATTTGCCGCATGATGCTAGATATCAACGACATTTGGAAAAGGGAAAGGGCGAGTAGAGGGAAGTGGAGTTTGTCGCATGATACCGGATATCAACAAATCCAATTTGGACAAGGCTTCTTTGTAAGATTCAAGCATGTAGGAGGAAGGTGATGAAAGGGAACAATGTACAATACTTTCAAAACAGACGTGTCATTTCCTTTGGTTTTCTGTACTCTTATAGATCGGGTTATCTACAACACAGGAGTCTTCGAAGGATAGCATGATGTTCCACCTTATTATCTGTGTTTAGGCGTGAAGATAGGGGAACTCGTCGATGTGCCTTCGTTGCGAGAGAGGGAATGGGAGGGAGCGCGATTCCCGGAGAGGAGGTGCTCACTACATCCCCCCCCCCCGGTTCACAGTATCATTATCATGCACCATCCATCTCGAATCCCCACTAGCAACCCCTGCCCCCTGCCCCCTGCCCCCTGCCCCCGGCCCCCCAACCCTCAACCACGGAACACAAGTTACACAACAACCGCACCCCTTCACATCATCCCCACCTCCCCTTTCCTAGAAAAACCCCGAAAAGCAACATACACTATGCTACAAGTCAAAGCTCCACGAAGTAAAACCTCAAGAGGTTGGCAGAATCGGAGATAGAGTGCTTGTGTTGCGCTAGATTAGGTTCGGTTTGGAAGTGAGGGTGATGTGTAGCGGCCATGCAGAGTTGGCAGCTTAGAGAAAAGATGGTGGAAGATGATTGGGGAGGCGGGGTGGTGTTTTGAAGGGATAAGGGGTCCGATATGAATAGGGGAGGAGAAGGGCCAGGGGTGCGTTTCGTTTTAGATTGGTAGATGCTGGTATTGGAGGAGGAGTGCGTTTTGTGGGGCCCCTTTTGGTAATTGAAGTGGGATGTTGGGTGAATGCTTTCCACTCCTTATAAAAACCGAGCTATAAGCTCTTTTCGATAACCGTAGACGAAGGCAGGATAAACCGTTTCCTCCACTCTTTCCTTCCTTTCTCGGACTCATTCACACTCTGATTCGTAGTACTCTGTCACACCCGGTCGGTTGTCTGTATCAGCCAATGAGTTCGATGTGCGAGAGCTGTGGTTATGTTCATAAACGTGATGGTGATGAGAAGACGGATGATGGAATGGTCGAGGTTTGGGCTATGCTAGGTTAGTGAGGACGTTTTGTTGGGGTAGGGGTGGAATTGGGGATGATGAGAATGGTGGGGGTCAGAGGCGAGTGGATATGGAGGGTTGGTTTTCGAGTGCAGAGGAGATGAAAGACGCGGAACGAATATCTTCCTAGTATAAAACGAGGAAAGAGCACATTCGAGACTTCCGTGGTCCATCTTTGAACCTGGAATCACTTTCTAGGAAAAGGGGTTCATTCGCCATCACAACACAAAGGCACATGGGAAGAATATTTTGATTGTGGTGCCGCGAGGAAATCAGGTCAGAGTCGAGTGCGGAAAGCAAGAGAATTAGGTCCGCACGGATCAGATGCAATAGGAACCAACAGATAGACGCAAGCATGCTGGAGGTTCAGAGTGTCTGCTAAAGGTATTGAATCTGTAGCGGGGGTTTCTCGTCATGTTGCGGGGGATGAGCGGATGATGCTTAGACGTGAGCTTGACGGATAGTTTGACCAGGAGTGGTAATGATGGTTGGCAAGAAAACTGTAGATAGCGGGGAAGATTAAATATGCAGAGGCAATATGGAAAGGAGGGGAATTTCTCAAGCCTCCTTCTCTTAACGATAATGTATTCTGATAATGTAATCTCGAGACCCGTAGAACCAAAATGCCTCGCTCTATCCTCTGCATCTTGAAACTGTAGTTGTAGGTCTCCTAATAATAAAACGTCAGGTGCTGTACGTACGCCTAACGGCAAACGCGCTGTCTAATACCGGGGGTTAATAGTGAAGCAAGTGAAGCAAGTGAAAGTAGAGATATATTAAGAAATTCAGGTGACCATGACCGAACTCATATACTCCCTAAACCCCTTCTCAATGCTCGCAGAAAAATTCACGAAGAACGTCATCGTACTCGACTGAGGCGGCGGACAGTGTTCCATGATAGCCTTCACATTCAGCATCTGCAATCCTTTAATTGCCGCAAGCTGTCTGGCCCATTCCATATTCTCAAACATCGTGATTACATGAAAGTCCGACATGGAGAATTCCTTGGGTTCCTGCTGCCCCGGCGGCGAGCCCCATATTGATCCTGGTACTCCTCCGAGCACTCCTAGGTCAAGTTGCGCCAATTGAAGGTTTTCAGAGATATAGGTGCATGTAGTCTGCCATTCGCAGTTATCGAAGCTTTTGCTGTAGGGTATGGCGCGTTTCACAATCCCTATCCTTTTCACAGACTCGCGAGAACTCGGCGTCAGATCCTGCAGAAAGGGGACCGCGCTCTCGATATCCATACCGAAGTCGAATATATGCTGCGAATAGAGTACATGGCCCGCTTCCGCGTGGGTTTGTCGATTTACTCCTAAGATTGACGGATATATGCCTGGGTTCTCCCGGAGATGATACGAGGATCTGATGCTGCGGCCGCGAAAACGATCGGAGATGTGATGGTACTTAGTACGGAGTCTTAGTTGATGTTTCCGTTGTTCGTATAACGTAGGATCCTCGGTGCGTATGGAGAGGGTTTTGTCGTCGTGATTGGAAAGGAGGAGTTTGTAGATGGCGAGGCGGATCTCAGCAGGGACATGGAGGAGGTAGGGTGCAGCTGCCATAAAGAGTCCTAGCCATATGGGTTGCAGCGATGGTGGAACTGAAGCTGGAAGCTGTACTTTGTGAGAGATCTTGCTATCTTTTGTTGAGATGAAGCGGTCAGCAACTACGAGCGGATAGATGGCTCAAGTTAGCACGGACATAAAGCGGCTGTCGTATCATCATCACTCATCAAGGCCTGCGCCTGGTTGTCTTACGATTAGCTACACGCATGATCATCTCAGTGGAGTCTTTGCGGAAGCGAGAGAGGCCTGTTAGCATTGCATTAACATTGGCCACCAAAACAAGTGAGCATGAGTCGCTAACATGCTTTAATTGTGGCATCGTTTCTTTCGCTCAAGTCTTAAGTCGTCAATGGGGGGTACTCTCGAGGTTTGAACTCGCGTACAGTAATACCTAGCTTGGAGTGTTAACATGTAAAGCATGATATTGGTGGCACACGAAGACGCCTTCGGTGAGGCTGAGGTCGAGAAGCACGGGGGTTCGGTATCAACGCAGCTAAGCATGATATGATTACTATACTCCCTCCGAGGCGATGATAGAAAGGAGATGCTGCTTGTCTAATCATTTAAAGACACATCAACACACGGCTTTGGGCATGTAGCGGCTAAGATTCAATGCACTCTAAAAAGGCCTAGTGTTAGGGTTTCTTCCTATTGCAACGGGAAACGCGCCATGGGATGCGCCTCAAACCCCAAAGCCCCTTCGCCTGCAACCAATCGACTTTAAAACGGCGATCAAAAAGCAAAGCCCTTCAGCATGGAGTCTTCATCCGAATTTCCCATTGTGCCGTTCTCCCTACAAGCCCGCCCGCCGCTCCACGGAACAGTGCGTACGACCCGCTTTCCAGCATGTTGTCTTTCTATTGGCACCCTCCAAGTCTTCGGGACGACTAAAAATTGAACTGACTCGGTCCTACTGAATCCGCAAATGCTTTTTCAGAAGCGAACAGTGCCCGGTATCGAAATCAACGTATAGTAGCGTTGGCCTGGCCTGCAAGTCCATATGCATTAAGGGCTATCAGCATCGTGCGTAGTGTTTTACATGATCAAAAGCCTGCAACAAGCCGACCAGATGTGACATCCCTGCCATTAAGATCAATACGTGGAAAATCTGATGAGAGCTTCCAAATGTGTCGAATTTCCCGGGATGAAGTCGCTCTGGTATGCGTGCCTTGCGACTCAGTCAGCCATTTACTTTCAAGACATTGATACAAAACAAATGTATGCATGGCTACACACAGCATAGATGCAAGCCCCGAGAATATAAAAAACCCCCTGGAGTACTACCCAGAAGAGGCCAATCTGATAGTTCATCCGCTGTATACCGTACATCTTCAATCCATGCAGGACAGGAACCACAGCCGATGAGCCCATTCCAATGAACATCGCCGCCCTCCAAGGTCGCCACACTGGACTGCGGAACTTGGGATTCAAAGAGACAATGGTGCATCCTATTCCGAATGTAGATATCTGAGGTTCCATTTAGACTTTTGTTGCTGAATAGGTTTCCACTGACAGCTTACCATTGCCCAGTAGATTTTCTGTAATGTTGGCTCGCAATAGAATCCGTAGAAAATACTTGGCACAAAACTCCCAGTGATAAGAGCGACGATACCAACGTAGTCTAGCTGATTGCCCAAGCGTTGCACCATGGGGGAATGGTTTGATATGGTATGATATGTTGCGCTAATACCGAGACACAGGATCTAAGATGAATAACTTAGTACTGGCTTAACAGGAACAGCAAGAAAAGGTATATAGGAAATTCAAAGACTTACGGCACCTGCAAAAAAACATGCGAAAGCGACGATGTCTTGAGCAGTGATTGATCGGGTATCAAATGCATAAATGGAGAAGGACATGAAGAAAAAAAGGAATGCGCCCAAAAGATGTGTATGAATATTAACGGATTCATTGTGAAGATAGAAAAGACTCTGAAACGAGCCTAGGTACGAATTCGATGCTGGTCGGTAGTGACCTAAGATGTAGTGATTATCTTGCTGCCATGAAGGAAGGTCTGTCCATTTTAGCAAGAGTGGAAGTCCTGGGGTTGTCGGCGTTGGGGGGAATTGAGATTTGACGGCGGTGTCAATCGTGGGCGAGGTAGGTGAAAGAGGTGACGGAGTCCTAGACGGAGCCCTTCGACGTGTGGCCATTTGGGCTTTTCTTAACGTAGCAAATTACTCCATTCCCTTCATAGGACTTCTTCGACGCTCCTGGGGTATCAACTACCACTCTGCAATGTATCTATGGTCCCTGGGGGTCAATTCAATAAGACCATCTTCTTCTCTCTATTTGGGACTCAACGCCAAATCAATGGAAGTTAAGGAAATGAGAGTGGAAAAGGCGTAGGCAGGTCAGCGTGTATGACTAAGCGCACCTACGGCGATCTCATTGGCCACAGGGAGGCGAGTTGTCGACATTCCGCAAACGAACCGCTATGACGATCTCTCACGCTCCCTATGCGGTGATTCGGAACAGACTGCATGGCAGAAAGGCTCAATGCTGGTCGTAGTAGCAAGCTGTTTCCGGTAGGAAATCGTCTGAGGGACCTCCCAGTGGACCCTCTTGAGAGCATAGGACTTCCATCCAAGGGAGATGATCGGCATGCATGCTTCCTCTTCTCAATGCCGCCATAGGCTGACCATACGATAGCCTCCTTGATTTCAAGGCACAGGAGGACTACTTCGAAAAGATAGTAGAACGATATGACCGGCTCTGCGCAGCTGCTGGCCGGAGTAATACCCTCCATGAATCTTTGGCCTCTCTTTCCCTGGGCACCACCAATGCCGCAAATGGTCCAACCTTACGTAAGGCCGAGGTCGACATTGGGTTGAAAGATGGCCAGACCTTAAGGGAGTTCTCTGTTGTTATTATGGCTATGCGCAAAATCCGCGAAGCAATTGTAGCATCTTCTCGCATTGACGCCTTCGCTTCAAGTGCGTACAGCTTCATCATCCGCGCCACCATAATGGAGAAGCACGTGGAGTCTTATCATCCCGCTTTGCTACATCTCTTGCGAAAGCTTTGCAATACCTCGAGCTGCTCGGCTTCCGAGAAACATGAATTCGTGGGATACTATATACTGGACCTCGCTTGCAGGCAGAGCGACTTGGCTGGCGCGTTTGCGGCGCGGAACATGTATGATTTCAGAGGTACGCGGGTGGAGTTGGTGCTTAAGGCGCTGGTACACGGGAATTGGTCTGTCTATTGGAAAAGCAAACGATCCATGAATGAGTTTCAGAAACGGTTGATGGAGTTGGGAGAAGCTCCAATGAGGAAGCATGCTTTGAAGTGCTTGGGCCGGAGTTATCTCTCTGCCAGCATGCTTTATGTCGAAGAAGCTACAGGGATGCATTGGAAAGAGCTAAAGGATCAGGAGACTCTGGGATGGGAGCAGGATGGTGAAATGATTATAATCAAACAGATCAAACGGAAGTGACAACCTTGTAGAACATTGGACATTACATATGTATTACAGAGTAGAGCGACGGACCTTAGCCAGCAAATCTAGGACTCCTATTGATACGAGTTTACAGAAATACCTCTCAAATGTTCGAGCAACGATATTGATCCGGGGATTAGAGTTATTTTCGAACACTTTTCTTAGGGCTTCGGTCAATTGAGCGCCTACGTATGTACATGCCTCGGTATCTTCGACAACCTTTCCTTCCCTCTGTCTCATCAGAACCACCACACTCTCCTTAGACTATTTAGGTACGCTCTAAACCTCCTGTTGTCACTGTACTCACTCCCATCTCCACCGACAATGGCCGAAAAGCGCGTCGCCCAAATCGCTGGGCATCTCTACCCCAATGGTATGCTCGCTGGCCAAGTTGCTATCATCACTGGCTCTGGGCAAGGCATTGGCGCCGAAGCAGCCCGGCTCTTCGCAACCGAGGGCGCAAAGGTCGTGGTGCAAGACATAGATGCAGCAAAAGCTCAAGCTGTAGCTAAGGAGATTAATGATAATGGGGGAAAGGCAATTGCCGTGCCAGGGGACATGTTGGATGCGAGATATATTAATGAGCTGGTGAAGAAAACTGCGGAGTTTGGGGAGGGGAAAATTCATATCATCGTTAATAATGCGGGATTTACGTGGGATGGGGTGATTCATAAGGTGTGTCCTATGTGGTGCTTCAAATGGATCCTTTGGCAGTCCGGGAACATTAAATAAGAAATATGGCTGACGTGAAGTGGTATTCAGATGACAGACAAGCAATGGGATACGATTCTCGCTTTACACAACACTGCACCCTTTAGACTCGTCCGAGCCGCAGCGCCCTACTTCAGAGTGAAGGACGGCGAGCCAAGAAACATCATCAACATCAGCAGCACAAGTGGAGTCAACGGCAACGCGTACGACATTCCTCTAGCTCCTAATCCCCGAACAACCAAAGCTAACTAACCCCCAGCGGCCAAGCCAACTACGGCCTCGCCAAAGCCGGCGTCATTGGTCTCTCCAAAGTCATCGCCAAAGAATGGGGCCCTTCCTTTGGCGTCCGCGCCAACACCGTGGCCTTTGGACATATCCTTACACGCTTAACCGCCGCAAAGGAAGAAGGTGCCTTTGTGACGACGCCAGATGGGAACAAGGTCGCATTGGGCATACCCAAGGCGCAGAAGGAAGCGGCAGGGCCGAATCCGCATGCCGATATTCCGCTGCGGAGACCCGGAACCGCAACTGAGGCAGCGAGTGTGATTTTGGCGGTGGCGAGTCCGTTGTTTAGTTATGTGGATGGCCAGACTATTATGGTTACTGGGGGGAGGAATATGTGACGATCTGGCAGAGCTTCTGGATTGGGGAAATTTTTGAATATGCGGATTCTGGAGATGAGTAATGTGAGAGAGAGATAAGCCGCCAGGGCTTGCAAGTCCGATCTGTGCTGAAGCTGATGAGTTATGATAGTAGCACCAAGTGTACATACAACAGAAATTGTAACATACTGTCGATTTGTGAAACATTCGATATTTCCACTGAGTCTTGCAACTTGGCTTATTCGCCGGGAAGCCTGTACATCCAAAATCTCCCTCCTAAAATCAAAGTATTTGTAACTTGTCAAAAATCCAGCAACCGAACCATGTTTTGGTCATCTAACAATGCTCCCTTTCAAACTCCCACCCCACCCACCTCCTCCAAACCGCCTATACCCTCACTCATCACACCCTCCTATCATTGTCAAACCACCAAGCCAGAAACCCCTCCCTCAAAAACCCCCAACTCCATCCCATCCTCGTACTCCATCCCATCCTTCCCATGCCCGCACACCCCTCCGCACAAATCCAACCCCAACCCCAGCGCCCTCCCATTCCCTCCCAACGCGTCCTGCCGGCTTGAAACCCCATTTCAAATTCCCCTGGTTCGACTTAAAGTCGTCATTCCAGGTAACGAAACCTCAAACGTACCCAGATAGGTTCTGTTCGTATCGGTCATTATCGCGATGGTGGCAGATGTAATGGGGGCGGTGGAGAGCCGGCTGCGTGGTGAGCATGATGTGGTGAATGAGAATTGGAGTATTGCCAGGGCGGCTGCGTTCGAGATGGGTTGGTTTTGAGGTTGCGGGGCTAGGTGGGTGGAGGAGGGGTGGAATGATGGGAGACGCTGGGGGTGGGGGCTGACAGTAGTTGGAGGTAGGCTTCGAGGTAAGTTGCAGTGGGTGGGAGGGTTTGCGAATGGAATTGGAATTGGAAATGAAAGTGTAGGTGTTGGGTCTTATGGTCGTTGGGAGTGGTATACATTACTGTTCTAGGTCGAATATAAACTCCTCATAATGCAGAATACTCGAGACCAGTGTGCGGTTGGGTATCTCCGGCTTCCAGGTCGACTCCGTCCAAAATTCCTACACCTTCATCCATAGACTCATTACTCCCTACACAACCGGTTAGCTCATTCATTCAACCAAAACATCCCCCTCTCACTCACCTTGGCATATTCCACAATCTCATCCCCCCCCAACTTACTCTCCCCATATACCCGGTCCACAAAGCTAATCGGCACCTCTCTCACACTACATCCCATCGCCTTCGCCCTCACCATCATCTCCATCTGAAACGTATACCCTTTGCTCTCAGTACTACCGATCACCTTCTCTAGCACCGCCCTCTTATACAACCGGAAACTCCCCGTCAAATCGCTCACGCCCGGTCTCAGTACCGTATCCGCAAATAAATTCGCCCCTCGAGACACCAGTTTCCTCTTCAAATCCCACCCATACACGCCCCCGTCGCCAGCATAGCGGGTGCCAGTCACGATATCACAGTCGGAGGATTTCTGTATGCTGATCATAGGGGCAATGAATTTGGGGTGGTGGGAGAAGTCGGCGTCCATGATAATGACGAAATTTCCGCGAGCAGATTTGAGGCCATGGACATAGGCGGTGCCGAGGCCGAGTTTGCCAGTTCGCGGCTTGAGGATAATGCGATTGGGGGTGTAAAGCGATTGGAGTTGTTTGGCGACATTTAGGGTCCCGTCGGGGGAGGCATCGTCGACGATGATGAGCTCCCAGTCTAGATTACTTGGAGAAGGATTAGTCAACTGCAATTGAAGGAGATAAGAGGGGGGTTTGGGGAATTACTTTTCTGTAAAGGTGCGGTTGAGAAGCCATGTTATGATTGGAAGGTTGCGACGTTCGTTATATGTGGGGAGAATTACGGTATACTTGTCTTTGGAGGACATGATACTTGGGGCTTTCAATCAAAAGAGTGTAGATGTTATAAAGGAGTGATTGTGAATTACGAGGAGCAATATGTGAAGGTGTTTGGATGGAAAGCTAGACTACACCAGTGGTCTTCCTCGACATCCGTACCGACCAAATGGCAAGGTTAGATGACCACAAACCGGAGTGTTGGCATCTATCATGGATATCTTTTAAGTCAGGCAAAACGTACATCAACTACTTAGATTAAAAATCAGAGAGTTCGAAGTTAGGATAACCTAGAAGTGTACGATCAAAAAAGGGGTATTGTAGACCACACTACTAGTCGTTTAGACAGCCGGCCTTGCTCTCTATGCTCTGAGTACCTTATTGTTATGATATAGATATGGTTTATCGTATGTCCAAATTTAGCTACTTATTCAGCAGCGCCTCGCTCTTGAAGCAAGCTAATGATATTGTTCTTGTCCTTCTTTCGTGCTATTTCGAGAGCTGTCCTTTGTTGCTCATCTTTCAAAATGATAGTGGCACCACGATCCAGTAACGATGTGCCAGTCTCGAGATGGCCCTGAGTCACGGCGAGATGCAAAGCGCTTCCTGCGTTGTCCATTTGGTCCCCGCTTCCGACACCATATACGAAGCCAAGCTCATCAATCTTAGCATCCCGATCAAGTAGAAAATTGACCATGTCTGTCTGTCCGTTCTCTGCAGCCGTGGGTAACGCGTCATTCTCGTCAAGCTGGGCGCCGTTCTTTAGTAACAGATCTATAAATCTCAATGGATGCTCCATGTTGGGCTGCCACAGCGAGAGCCGACCAGATATGAGCATACGAGCCTAGATTTGGATTCGCACCGTTTTCAAGGCAAAAGGAAACGCGTTCGAAGTTGTTGCGCATCACTTCAAGGTTGAGAAAAGCGCCCATTCGATCAAGGTCCAAGTTTATGTCGAGACTTGAGAAGGTGAGCAGTTCAAAAACCTCGAAATGTGGGTAGATTGGTATCGCTAGGATGACAGGACAAGTAGTTTTGGCGCCGGACTTGATACACCAATCAATGATGTCGATGTGATTGTGGCGGACAGCTTCCGCTAGCAATTGGCAAAGAGCTACTTCGTGGTGTTCACGAAGAGTTTGCACACTTCTGAGGTCTCCAGTAGCCGCAACCGCTATGACATTTTGATGTGTCTTTTCGGTAGACATGGCGCATTTATGCCGAATCCCAAGAGCTAAGGTGTAGCTAAGTGAGAATCCAGGATGACATCTACCTCGTTGTCACTCCTCGGTGTTTGGTACCGGGTTACTCCACCTGAGCGATTATTTTGTGGACAGTGAAGCTAGGTTTGGTAGTATTCCATACAAATGCTCTTGGCTAAGGGATTCTTTCTTCTCTCAAACGCTTGAGGCATGCCATGCAGTGCTTGGAGAGAGCTTTTTGTTGCTTGGAAGGCTCCAGCTACTTTTATGCTAGGCTGCAAAGTCCCAGTAAGGTGTCGGAGCGCACAACTTTTAGCATCATTATCCTGTTTCTCCGAAAGGTCGAATAACCACATTGCATCGTAGTAATAAGATTATTTGCAATTGAGATCTTGAGATCGCAATTTGATTACCTTCTGGTATGGGAATTGAATTTACACCAGTGCCGTGCTGACCGGAAACCGCTCTCCTACCAGAACCGTTTCCGGAACGTCATAGTGTGCCTAGATATCCTTGTTCCCTCGAGAGCCAGCCATCTTCTTATCCTAATTTACTTATGCCTTTCCTGCGATTGTCAAGTTAAATGTCCATAAGCCCTACGGCTTTACTCTTCTCAATCGATCTGCGCTCACCACCACTCCTGGATTCTTTAATCATTACACAGCTTGATCTCTGGAGCTACACTTCGAGGACCGATTGTATTACACCAAGGCTCGCATGACGTGTGACTGAAGTGGTCGGTATGAATATCTTTGCCAGTGTAGCAGACGACCTATCTCAGTGAGCATCAGAGGGCTCAATGTCCATGGAAATCGGTATTCGCGGGTTCTCCCGCTTGTCTACGGGTCTTTGCCTTTTTCCTCGACAACGAACTTGTCTAAACTTTCATACCACTGAATGACACTGCCTATCAGGAAAGCCCAGCTTCCCCAGAAGGTTGCTAAAGAAGCTTCATACTGGGCACCGCTGTTCCCATAAGCAGGACCTAAAGCCCCACATAGCTTTGCGTTCATTAGCGAGCCAAACTAAATATGCAAGACCACGGCGAGAGTGCCTTCTTACCGTGAACCCAATCGCACCAAGAAGGTTCCAAAGACCAATGTGCCATCCTAGCGCCTTGGGAGCTGGGAGGTACCATTTTGGCTGCGTTTCCAGCATAAACAAAACTCTAGCACACCCTCAGTACACGATACTCTTAACTTTTGGGGGAAGCGGTTCGTACCCGGAGATGATGAAACCAGTACCGCCTACTATTTGAGGTGTCCAGTAGATTCCATCCAGCAGACCCTGAGACATTTTGTTATTGATCCCAGGCAGAGCAGTTAATCCCGAGATCCAGAAGATACTAGCACCGCAAAGTTGGGCAAAAGATGCCAAAAAGCCAAGTTCACGTAGATAGTGTACTCTTAGATTGTGTGCAGAAGGAAACCAAACCCATGAACGACCTTGCTCAATTTCACTAGCAGCATGTAGCATCTGTTCATTAAAGTTTGATGATGCTGACGATGTTGCTAATGACGAATCTTTGACTGTAATAGAATTTAGATTTTTGTCTGGCATAACGGACTTATGAAGGGAACTTACTATCACTCTTTCCTACAAGATTGCCCTTGTTAGTGTGGTGATGGGCACAGCCATCTTTATCAGGTAGAAGCCTAAAAATATCCGCCTTTTCCCCATGACCCTCCAAGACCTTTTCCAACGCCCAGCCAAAGCATCCTGCCCGGTTCTCATTGACTGCTTCAAACATCAATAGCACGCTTCCAATCTCGAATATGGTTGCTCCTATGAATGCCGTAACCCCTCCTCCAACCAGTATTTCATTCTTAAATTCCGTTGTGGGTTTGACCAGCGGCAGCCAGACGAAGAAAGCGTTGAAGACCCATAGGACGGATCCAAGCGTAAAGACCACAGCGACAAGATATGAGACATCCCAATACGGATATCGTGTAATCATACGTTTGACACCCCTAGCGGTCTCACGTAGCGTCGACGTAATCCGTGGAGTGAGATATCGAGCGGATTGCTCCGACGACGGCTGTACGATAAGAGCATGGCGGCCTTTGCGATTGTCTCGAGATCGCCATTGGAACAGGACGTCGGACGCTGGCTGCTCGTCGTTGTTTGGCTCGCTCTCCTTTTCGCCCCGAGTATGATCTATTGGCCCTTCTGATCCGATGTATGAAGCTACCGGAGACGGGTCCGGTAGCGCACTGTGTCTGTAGTAAGCACGCGTGGGGTTTAGGAAGGAGAAAGGACCAGCGGTGTGGCCCCTCTGAATCGAAAGCGATTGGTGGGAGCGGAATGGCTCGTGCGAAGGATGGAAACCACTGTTACGCGGCATAATTTCGTCTTGAGTAGAGCCAGTGCCTTGGGCGTTTACTGTTTGTACACGACTACGGGAAGGCAGACGAAGCGGTGATATGTACTAACAAAAATACATGAAGCTGTTGACAAAAGCGAGAAACATCCGTGGAACCCGTAGAATAATGACATCAGGCGGGCCATGTTAGAGCCTCATTCCGTACCCCCGACCCCCGACCCCCCACCCGTGGAGTTCATGCACTCACTAATTTACCCCTGACGTTGATCTCTTCCGAATGTGAGGGAGGTTCTCCGGAATCATTTCCCTACTGCGGTAGACAATCTCTTGTCTCACTCTCACGGCAGGCTCACTACTGCGGAGTACGTCTAGGGATCCAGCTGTTCGAATAACGTGGGGTCTAGGTATTCCAGGTTGGTACAGTACTTGCTCCTGTGCCTCGAGGCGGTGTACGGCAAGGTATGTTATGCTATGATGCTACCCCCGACGTCGAAACGGCCCAGCAAGGATGCAGCTCCGACTATTTCCAGATCTGGATTCTTCACCCCGGCGTCATCATAAGCAAGCCGGAAAACACCATCCAGATTCCCGCATCAGCCTTTGCATACGAAGGTACCTATGTACTGTACTTTGTATACGGAGGTACTGTGTCATGCTTGGCCATGCTCGGTCGTTTCAAGTTACACGCTAGGGAGGTATTCGACCAGTCCCACCGTCCCGCCGTCCCACCGTCCCACCGTCCCACCGTCCCACGACTACCAACAACCCTTCAGCTCATTTCCGGCTCGGTGAATCAGGCCCATCACGTTTCCGTCCAACTACACTAAGAATAACCTGATCAGATCACGAGAATGTCTCCTGAGGCTCCCGGCACTGGTCTTGAACTCTGGATCTGGCATCCCCCCCCCCAGCACTCTAGCCAAGTCTCACGTCTATTGATCATTGATTGACGTGTATCTAAGACACCCCCGTCTGTTTGTTCTTGCCAAGGTGGGGGGCTGAGGAAACATGTAGGATTACTCGTACAACGGTATAGACATAACCTTACATGCTCTCCCACGGGCTTTCATGCTTCATCGAGTTCGGACACCTTCACGCCCTCTTCATCGGATTCAGTCTCTACTTCTTTGATGCTCTCTCTACCCTCTTGTGTTGACCATGCGTTTGATCTTGTCCCTCGCTACATTTACCATCCTCTGGTCAACAGTATATGCTCTGCCTGCGAGTCATGTTCAGCCACTGAGAGGGCCCTATCTTGATAGCCCTCGGAAACGATGTGGACCGGTCGCCTCATACTATGGCCAGACTCCAGCTGATTACAACAAGTACAACACTGATGCCTGGCTGGACAGCTGGTGGCAGAATGCGAGCTCGCTCGTGAAGACCAACAGCGCTGGATTCGCTGGGGCTTTCGGGCAATGGTCTCTTGGAAACCCCGACTGGTCATGTCGTGATGATGGTTCAAGTAGCGATTGTGACTTTGATCCCTGCGACAATCGAGTTCTCAACGACTTGGGCAACAGCACACGACAGGCCTATTATGTTGTTGAGTCGGTCAACAGGTTGCATAGCTATTTCACAGGGCTAAGTCAATCCTTCGAGGTGAGCGCAATTGCGTCTGCACTTTCGAAAGATTCTTGGGCGATGACCTTCTACCGGGACAAGGATGACAAAAGTGCGGTTGTTCTGAAGGAGGTTCTCAACGGAATGAACATGGTTGTTGGTATTGGTGCAGCATTCGCAGGCTTAGCAGGCCCGGCAGCGGGCTTGGCTGGTGGTGTAGCTGCTTCCTTGTTTGGTGGTGCTCTTGGAGCCGCTGTCCCTCTTGTTGGCACACAGTAAGATCCCTGTTCTTTTATCTCCTGCTCTCCTGCGCAACGTTGATTCAAGAGACGGAACATACAAGACAAGCCCTGGCAAATTTCGATGGTCCCCCAATCCGGAAACTAACTTATAACAGCCGGGACGACACACTTAAAAGGTCCGCGGACTTGGGTGGTATTCTTGCAAAAGTGGTTGTCGAAGCCATGAAAGCATTTACAAGCGCCAATAACGCGCTAATGCGTGGCGACAACTATCTTAATACAGGAGACATTCGCTTATACCTCAAAGGAGGTTTATTTGTCAATTTTGGCGGAGTCGACAAGAATGCTGTAACAGGCGCCATGAATGCCTTACTTATCGGTCAAGCCATCAATCAGCTTTATCGTACACAGAAAATCTTTATCATGGGAGGCGGAGCCTGTGGTGATAATCAGGGTATCGGCGGTGGTCCGGCAGATTATGGCATGTGTAGAGATGGCAAGGCATGGTACCTTTACTACTGGCAGGAGAACGATGTTATTTCCCTCACTTCACATCAGTGGGGTTGGACGGCCGTGCCTCCGGGCGCTGACAAGCTGGGACAAGGCGATTATGCCAATGTCAAGGTTTCCGTACGTTTTGACATCGCAAGCAAGGGCTAAGGTTTGAGTTGTAACCTGCTAACCGGTAGTATAGGATGTCATCAACTCCTCGCTTGACGCTTACAACGTCGCCGGCTACGCTTACAACTCCTCCACCGCTTACGCTCGTGTACTGTCAGCACTCCAAGGCCAATGGGCAAACCCAGGGGCTCAAGGCCCCAGCTGGGAAGGCACCTTCACCATTCCCGTGTGCAACGTCAGTGGGGCTATTGCAGCCTCCAATGTTGAGCAGAAACAGTACATCTTGCAGCCCTACGGGCATGGTATGCGGCCCCATTGGTGTGGACCCATTTGCAGTGGGAACATTCAAACAACAAGGGATTTCATTAATGCTGCGAACATGAAGAATTTCAAAAGTCCGAAGCATATGTGCAACCATGATCCGGGTTATTGAATTGGCATGTGGACGAGCAGGACTCCGAATCACACACCCTAGTTTCCTGAGGTCGAGAATATCTTTGAGGTGTATCTCCCAGTATGATTTGTGGCCCAATATTGATGGCAGTTAATATCTTTAATGTAATAGATCGCTTTTGTACATAGCGATGTTTGTAACATTAGCACTCAAAGGAGACTCGGAGGTCATCTCATTAGTGGAACTCCCTTCAAGTGGACCTGCTTCAACTTCATGATCGTACTGAGCGTCTAATTTACGTTCGAGGTTATGGGTCAAGAACCTTTTGAATTGACTTCGTAAGCGAGATGGAAAGGGGAATGTCTTTTTTGCGTTAAACTATATTGGGCTTAGCTCATAGGCTTTTCCAGCCTTTGTCCAGAATTCTGCTTACCAGCGTGCCAGCCTCCTCAACGCAACGTACCAACCACCGGCCATTCGAGGATCCATCAATTGATAGATCATGTCGTCTCCTATTGCTCTTTCTTTCTGTCGGTATCCATCTGCAGTCTCCACTTTGCGTAACAATCACTACTGCAAGGCTCATCATAGCGAAGATCATACGGAGTAGTGATCTTTCATCTACCAAATTCCCATCATGCATCTTTTAATCATGTGTACAATTTCATATCTCACTCTGCTATCGCATTCGTTGCCCTTCAAGCCCCAAGAAGCTCCTATGCCGGTTCAGAAACGTGTTCCTTACTCCGTGGTAGCTGTCGATGGAGGCTCTACAGCCGTGCTCTCTGCTACGATAACACTCGATCTCCAGACCGTAACGCAGACGACCCAGGATACGACAACCGTCACCGCTTCCCCAAGTACACCACCCCCCTCCACTGCGATCATCATATCAACGAAGGTGGTAGAAGAATCAGAATCGGCGACCACTGTTGCTGTAACCGTTACTAAGGAACTTCTCACAACCCCGTTGCCTTCGCCATCGCCAGCACAGACATCAATATCGGCAAGCACCGCCACTCCTCTGGCGATAACTCCTTCCTCGACGGTTGCACTACCCGTGGCACCGACGCCGTATAATTCGAGAAGCTCGACGAGCTTAACATCGACATTGTCGGCCTTAGAAAGCACTTCTACAACCGAACCTGAGGTACCGACAACCACGCAATGGGTCCAATCTACCCTAACAGTGTCACCAACACCACCTACGACCACTACAACGACCTTTGACAATGGAATGTGGCACACTTACTGGAACGCGACTTCTACCACAATGTCGACTACATATCAGACGGCATATAGTGCAGGGCACGTCTCGGTCAGCCCATGAGAACGGTGTATTATTGGAGGAAGATTTAGTACTGCCGATACCGCAGGCTATTCTGAGCTAAGGCGCAGGAGAGACCCTACTACGCTTACTTGATTGCTATGAGAGGGGCCGGTCTTCAATTCAACGAAAGCGTCGGCGGATTCTGTTTTTGGCATAGCGAAGGATGGATACAGCATATGGGATCGGCGTTGGATTGCAGCGACTATTCATGATAAAGTGATATGTTGAGTGACTAGATGAGCATAGCTTAGGATAATTGTAATGTTTGATATGCTACCCTTAACTTGGTCGAAAATGTTGCCCTTGGTCCACCGTAAATGCAATCGGTGAACATAACAGCCTTGTTTACCGACTTCACATTCTTGTTTGTTGTTTTTATGTATGTAATGATAGGTAGTTGGTGTCAGTATGAAGAGGAGACTCCCAGGGCTTAGCTAAGAAGATGCCTTAGGCGAGTTAGGGCATCGCGGCTTCTTCCGAAGCAAATGCGGCAGCTCCACGCATGCTCTACAGTACTACTACTGCATACTTACAGCAGTTATTCTATGGCCACAACTTGAGGGACTTCACGCTGCACTAAGAAAGAGGAGGCCCTTGCTCGCAGATTTGCGTAGCAAATGGCTGACCGAAGCAGCATGACTTCGCCGCCGGCTATCGAGGACCAGGCACGTTTGCTGGAGGATGCCTTGGTTATGGTGCGGCAACAGACACATCTCATGCGCAAATGCTTGGAGACCCCAGGGAAGCTTATGGATGCGTTGAAGTGCAGGTACTGAGAATCTTTGTTGTCCGTCCGTGAGGGTATGAATGCTGATTGCGACTCCATTTTGCAGCTCAACCCTGGTATCAGAGCTTCGGACAAGCAGCCTTGGACCGAAACAATATTATGAACTCTACATGGCCATCTTTGATGCCCTACGGCATCTTTCCGTCTACCTCCGCGAATCCCACCCGGTCAACCACCTAGCAGACCTTTACGAACTTGTCCAGTATGCCGGAAACATCGTACCCCGCCTATACCTCATGATCACTGTCGGGACGGTATATATGGCAATTGAAGATGCGCCGGTCAAGGAGATCATGAAGGACATGATGGAGATGAGCCGAGGGGTCCAACATCCAATTCGAGGGCTTTTCTTGAGATATTACCTGTCAGGCCAGGCAAGGGATTCCCTGCCCCAAGGTACTGGAGATGGGCCGGAAGGAAATCTTCAAGACTCTATAAGCTTTATCCTGACGAATTTCGTCGAAATGAATAAGTTGTGGGTCCGGTTGCAGCATCAAGGGCATTCAAGAGAAAGGGAGCAAAGGACGAAAGAAAGGCAGGAGTTGCAATTGCTCGTTGGGAGTAACCTAGTCAGACTGAGCCAATTGGTCGATCTAGAAGCATATAAAACCGTTATTTTGCAACCCCTCTTGGAGCAGGTTGTGCAATGTAGAGATGTATTAGCACAGGAGTATCTTCTTGAAGGTTTGTCTCTTCGCCCACAGCTTTGCATGCCAGTGGCTAACAAGGTATTAAAGTTATCACACAAGTGTTTCCAGATGAATTCCATCTGAACACTCTCGACCAGCTCCTATCCGCCATATCTCGACTGAACCCTCATGTGAATATCAAAGCTATTGTTATTGGCTTGATGGACAGATTATCTGCATATGCTGCCCGAGAAGCGGAGTCGGAATCGTCAGAAGAGCGTAAACAAAACGAAGGAGAGGCTACTATCAACTTATTAAAACGATTACGCATTTCTAAAGAAACCAAAAAGCCTGAAGCGAAGCAAGACGGAGAAGACAAACAAACCAATGGAAAGCATACCAATGGCGATCATCCTACTGAGACACCACCACAAGAAGTCCAAAGCCAGCCTCTAAAGGACCCCTCTGCTGATAGCGATGCTGAGAAGGTCCCTCCTAAAAAGAATAGGGGAATACCGGAGGACGTCAAACTCTATGAGATCTTCTATGATCAAGTGCTAAACCTTGTCAACGCACAAAGACTCCACATACAAGATGTAGTTGCTTTACTGGTTTCACTGTCTAACCTAGCTCTGTGAGTCAATTGCATGCACGGCTGTATGACATATGGCTGATGTTTTCACTAGTAATATTTATCCTGAGCGATTGGGTAGGTCTTTTCGATCACTCTGGAATCTTTTAATCTAATGTTGAAGTAGACTACGTGGACCAGATCCTGTCATTCGCCAATGAAAAGGTCAATCAATTCGCTAACAGCGCTGACCTGCATTCGGCACCCACGCAATCCAACATTCTAAGCCTTCTTCTTGCACCAATAAAATCTTATTTCTCCCTATTCACCGCTCTCTCTCTTCCTAGCTACATCCCTCTCCTAAACGCACAAACGTATCCCACTCGCCGTGCAGTTGCCGGTGAGGTAGCTCAAAATATTCTCAGAAACCATACCAAAATCTCGACCTCAGAGCATCTCGAAGGCGTCCTTGACATCCTCCGAGTCCTAATAAGAGAAGGCATGCAGCAACCTGCAGGTTACCCTGGCGTACCTACACAGAGAAGGACCGCCGAAACGGATGAAACTGTACAGGAGCAAGGATGGCTAGCACGAATAGTGCATCTAATTCAGAGTCCCGACAATGACCTACAATTCAAACTCCTTCAAACCACCCGAAAAGCTTTCGCCGATGGAAATGAGCGAGTCAAATACACTACACCCGCCCTCCTTACATCCTCTATAAAGCTCGCTCGAAAGTATAAAAGTCGAGAGCACTACGATGATAATTGGCAATCACAGTGCTCAGCTCTCTATAAATTCATGCATAATTCGATATCAGGCTTATACACCCGCGTCAACGGCGCTGCGGATCTCTGCCTTCGTCTCTTTATTGCTTGCGGTCAAGTGGCAGACCAGACCGGCTTCGAAGAGGTTGCTTATGAATTCTTTGCACAAGCCTTCACGATATACGAGGAAGCCATCAGCGATTCACGAGCCCAATTTCAAGCTGTCTGTGTCATTGCCGGAGCTCTCCACGGCACCAGAGGGTTTGGGAAGGAGAATTATGATACATTAATTACAAAGTGCGCTTTACATGGGAGCAAGCTATTGAAAAAGCCAGATCAGTGTCGGGCAGTCTACTTGGCTAGTCACTTGTGGTGGGCTGTTGAGATTCCTGCCAGGGGAGAGGAAGACACGAAGAATGTGAGTTACCTATAGCCCCTGCGAACTATCTTTTGTTGACACTATGAAAGCTTTACAGAGACGGTAAACGCGTCCTTGAATGCCTGCAGCGCGCCCTTCGTGTAGCAGATGCATGTATGGACACCGCGGTATCTGTCGAATTATTCGTCGAGATCCTCAACAGATACGTATACTACTTTGACCAGCAAAATGAAACGGTATTTTCTGCTTTCTCCTACCCAGTTGCGTTATCGTTGCTTATATATGTAGGTGACAACGAAATACCTAAACGGGCTCATTGAGCTCATCCATTCCAACCTGCAAACGAACCAGGAGAGCACGTCGCTAGAGAACCCGAAGCGGCATTTCCAGAGGACGCTGGAGTACATTCAGTCGAGGGAGTATGAAGGGGTTGTGACGCAGGCTAAGTAAGGCTAGCATGTTGTTGTGCTTGGTGATTCCAGTCTCAGTGTTTCCTAAACCCCGTCCATAGCGGGGAAGCAGAGGATTGGTTTATGTACAGCGGTGTGCAGCACAGAGAGTGTACTTCTACTTTAAGAGGGAGATGTACAAGTAGTGTGGGCGCTTGTTGCATATCTCAAACGACTGGGCGGCGAGACTGACAAGCATGCCTCTGTCCATTATCGTAGGCTACCGGTTCTCGCCAAGGGCTATTTCGTCTCTTTGTCGTGCTCTATGCAAGTTATTGAATCCCTATTTCTTCGCTTGTGAACTCGACATTTTGGGTATCAACGCTACAAAGCATTCCCACCATATACTCCCAACCGCACCCACTTACGATACGCCTCTCCCTCGTCCCCTCCCCGTACTCGAACCCCTTGCAGCCCCGGTCCCCTGCCCCGCTGCCCCACCCCTTCCAACTCCCCTCCCGCCCTGGCCCCCAACCCCCACATACCCCATACTGCGCCCCCTGCCCGCACTCGCATACCCACTACTCCTTTCTCTCCCCCCCCTCGTCCTCTTCACACTAGCAGCAGCCTCCCTCCTCCTCTCCTCCTCTTCCGCCTTCCTCGCAGCTACTTCCCGCCTCTCCTTCTCTTCGATCTCTCTGCGCTCTTTCGCTTGCTGCCGCAGTATCGATTCGTTCTCAACCTTGGAGAGATCGTCCGAGGCGCCGTGCCATTCGGGGGACAGGATCAGGCGGTTGTTGTGTTCCGTTTGCGAGAGTATGCGCGTGTAGGTGTTTAGAAGGGAGGTAGCGGAGGTTACGGTTTGCGAGACGGCGTCCATGTTTCCCTTTGCACGCTCGAGGCTGGTGACGACGCCTTCGATGACTTGGTTTATGTTGCGGATGCTGGCTAGCTCGCGGCGGAGGGAGGCTTCGTGGGCTTCGAGGCGGGCTTCTTCAGTGTCGTGGTCTGGGGCGCTTTGCGGTTCTGGGTTGGCTACTTCTGATGGTTTTGATTTGTGGGATTTCTTGGGGGAGCGGGAGGGAGAGGCGAAGAGGTCGTCTGTATCGATGGTGTCGGAGAGGTTGAGGGTGTCGAGGTTGGGGGTTGTGCCGTTTTGGGCCATGGCCGCAACAAAGCTCAGTCAATGTACAAGCAGCGGAGAAATTGCTGGGATATCATCGACTGGTCAATTATCTTAAAGACATACAAGGGTGCTGCGACAATACGTTCGGAACGTGTTGTTGATTGTGTTACGCGCCTTTGGGTCAAGCCTCCCCGCCACTCCCGTCTCATCCCAGCCACGCAGAAATCCAGAGCGCCAAGAACTTTTGACGACACTCCTTGACCACTTCATCCTCTCTCCGCTCCAACAACATCTTTTGCAATTACGACAAAGTGCTTGAAGTGTTGCTCAAACTCTTGCTCGACTATCTTGCTCTGAATAATGATCTTGTGCATCTAATCTGCCAATTACACCAGCTGTCTGACCCTGAGCTTATCCTCTGGCTTCCTCTCTTGGTGCAGACCGCCTACCTATTGCTCTAGGTGCTCAACACATACCAGCTGTGTTGAATAGCACCTTAGCTTTACCTAGGTGGCATAATGGCAACGACACCTCCATTGAGAACCGTACATACACCACCAACACCGCTTCACGGAGCTAGATACGACACTTACCAACCTTATTCAACTCGCAAGAGTACGCGCCATTCTACTCAACGCGCCGCTCACACACCTCCACCATTATCTAGTTTCCACCACGCATCGTCTTCCAATTCGAAAAAAGGCTTTAGCTCACGTCGTGGTGCACAACCACAGTCTCCTCCATCCTCTACACACACCTCTCCACAAAAGAAGCTCTTCAAGAACGGGAAATCATCGAGCCATAAAGACGCTGGTAGAACCAACAGTCGAGGAGCTATGGATCCTTCCCAAGACGCCAACGGCATTTTGTCGCTGCAACAACCATCTCTGAACCTTGGCGCCAATATGCTTCCAACTCCCGTCAAGACACCACGCAAGAAATTGATGCACCCAGCTCCGGCCATAAGCTCCGCTGCTCGCGTGCTATTCCCAGTCCGGCCAGAAACTGTGGAAGATGCAATGCCAACACCCCGTAAGAGAGGGAGAAAACGACATGTTGGGTTCTCTCTGGATAGTTCAATGGAGGATGATGGTGCAGACTCGGAAGGGAAGATTCAAATTTATACGGACTCGAAGGAAAAGATCCCTGAGCTGGATATGTGTGAGGACAACCCATTCTTAGATCGTCCCGAGCAACAGATTCCATCTGAAGAGCCACGCAAGACGCGGGGTGGCAAAAAGAGAAAGGCGCCGAGTATCACGACCAGTAATCCAGATATTGAAGAGGCTTATAATCATGAAGAAGGCATGGTCTACGTCTTGTAAGCTACCCTCTTCATGCAGCTTATCGTCCACATTCACTAACCCAATTTCTTCCAGCCGTGGCAGAAGAGTCTACCGCAAATTCCCCAAAGAAGACTCCTCGCCCGCTGCCAATTACGACCCCGCAGATGTGGAAGACACCGAACTCGACTTATCCCCGCGCCTCACCCGCTCCTCCATAAAACCCCGCCTCCTCTTCCCCACTGAAAAACAGCGCCGCGAACGCGCTCTGGCCGACGAAGAAGCAGTCACTGATATCGAAGATCCAAACAATCTCGCTCATGACAGTGACATGACTGACATCGCTCCTAACAACGACACGGAAGAGGAGCAGCTCGTGACACCTGTCAAGCAGGCCTTTACCGAAACGCCTGCTACGCCTCCCACAACAGGGCATGCGACAAGGGCGAGTACGAGGAAGAAGGCTTTGGACAGTTCGCCGCTTGAGGGCCCGGAGCCGAGGGAGGCAGCAAGGACGAGAGGCAAGATCAGTCCGTTTGACGGTTGGGCGAGGGTCAAGACTGGCGTTGCCAACGACAGATCAAAGAGCAAGAAGAGAGAGGGCGAGGCATTGGAGAGAGATGCCGGTGTAGGGCGCAGTAAAAGAGTTAGGGGTGGTGCTTGATGCTACCGAAGTGGGCTTACAGAGAGGGCTAACGACGGTATTGATGACGGCGTTGGGGGTGTGCTACTTTTGTTATGCTCCAGCTACGGTGCCTTCCTGGTGTAGGCAGGGGCGAATTCAAGCTTCAGCAACGAGCTCAGGTTTTAGGTCCGAGCGCTTTGTAGTATCTCTGGGGTTTTTAGCTGGAGCCATACTCGTTTTTTATTCAAGCGACTACGGCTTTGCTAGGGGAGTTTAGAGGTCCTTTCTGGAGCGAGAATTGGCTATCCTGTGGATTTGTCCAGAGGCGATAGTTACACTGAAGGCACTTCCACTCAAGGCCTGGAGTCGCAAGGGGCTGGATACTTGCAGTCGCGCTTGCTCATGCTGCTTCCTTAGCTAAGCTTATTCTCGTCCAGCTGCTATGCCTTTTGGGACAGATATATGAAATCACTATCTCAGTATTGATATTGTTGGTGGATTAGTGATACATCCACCCGTCCTAACCTGTCACAATCTCGCGTCCGCTCTCCCCTCCCTCTGACTTCAAATTCCGACCAAAGATATTTCGAGGGAAGATCTAGCAGTCTTCCTACCTTTGAAATACGGAAAGTTCTTCGAACTAAAGCTTAAAGTCCGCAGCGACCCTCTCCCCTCCCCTCCCCTCCTCAGCTACCAACCCAACCGCAACTCTCTCCGCCAACTCCCCCTTTCTTGCTCTCGCCTTCTCAGTCCGCAGTTCGTACACCGTTGCCAGATTGAAAGTTAGCGCGTGGAATGACCTGCCCTTGTCGATGAGAGAGTCCAAAAGGGCGTGTGCCTCATCCAGGTGGTTGGTGTAGAGGAGGCAGACGGCTAGGTTTTGCGTTGCGATATCGCTTTTGGGGGTGGGGGTGGAGGTTAAATCCTTCCACTCGTTAATGGCGTCTTCGTAGCGGGCTTCGGCCATACTGAGGAGGGGGCGTATCAGGGTATTTGATGAGGTGGGGGAGTCGGTACGTGGGGTTGAGGGGATATAGCGGCGAGCAGCTGCTACCTCGCCTAGACGCAGGTAGAGCAGTGCGATGCGGCTTTTCAAAAGCTCATCCCCCCTGTCATCCCTACGGCGGAGGCTCTCAAAATGCCGGATTGCAGCTGCCAGATCTCCAGTCTCAACCAGCGCGTTGCCAACCCTGACACCCAGGTCCTTCAACCGCTCTTTCCACGTCTGGCGCTCTTGGCCCTTTGTTCTTGTGATCTCAAATCGAGCATCTTTGGCTAGGTCGTAGTATCCCGCAATCCCTCTCCTTGCATCGCTGAATCCGATGCCTTGGAGTCGAACAGCCAGGACACGTAGTTCCCAGGGTAGTATATTCTTGTGAGTGACATCATCGCGGTAGAAAGGGGAGTTGATGTCCTCAAGGCATCTAGATTCTTGAGCTGCAAATGCGGTGGCATCTATCAGGGTGAGGCATGCGAGACGTGTGTAGAGGAGAGAGAAGATTTGATCAGGGGATAGGGAAGGGGAGGTGCAAAGTTGCAGCGCGGCTGCAATAGCGGCAGAGCGGTAGTGGGAGGTTGAGAGGAGGTCTGGTAGTGGGGTTGAGGGAGGGGCTTGGTGCGAGGGCGCGCGGAAGGGAGGAGGGAGGTCGAGTTGGGAGAGGGAATGATAAATTTCAGGACGTTGCAGGTAGGAGAAGTCTTTTGGTGGAGGGAGCGGGAGCTCCTTGGGGTGTTCGGGTGATAGAGGGTGGGGGGTCGGGGGTATGGGGATGGTTGCTGCTTCTTCGGCGGCATCGTTGGTAGTGTCTCCGGATGCTGGCGGGAGATCAATGGCTAGGGGGCTGGTATTTTAGTATTGGAAATTGACGTGAAAGATGTTGGCATACTCAACAGTGTCTAAGGGTCCCTTTGTTGAGCGCCTTGGTAGGGATGCTGGTGTGACGTTGAGTACTATTTTGATCTCAAGGTCGCGATGTTGCATAGCATACCTCGGTTGTAGGAGACATGTCGACTATGTCTCTTGGGCGTGGAGGCAGCACTGCTATCCGGGGACGCCGTCTCCTCCATCTCGATGCTCCGTGTGTTCGCAGGTCCACGAGTGGTGTGAAGTCGGACGTGCATGGGATCGGCTACAGTTATCTTAAACATGCCGAACCCTTAGTGCTTCAGAGGTACCGTACTCGTACCTTCGACATCCACAACGTCTTACGCATTGTATGGATAGGATACAGGCGTCAACGGCTACTACTGCCATGTACTGCCTGGTCTTAGGGACAATTGGTGCGAACACTACATACGGAGATTTATCTACGGTCAAGCTCCGTCACAAGCATCCAGCATTCGATATTGTCCCCTCACTTGCCAACATTCTTTCTGTCCGTCTGTTTGGTCCCTTAATTTCTTAATTAGCACGGGAACGATGATGCCGGACATTTCGTTGCATAAATCTTCAGATATCCTGCTGCTGATTCGCTGGATCGATATGCATCATCCCGAGAAGAGCCTTTTCTTTGTGGTCATATGCCTTTTTGTGTTCCTCAACGATCCGAGTATCTTTTATGCTATATATGCCCCCACGAAGTTGCTTCGTTTGAAATAAAGCAGATTTGAGAATATCATTAACAGCATGGGAGCCTATACCCTTATAGACTACAGACTCCACAGTCCAATGGTCGATACACACAACATTCCATTATTCGCTGGCTTGGTGATAGCTGCAGTGAGCATCTTGTCGAATATACCGGTACCGGGCAAGTGCGTGATGCTGACCATTGTAGTGGGCAGGCTACCATATCGTCAAAATAATCTACAATCTAGCCTTTCACCCCCTTGCTCATGTCCCAGGGCCATATCTGGCAGCTGCTACCCCAATTCCAAGGGTCTATGCCATTTTGACTGGAACCAAACAACACTGGACCACAGCTATGCATGAGAGATATGGAGAAGTTGTGCGTATTGCTCCTGGAGAATTATCCTTCATCTCCGAAACTGCCTGGAAGGAGATATATGCATATCATAGCGGTCGTCCGGCATGGATTAAAGCTGAGCGTAGACCACCATTTCCGAATAATATCGAGCCGATTTTGACTACGTCTGATGCTGCTCATACACGTCAACGAAGACTCCTGGCACATGCCTTTTCCGAAAAGGCTCTCAAGGAACAGGAAGGTATAATCATCAAATACGTCGATCTCCTTGTGGAAAAGCTTGGGGAACAGGTCAAAATCGGTCAGAACCCAGTGGATATGGTAAGCTGGTTCAATCACACTACATTCGACATTATTGGCGACTTTACATATGGAGAATCCTTTCACAGTCTCGAGGAGGGCGGTTACCATCCTTGGGTCTGGTCAATATACCACGGCATCAAAGCTTCGGTTCTGATGTTTGCGTTGAAGGACTTGTTACCTTTCAAAGGCCTTGCCAAGCTTTTGACACCTTCGTCGATGAGGAAACTGAGCAACGCAAATTTCACCTACAGCCAAGATAAAATACAACGACGTCTCGATAAGGGCGCTATTGATCACCCAGATTTCATGTCTTACGTCCTCAAATACAATGATGAAAGAGGCATGAGCCGTGGTGAGATCGATTCGACGTTTTCCATCCTGGCCCTTGCCGGATCCGAGACGACCGCAACACTCCTCTCTGGCTGTACTTTTTACCTCTTGGAAAACCCAGCGGTCTATGCGAAATTGACTCACGAGATTTTCGCGGCCTTTACTGACGAAGCGGAGATCAGCATCGACTCTACAAACCGTTTATCCTATCTCAAGGCTGTTCTAGAGGAGAGTCTACGTATTTATCCTCCTGTTCCATCCGCTCTCAGCCGTGTCGTAGCACCTCCAGGCGACACCATCAGCGGATACTTTGTCCCCGGCGGCACCATCGTTGGTATACCCCAACACACAGCCTACCACTCTCCCCGAAACTTCACTGCCCCCGACACTTTTATCCCCGAACGCTGGCTCCCAGAGTACGCGGATGAATTTGCTGGCGACCGCAAAGCTGTCTGCATGCCATTCAGTGCCGGCAATTGGAATTGTATTGGCAAGAACCTGGCTAATGCCGAGATGAGGCTTATTTTGGCGAAGATGGTGTGGAATTTTGAGATGAGCCTTGCTGATGCGGAGGATAATTGGGCGGATCAGAAGGTGTATGGTTTGTGGGATAAGAAGCCATTGACTGTGAATTTGACGGCGCGGTCGAAATAAGGTAGGTACCCACGTACCGTCCTTCTTTGGCCGGGGCTATGTTGTTTGAGTATATGGCCAGCACTTGAAACCTTAGTCTCTAGACCATTTCCCTCTTGAATTCTTTCCCCGTCTAATCAAGTACTCGTTGAACACGAAAACCTTCTTTCCGTCAGCGACGATATATTTCTTCACGGTCTTTGAAGTGTTCATCACGACGCTTGGAAGGAGATTGGCACTTGATCCTTCTCAAAGACTGAACAGACGCGCACAAGGTGAGAGAGCCGAAAACGATGTGAAGAAGTTCCTCGCTCTCGGCGTTGACAGCCCTAATCTCATTAACGGCAAGATCTAGCGGGCAGGAGCATAAACCTCTATTCTGTTATATCGAAGAGTTTGGTTTATTGACAATACACTTTAGGCGTGACAAGTTGCTCAAAAAAAACAACAATAGCAGAGGCTAGCTCCGAAATCCTGGGCTCTGGAGAGCAGATCTGACGCGTTCTGCGATTTCGACCACAAAGTACATCCTCTTCACTACCCTCTACAATCCACACAACATCATACCTACCCATAATCTTGGGTCTCTACAAGCACGTTCTCAACTACTACTGCTACTACCCAAGCATGATCTGTTAAAGATCTTCAAGGCTACTGACGGCTATACCCGTTTAGGCAGCTAGAGGATCCGCTGGGAAATAGTTATTGGTGTGCCTTGCAGCACGTTTAGGATTGGCTTGACAAGAAGAGATCAGATGGAGCCCGTTGCAGAAAAGCGGAGGCACCATCAAGTCTTTCCACCATGTCTATCGATTTGCGTCATTGCGCTTCTAGGTCTTGTAAAGAAATATTTTCAGCTATGATGTACAAACATATAGACCCATGGTCTTTGCTTTGCTCTCGGTTTGCTCCATCTCTCAATTATCTACGGCTACAATACCATTTCCAATCATGCCATTTCTCTCTCAAGTCGCCCTTGGCATCGCCCAAGTGGCTTTTTTCTCTCTAAAGCCAGCTTTAGCGGGCCGTTCTGAAATCTGCCCAAAGCTTCCCTTGAGTTGCCACAACACTACTGCCATCGCTAACACTTGTTGCTTCAATGCGCCTGGTGGAACTCTTCTCCAGACTCAATATTGGGACACCAATCCCGCCGCTGGTCCAGCGCGTCACTGGACTATTCACGGACTTTGGTAAGCCCACGCGGTCTTGGATTTGCCCGACTTGCTGGGACCGCACCAGCCCGCCAGCTCACATATAGACAGGCTAGACCATTGCGACGGTACCTATGACAGCTACTGCGATGCCTCCCGCCAATACACCAATATAACCGCCATCCTGGAATCCTACAAACGCTACGATCTCCTAGAATACATGTCCAAGTATTGGAAAGACAACGCCGGCAACGACGAGGGCTTCTGGGAACACGAATGGAACAAACACGGCACCTGCATCAGCACCCTCTACCCCAAATGCTACGACGACTACACCCCGCAAGAAGAAGTTGTGGATTATTTCCAGAAAACCGTAGACCTGTTCCAGGGGCTGGATAGCTACAAGTTCTTGAAAAGCGAGGGCATAGTGCCGAGCGCGAATAAGACGTATACGGCTGTGGAGATCCAGGAGGCGTTGGGGAAGCATAGGGACGGTGTGAATGCGACGATTGGGTGCCACGAGGGGGGGCTTGAGCAAATCTTCTACAATTTCAATGTGGCTGGGAGTGCACAAGATGGGATTTACGTGCCGGTGCAGCCGCCAGGTGAGTGAAGCGACAAGCACTTTTTTATGGTTGTTGTCATCACTGACACTCAGGATAGCGGGAGCCTCATTCTGTCCTGAGGTCGGTATCAAGTATTTGCCAAAGAAAATGTCTAGCGAGGCTCCTACAACGGGGCCTTATTAGATGGCATTGTATATAGCACAGACTGCCTAAGTGTATGTTTGATACCTCACCGCCTCAGACGAATCTTGCACACACTGATTGTTCTACTGAGTGAACCATCATGGAATTTCTCATCAGCGTCTCCCGTTTTGCTAGTATCTTCTCACAAGCTTGGTTCGTTGATTGCTATCTCGGTCCTCCGTTTAGTAGCATTCTATGCTCGGCTGTATCTGAACTCACGACTCAATTTTCAAATAAGGGTTCCTCGATAATGACTGACACTGAGTAAGATCTCATGCGCCTAACTGTGGCCATGACTTCTAGAGAACCGCGTCGCAACGTGTAAGGCCTAAATATCTTATCTCAACTCGTAGATTTGGAGGGAAGAAGAGGATCGGGGCCTTTTCCCTCATCAGACGGCATGAAGACGGAAAAGGAGAAAGGAAGGCACGAGGCCGAGGCATGCAATATGGCGATGTGCACCTCTTTCGGTACATCTGCTGTGGATGGGGTTGATTACGAGGATAAGAAAAGAGAACATCCCTCACCGTGGACTCTACGCACGTTTTCCAAGGAAGCAAAACGAAAGTCCCGCTCCGTTTCCCTTGCGCCGTTCTATCCCTCGATTTTATCCCGAAATAACCCATCCCATCATATCCCGGCTCACTTTCTCTTAACGAAGATAAGACCGGCCACTTTTGATGTTTGCTTTCTCGAATCAATTCCGAACCGGCATACCCTCAGCCGTAACCACGACTATGAGATATCCCTTACAAAGCCTCGTGGATGCACAATCGCCACAGAAAGGTCACGGATCTAATTGATCAGATCTACGGCACTCCCTCCTCCACTCTCCCCAAAAACCCCACCACTCTCCTCAAAAACTCCTCCCTCCCATATCCCCCCTCAGCCATCGTATGCCCCACGCCCTTTAGTACCCAACTCCCCTCATCTACCCTCCCACCCCCCTCCCTCACAGCCCTCACCCACCTCCCCACCAACGCGTCTTTATCCACATACCCAGGCACATATTCATCAGCGCCCCCATACAGGATACAAATCGGCACGCCCGTCGCGCCCACCTTGCCGAATGAGCTTGCTAACCGCGCATCGCTCAGGTCGGAGCTGAACATGTCGTCCTCGCCCTCGTGCTGCGGGCCAGGCGATGCGAGCGACAGCCAGCGGCGCGCGCAGAGGGGAACGGCGGGGAGGGCTTTCGCGGAGAGCTCAAGGGGAAGCACGTCTTCGCCACGGCCAGCGCGGACGAACTCTAGGGCGAGCGCGTTCAGGCGGTCGTAGTCCTCCTGCGCGAAGGACATGAGCATGGCCTCGCGATCGCTGACACAACCCTGCAGTATCACGCCATTGATGCGTGGGCGATGGTGCGCGAGAGAGCTGGGGGAGAGGAGGTAGTGCATGACATCCTGCGCGCCGGTGGAATGACCCAGCAATACTATTTTCGCGCCGGGTCGCAGCTCCTGGAAGTATTTCACACATGCTGCGATCTCTTTGACGTCTTTGTCCAGACTACTAGTGCCCCATCCTGTGCCAGAGGAGGAGAGGAGCGGGGAGACGAGAGTCCAGAAGGGGGGAAGCGCGTGGTGGAGATGGGAGGTGTAGGCGACGGTTAGAAGGGTGTCGTAGAGGCCGCCGACAAGGAGTAGAACATTCGGCGGTTCTTGGGTGGGGTTTGGAGTGTCGGAGGGCAGAGGGTGGGGGGAGTGGGCGAACGCGACGAGGTGGGGAGTCTAGTTGGGTGGGGTTAGATGGGGGTTTGGTGAGGAGGTTAGATTTTTGGGGGGATGGACGTAGCGGTGAAGGATACCAGAGACGGCGAGGGGAGTCGTCATTGTGAGTTTGATAGGTTGTTTTGGGACGGTTGTCGCCAGGCTATGAGATGTCAGGGATATGAAGAGGTTTGAATGTTTAAAGATAGCGTGGTGCGGGGGCGGGGCGGGGGCGGGGCGAGCTTAGTGGCCGTTTGCGCAAAGAAGACCCCACGTGGGCTTAGCCTGATCTGATATGATTAGGGTTTGATGATGAAGCGAAATACAAATTCTTCGCCACAGATCAAACGGCTATCTAAACACTCTCTCGTTAAGAAAGCTGCTTTGCTCAAAGCCGTATCTACCTATTCGTAGCAGCTTAATGCAAAGCCATGATTCCGCTCTCGGCTAGACTAGCAATAACATATCCCTCTAGAAAATGCATCCATCAATGATTCAGTAAAAAAAGCTTACAGATCCACTAGCCAGCTCAGCAAGCAAGCAATCATGGAAAACAAGGAGACAGATCAAAGGTCAGAAATTAGACGGCGACATGATACTGCCTGGATGTTGGAAGGGCTGCCTCGTTCCACCGAACACGGGCATAGCGCCTCCTGGAATGGGGCTGCCGATGTCACCTGGGACGCCGCCTCGCATGCTCACTGATGTATTTCGGCCGGCTTCGAAGCGGATAAAGTCACCGGTTTGCTCGCGAGTAACCGTGAAAGAGCCACCGCCGTTCTGAGAGTTGCCTTCGGTATCGCAGATATCCATCATCTCTCTGAGCGCTATTAGACCTTCATTTGCCGGCTTCATGAGCTCAATTTGACGTAAGACCACTTCGGCGCTATGGAAACCGTTTTTGCTGGTTGCTGGAGGATTGGCGCTGACTTTGTTGCACGCTTGACAAATCAAATGCCGGATAGTGACAGCTCGTGAGGCGTTTTGACGGTTCATTGCTACATTACCAAAAGCGCCGTTGGACCATTGAGGGCCCGAACTGTTGGACCAAGAGGGAGGACCTGACATGGGTGGGGCACCAAAAGGCATGGGAGGCATGCCCCAAGTGTTTCCATTTCCGCCTTGTGAACCACGAGGAAAATTCTCAATCTTCGTGGCTAAAAACGGATGTTAGCAGAAGTGTAGACAATGAGGAGCGGATGACTTACTTCCAATAGGATCGGGAAACATAGGCGACGTGCCAAATCCATGTCGAGGTCCACCAGGTGCCATGCTACCGCGCCGTGAGTCAG
>JAABUW010001282.1_pt1 | contig 43348 bp, 53 predicted proteins | sample 5560081 | NCBI WGS metagenome assembly JAABUW01 (sample SAMN10711882, study PRJNA513363) | rock metagenome | isolation source: Antarctica rocks | place: Antarctica: Victoria Land, Knobhead sud | reverse complement strand
CCAATAGGCTCCATCTCGCAACGATTGCTATCCGAGAATATCTCAGCCGGTGCATCTCGATCCAGCTCTCCGCGCGGCAGACAACGGAATGACCCCCCAATATCTACCCTGGTTGGCAGGTTGAGCCGCTTACAGATACCTCCTTCGCCGAGCTCTTCGAACCCGGCATCAAGAGCATATTCTCCTTCACCTCTCCGTAAAGATTCTTTTTCATCAACTCCCCCTAGGTTCACCAACGCTCCCATAGGACCAGTAGACGCGCTACGGCAGAAGATCAAAATGATCATTCGGCCACTGTCGCAGCAGGATCACAGCCGGGGTCTTGGTAGTAGCGAAACCAGCAGTGTGCGGGGTGACTCTGTTGAGCCTGCGTCGAATACTGCAGACGAACCGAAGGAAATCAGCCTTAGCCACCTACTGACTAACGTGATCATCCTTCAGGAATTTATATTAGAACTTGCGGCCATTGTACAAGTCAGAGCGAGCTTGTTTGATGAGGTTGCATTTGTTTGATCATATTTCTGATTTGCAGGTTGCCGCTTGGCCTTGATGGTAGCAGATATGGCTTTACGAAAGTCGTGTGCGAAAGTCGTGTGAGCGAAACAGATCGCCCAACAGGTAAGAAGCATGCACAAATAAGGATATAATACTTTTTAAGTAGCTCTAGAGGGCTACGAGATCATCGCACTCTGAGCAAAGAAGATTGGAACCCCTGCGGACTTTGATGGAGTCTAAGCACAAGGGAGCAACAATATTGTGAGTATCAAGATACCCGACTGGGCAGTTATGTAGCAGACTTTTGTTCGCTAATGGGCATCAATTTTACTGATAGGACGACCTCGTATTCTTTCGAATCTCACTTTGGGCCGGTTTGTCTGGATTTCTCGCACGCTTTTCCTTATCAACGATCAGGCTCATGCCAGATCCTTTTGTGCGAACCAGAATCTCACACATCAGTCACCGGGGGTGGCAGAAAGTCAGTAAACAGTAGCCGACAGTCGAATACGCCAGATCAATTATTGAACTATGTGACAATTTGAGTATGGAAATTCAAGGATGACCAGGTCCATATTTTCTTTTGTTCATTTCTTCTCATCGCACAGCCTCTGCAATGGACCTCGAGTTAATGCATGTATTATCTCAAGAAGACGATGATTTCAGCTGTCCGTTTAGACATCTCTCCGGAGACCTGCTGTTTACTGAATTTCTACCCCTCTGTTGAATAAACGGAGAACATACGTCGGTCAACAATCACTACCTTTTACACTTATATGTTGCTTCTGTTCTTTACCGATGGTTCGTGTTCAAGGTGTAGAAAGCTAGTTATCCATGATATACAGGGTGATTGCTTAGGCCAAATTCAAGCCGTGCCCCAACATATATTTTCTACCATATACGATCTCAAATCCTATATATCTATATACTCGTTTGGATCATCGACTGAAGAGCAAATGGCACCGATCCGTAGATTTCAAAGATACCGAATATAGCATATATAAACATATAATCTCAAGACTATTATATCACCGTTCTCCCAACGCAGACCTACCTTTCTCTCCACCTCTACCTTCTAAGTTCATTTGACTAACAACAAGGCATATGCACTTCGATATCTTTACTTCATGGTCCCTGCTTTTCATTCACCGCTACCAACCAACCAAACTTCACCCACCCACGCTGAGCTCCCCGCACTTACCACTAAATCCCAGCATCCACGATTCACAAAGAGCAAAAGTATAGTCACACCGAGGATCGAACTCGGAACCTTTGTGGTGTGAACACAAAATCATAACCATTAGACCATGCGACTTGACGAATATTTATTTTGTGGGGCTATTTATTAATATTAACTTAGGTGCTTGCCCCACAATCTTTTCACGATAGCGAGCGCTTTCGAGTTAAAAATCTCGCTTATTCGCTCTCCAATAACAACCCGATCACTTCACCACTACTTCAGACTGGGAATATACTTTACACGTCCCCAATTCCTTCCAGCCACGCTATCACAATTCTTCCATCTTTCACACTGCATCGACAACTATGTACCAACCATCGCGACTTGCAACCGCACCCATCCAGCCCAGCAGAGAACATTTTTCTTGCCTGCACAAAAAGGCGCGGTGCCACCTCTTTACAGTAAAGCGGCATTCGTAGTTTGCTAGTGTGCATTGGGGGGGGGGCTCTGCGTCGCATAGTTGTAGCCACGGGTAGGGTATGGTTTCTTGTGGTGGGGGTGTTATTTTTTCAAAGGAACTTGGTGAGGAGGGTGGTGGGTTGTGGGGGCGGGTGCGGAGCAGGAGTGAGTCTTATCATGGTGGGGCTTTGGGATATCTGGAGATGAAAGGCAGGATTTGGGGGATAGTGGAAGAATGATGGTGGTTAGGCTAGTTTGTTATGCTTTATGATAATTTGATAGCGTGGGGAAGACTGGCTGTCTCGTCTATGTCTACGTCTAATCAGATTCTGACTATCAAGGGACCGGCTCCCAAGCTGTGCCTTGAGAATTCTCCGTTTTCAGCAACCGACCTTCCGGGAGACTGATGTATTCACCCGCCTCCCCCCAAACAACATCGCCCCCTTCCCACTTACAAATCATGCCTCGCCATCTTACTCCTGCCCCTAATCCGCTCCCCATACACATGCAACACAAACGGCACGGGAATAAACGCCACCGACAAAAATCCCAACAGACTGCTCGCCCACCCCACCCCAAGACGCGTATACATGGCATTCGCAAACAGCGGAAACGCAGCCCCAAACGACGACCGCACCAGATCATTGCCCGCATACACCGAAGCGACATACTTCGGGTACGCGTCGCCGAGGTACGTCAGCACAGACATGAAGAGCAAGAACGCGCCGACGCTGAAGAAGGCGCTGCCGATGATGGGCATGATCCAATGCACGGCCGCGCGCGCCGACCACCCGAACCAGAACAGGCAGATGGGGATGCAGAAGGCGCCGACGAAGGTCGGGGTGAGGCGGTGCTCAGGCTTGAGGTCGCCGGCGGCGTTGAAGAGGGGTTCCATGTACTTGTGAACGTACCAGAAGAAGGGCAGCATGACGGCGAAGGCGCCGAGGAGGATGCCGAGGAAGGCGAGGCCGGCGGTGCCCGGGGAGAGGTGGTGGATGGAGATGAAGACGAGGGGGAAGGATTCGAACCAGAGGTAGAGGAGAGCGTAGATGAGGGCGATGTAGAGGTTGAGGAGGAAGACGATGGGTTCGGTGAAGGTGAGGGTGAAGGGGCGGATGAGGGTCATTTGGACGATTTCGCCGCCGGTTATGCCTTCGGCTTCGAGCTCTGGTTGGCAGGTTAGATGCGCGTTGCCGGTTGTTCTGCGGTAGCGCGCCGTGCGGTGGTAGAGGATATTGGCGGCGCTTGTCTCGGGCAGGAAGAACGTGAGAAAGACGAGGCAGGCACCCGAGAGCCACATGAATTCCCACATGGTCCACTGCCAGCCTTTGTTTTCGGCGGCGAAACCGCCAATGAGCGGCCCAAGAGCGGGGCCACAGACGGCGGCAATGCCTCAAACGGCGATACCGTAGACTTGTTTCTTAGGGGCGTACATGTCTGCGATGGAGGCGCCGCCGGTGGCGAGGACGGGGCTGCCGATGAAGCCGGTGAGGAAGCGGAATGCTAGGAGCATGCCGAAATTCTTGGCATAGATGACGGCTAGTTGGAGCAAGACGAATGCTAGGAGAGTGCCGATGTAGATGGGATTGCGGCCAAAGAAGGGCATCTCGGACATGGACCTAGAATTTTTATTATCTGCTGATGGTACTAGGGACGAACACGCATAGGCGTACCAAAATCATTGGTCCAAGCGCATAACCAATGACGAACAGTGTGAGCCCAAGATGAGCCGCTTCGTTGCTGACGCCAAACTGCTGTACCACCCCTTGTAGGCCAGCTGTGTAGATTGCTGATCCGATGTACACTGAGGTCGTCAAGAAACAGATCTGGAAAGTCACGAAGACTTTCTTGGCAGTGGACCAATTCCTGGGGTTCTGCTCCGAAGTAGACGGAAAATGTTTGTTACGTTGTTGAAGTGATCTCATACCTCTGGGTCATTTCCAATCCAATCGGCGACTTGGAACCTGCTGCCCTTTTCTGGATCGACGTATTCACCCTTAGGAGCATCTGTAGCTACCCCGACGGTAGTTTCCGAGGTGGAAGCAGACTTTTTGATTGTGTATCTTTGTAGTATTGAAGGATCTCGCTGCTCTTTCGAAGGGAAGAGCTTGCCTCGAGACGCAAGATGGACGATTCGTCCGAAGATGGTCTCGCGAATGAGGTCATGCATCGCGAGTGATTCAAGGAGAGAACAGGATAGACGACTGAGGGATTTGAAAGGTGTGATCAATGAAAAGTTCACACGAGCAAAGTTGATGAGGGAAGATCGATCTCATATAGGTAGCCTGCTACCTCGATAGGCTTAGGAGCTGTGGCCAGAATTCGATGAAAGTTGACCGAAGGGCCGACTGGGGAGTATGTCGGCATCCATTGTCGCTAACAAGAGCGTATTCGGTCCCGGTTGAGCTCGATAGTAATCTATTATGTACCAAATGTCGTCATCTCCATACATCGATGGAGATTTTGTCAGAGTCGGCTTAGCAGACATCGGGGCGGATTTTGATTTCTTATAAGCTCGGCATTTGATTTCGACCGCGGACGAGTTGACACATTCGATATGAAGACCATCCGCGATTACAGACGGACGTCGCATTATGTTTTGCAAACTCCGCTATTCCACGTTGATGTATTGCAATAATCATAAATAGGAAATGGCAGAACGTGGTGGGATGAGAGATATGGCTAGGCTTGTACGAAGTATTGCTTACACTCGAATTGTAAGCGCATAAGTAGAAGACAGGTATGAACCTCTACCTGAAGAGATGACAAGAGAGCGTGAAAGAGACAGGTAGACAGAGATGGAACATTGACTCATAATGCCTGCCATGATACATCATGGTACCTCCATCTAAAGTGATTCGATTGACTGAGGTCGACGCATTTTATCATGGTAGTTATTGGGATAGTTCTTTTTCCTCTGAGGTATCCCAACCATCGAAGACATAATGAATTACCATAATAACCACAAATATCTCTGGACTTATCATTCATGTGTGTTGTCTTTCCATTTGAAAGGTTCTCTCGCTGCCTCGATTTGATGTTTAAGGTGATGATTACGACAAGTCATAGACTGGAAGGAGTAAGTTCTATGAAGGGTTGGAAAGATTGGGGCCTGGATGGAATGGGGTTCAATATAGACGGTTTCGTGCTGGCGAGATGATTAAGTGGATTAAGTGGATTATTGGATGATAGTAATGGTATGAGCCATTTGGGGCTTGTGGCCAAGGGGAGAGGCTACCGATGGGGATGGGGAGGAATATCTAAGATGACTGAGATTTAGGAAGGGTTGAGGAGAGAGGACTTCGCTTGCTTGGATTTGCCCCCGTTCACCCGATCAACAGTCGCCATTTCTCCCCATCCCAGTAACTTAATGTCAACGTAGGAGCCGATTGCGTCCGCGAAGTCGAAGTCGAAGTCGAAGTATCATTTCTACGATCCGTTAGCGTCTTCTACGAACTTAAGGTGGATCAGGGAACTGAAGAGTGAGGACTTTAGAGTATGTAGAGGATCCAAAGGCTTGGTTAGACTCTGCATCTCTGAAGACTCAACTTAGGTAGCTGACATACACTACTAGCATTTGATCTGTTGATTGGTCGGAGCACATGCAGTGGGCTCTACAGATGGTGGCGTCATGAGTTTCAAGCTTCGGCGGTTGGACGATATATCTCGCGCGGATTCGAGTAACCCATTCAGCCACAGCCACAGCTACTGTAAGACTCTGACTCACGAGGATTGTGGTTTGTGCTACGTGAATATGCTCTTTAATGACCCATGCTTCCAGATTGATGGCAATATGAATCAAAGCTCGCCCTTCGAGCCTCATCAGGCCGTACAATCGGTCTCTAGGGGCGCAGAAATGTTTTCTATAAACCGAGCTCCATCATCGGAACAGGCTACAGCTCCTTCCGGCGCACCTCCGTATTCCAACACTCTAACCTCAATACGAAAGACAAACCAACCAAGTTGCAACCTCTGCCGACGGCGTAAGGTCAAGTGTAATAGGACAAACCCGTGCTCCAATTGTGTGCGCGCTGGGGAAGTGTGCGTTTCGTCCGCGCCTGCAGGTGTGCCAAGAGGAAGACAGGGAGGTCGTCGCAAACATGACAGGAAGCTCTTGGATCGCGTGGCGACATTGGAAAGTCTTGTAAATGACATTGAAAGAGGAACTACTGGAACGACATCAGCAGGATCAGTAGCAGCCGACGGAAACTGGACAGTATGACACCTCGTCTCGCCTATGAGGGCATCAGGGCATCCCGCTAAATTGATCCACCATTAGGTGTCGGAGTTATCAGGAACTCGAGTCTCCAAGGTGCGGCCAGTAAAATCTGGCCCAAAATTGCCTAAAGAGGGATTGGATCGGTATTTGGGAGGTAGTCTATGGATGAGCCTCAGCGACGAGGCAAGTGTCATTCTACTCATGATCTTTGGATTTGAGGAGGGTTAGGTCGGCAAGATGTTCAATCTAACAAGCTTAGATTCATGGCATGCGTGAGGTTCTAAATCAACCATCAGACGATGAGGATGAGGATGATGACAGCGACCTGACGCAGTATCCACATCCTCCGGGTATTACTCAATCCAGTCAGTCAAACTTTGTAATATGCGCACCTGATGTCCTCTCCGACAGGGGAAGTGCTCTGAAGCATCCAATTCGCTCGCACGTCCGCTCCCTCTATTTAGCGTTCATGACAAATGTGGAATCGAATGTGAAAATGTTGCACGGCCCTTCATTACGACGGTATATGGTTGAAGAGACTGGAGAACTAGACTGCAGTCCTGGGCCGGAAGGATGGAATGCGCTCAAATTTGCTATATACTACATTACTACGACAAGCTTAACGCCCGACGAATGCTTACAACGACTCGGCGAAGAGAAATCTGTGCTGTTACCTCGATTTCGATCTAGCACCGAACTTGCACTGGCAAGAGCTGACTTCGTCAATACTGAAGACATGTCGACATTACAAGCCCTAGTTCTCTATCTAGTAAGTTACTCGTTAACATTCTTCCCGCTGCTAATGCTAGTCAGTATTGACATCGATTACGCTTGCTGACTGGAGATACCGTACAGTATGCCATTCGGAGTAACGAGAATTCTCGACGTACTTGGACACTGATGAGTCTCGCTGTTCGCATCGCCCATGCCCTTGATCTTCACCGCGAAAAGGGCGGCGGTAAATACACTTTGCCGCGTCGACCATTCGAGAGGGAGATGCGACGTCGCCTTTGGTGGCAGATATGCCTCATCGATAGGCAAGCATCTGTCGATCGTGGTTCAGACCCGATCATCACTACCAATAGTTTCAGTACCCAGCTTCCTCTCCATATCAATGATGAGGAGTTAACCCCAGACGACCCTCATGAGGTCCCCCCACGAGAAGAGTACACTGAAATCACCCTCTCCTTAGTCTGCCATGAAATATTCGACGTCGAGCGTCGCCTCAACTATGTTCCTGCCGGTGAATTCGATTGCTCACAGGAAAGGATGGATGATCCATGGGCCCAGAGGAGAGGTTGGGTAACTGCATGCCAACGGCGCATTGAAAGCAAATACCTGCGGCACTGTGACATGACTGTACCTACCCAACGCTACACTAGGTTAGTTGCAGACATTATGATAGCCACTATGTGGCTCTGCACCTACCGCCCCCTACAAAGGCATCCGGATAGCCCTACCTTGGTCAAGATACCACACCCCGGAATTCTCCATCTTTCTGTGGAAGTCATGGAGAAGGCCATACGGGTATCTAGTGATACTTCGTTTGGGCCATTCCGATGGATCTCCCGTATATGGGTTCAATGGCACTCTCTTGCCGTCACGATCGCCGAGCTTTGTGTACAGACCGAGGGTCCAACGGTCGAGCGGGCATGGACTATTGTCAACACTGTGTTTGAGGAAACCGCTCGGCATGTTGCAGATTCTGACAAAGGAAGATTATGGCGTCCGATCAAGAAGTTGATGAATAAGGCTCAAATAGTCAGGAAGAAGCATCTGGAAGACACTGCCGCTATTCCGAGCTTTCTTCCAACTAGAAAAGCTCTGGAGCCTACCAAACAAACGGCTCCATGGCCAGATACTCAACCTTTTGATTTCAATATGATGGAGATGGAGGCAATGCCGCAGCTGCTAGGTGATTCTCTCGGACTTGTGCCACAGCTACAACAAACCGTAACGGGCACCGAGCCGGCACCGATCAACTTTGACCCGTGGGTAAACACCGGGCCATCAGACCAAGTGGACTACAACAATGAACTGGACCAAATGGCCTGGACAAATTGGGAGACTTTCATTGATGACTTTCAAGCCAATGGAGATTACTCACCTGGGCAGGAAGGCGCGATACCGCCTTCTTACAGCATGTGGTAAGGCAGGGTGCTGTTGTTGTCTCGATTATGTCAAACTTCAATCAAAACCTGTACTAACCTGTGGAGAAGAGTTTTAGTTTTCACTGCTTTACACTCATGAATGCACTTCAAAATCTAGCTGTCCTACATGCCAGATGCTTATGAGTTTCCATAGAGAATTTGATGGTGATTTAGAGACAAATACTCATAGATTAAGGTATATTCTGGTGAGGATTAATTTTAACGTCCCAACGACTTTTAAGCGACTTATCGACAATTCGAAAAATCGAAAACTGCAAAAATTAATTACATAAAAAGAATGTATTCTTCAAAGTATCACTTTTAACTTCTTCTTGTACAGTTGCACAAAGGGATTTATCACTTTGAATTACTTAACCTTTATAAAGTGAGAAATTATATGCAGCAAGATATATATGATTCAAACGAGAACAAAACGTTGTAAACGTGTTATACTAGTATAACATGACAAGAAGATAGATTGCTCATAATTCTCTGTGTTTCGAAAATACATTTCCGTCACCAAGTTTATCATATCCCTCCGCGTCCTATCCACTCCCCTTCATTCTAGGTAAGAAAAACCACTCCAAATTCAACTCCGTTATTCGAACATCACCGTGATACATGTACACCCACCCACACCCACACATATCAAGTCCAAGTCCAAGCACACAGCATCAGCTCAACACCATCACGAGATCATCCCCAACTAAAAACATACCGAACCGTCCACTATAAAATTACCAACCCAATATCCTTGGAAAGTCTCGAGGCACCCCCCCCAACTTACGGGTCTTCCTGTCTATCCAGATGTAACCTTTCAGCAACCTCCAATCCCCTCCATCAATTTCCCTCCAAGAGACAAGCACGTTGTGCACTGCCTCCGAAGGGAAATAAATCGAAGATAGGGGTTCCCTCACTGTAACAATAACTCCACTCGCTATTTCTCGGACAGGTGCATTTCTAGTGAGCCAAAAGTCAAAGTGCAAGGCACGATTTCATACGGGAGGTAAAAGGTGAGAAAGTCTGGGGAATTCAGAATGGTCTTGGTTTTGAACACTCGATTTACCTAATTTTGCGAGATCAAAAAAGAAGAAAAATGAGAAAGTCAATCATCCAGGAAGCCATCCACCTCGTCACTACAGCGTTTTCAGACAAGCTACGTCCGGCACCTAAAATCCCCACCTAATCTCCCACTAATTCCTCAACCCCTCAAGTTCCCGTTCCAACTCCCTAATCCTCTCATCTTTATCCCTCCCCATAAACCCCTTCAAATCCCCCACTTCAGCCTCCAGCGCCGCGATTTTCTCGTTCTGCGCTTTCATAGTCTCGTTCTGTTGCTGTAGCAGAGTTTTGATTTCGGAGAGATAGCCTTGGATGGGTTGGGTGGTTGAGTTCAAGGGGTCAGTGGGGGCGGGGATGGGGGAGGGGAGGGAGCTGGGTTGTGCGGAGACGTGTGGGCTTGACGAGGATGGGGCGGGTTGGGAGGGTTGGAAGGTCGATTTTTGCTCCTGGGATGGGGGTGGATTACTGAGGCCTTTTGAGATGGCGGTGGGTTCGGGACTTTCTTGTGGCGTAGCAAGGGTTTTCTCGGAGCGATCAATAGGCTTGGAGACCTCTTCGAAGCTGGAGGTATCGTCGTCATCGGCGGTCTCAGTTTCATCCTTGTCCGCAAATTTGCTGGCTAGATTGGCGATGGAGGTGGTCTGCTCTTTCATGGATGGAGGTGGTCCACGGCGGTTTATGGGAGGAGAATCTGATATTGTCGGTTCTGGTTCGGGGGCTTTCTTTGTGGGTGAAGGGATATTTGCGGCAGGGGCTTTTGTGGCGGGTTGGTAGTCTGTGGGGACCTCTGTAGGCTCTTCGCCGGCGTAGACGCTGGCGAGATCGATCTTTGGGGGGAGGCCTTCCATGCCGTCAAACCATTCAGCAGAGGACATGGCGGGCTTGAGGCCGAATGTTGGGGGGACTGTTTTGCTGTCAGTAAAGGAATCCTTGTGGCTGGGACACAAAACTTACATATATCGTCCTGAAATACTTCGGCTCGTCGCGGAACTATAAAGGAGATCGGTTCTATATAGGAATCGTTGACCGTTTTAAAGGCGCGCATGACCTCGTTCTCATGAGTGTTAACACCGCGCTTAGGTAGGAAGGCCAGTCCCCGTTGAGGATCGCCAGACTTGTATTCGGAGAGAAGCTCGAATCTATCCTGCACAAATTCGAAATACCGGATGTTGCCATCACTGAAAAATGTCAACATATGCCTTGTAACAAATACTTGGTGACCTACCCCTTTCCAGCCAAGTATAGACACTGCGTGCTATCATCCCAGAAGGGCATGCAGACCCCAGACGACGAGTCGAGGCTATTAAAACCGCCTACTGGCTCTTGCGGGTTCTTGAGATCCCACAGCCCCAGTTGGCGATCACTCATTCGCGAGAAGCCTGTTGTAGCTATTTTGTCGTACTCTCCCATCCACGTAACTCGGCTATTCTTGGCCCCAGGGTGGCCCGTTACCTCTATAGCAGGCTTCTCCTGTCGTACATCCCATATCCGCAATTTCTTATCTCGAGAAGTGGTCACTAATAGGGACCCATTCGCGCTCCAGGACAACGATTGTATGACGTCTTTGTGCTTGAGGGTGAGCCGTGGAGATCCAGCCTCCACATCCCATATCTTAACGGTGTAATCGCCTGATGAAGATGCGAGAACATTTTCGGCCGATGGGTTGAAGAGGACATGCCCTATCTTTCTGAATCACCAAGTGAGCATGTTTCCACCACACACATCAGAGACAAACGTTACCTAGAGTGGCCAGTAAGCTTTGCGACAGGCGCGATATCACAAGGCTCTTCGCCTTCTTCGGTGTGTAGCGTGAATCCTTCAGGAACTTTCCATATGAAAATCTACATCCATCAGTGCAACGTTCTCTGGTTGGCTGTAGCCCTTGCCTCACCTTAGCATCGTCGGAACCCGAGGCTACGATAGAATCATTGAATGGATGCCTATAAACTTATTCAGCGCCTGTAAGAGTGGCCGAACCCCCCTCCACCTACCAGTCCGTATCCAGAACAACAGCAGTGTGGCCCCTGAATAGAGGTAGTTGCTCCGGTAGACGGCCCCTCTCATTGATCGGTATCACCGCAAATGTGCCTCCTCCGCTGGCTTCCCAATTGACTGAAATATAGTGTGGATTCGCCTAGTATCCTGTCAAACATGATACTTTTGAAAATTTCGGCGCCCAGATAGAACTACCTTAATTAAGTTTGTGTCCCAGGCGTTTTTTGAGATCCGCAGATTATCATAGCATGATTCCTGTAGAGTTTAGAGCTTGCGACCTCTTGTAGACGCCTTACTGGCTGGTAGAGCGGGTCTCACTTTTCGAGTCGACCTTCCGAAGACGTGCCCTTAAAGCATGATGGTTAGCTAAGAGGGCTTTCCTCAGAGCTCAGAGCTTTAGGGAATACCCACGATATTTCGACGAGCGCACAAACCGGCCAGACATTGGCGCTCATGTAGATTGAACTAACAAGAGGTTGTTCATAAAGTAGTTAGTAAACCACCAGGCTTTGTGCAATTCCTCATCAGGTGAAAGATGTGGATTGAAGCAATTATTATTGAAGCATCTCTGTCCGCCGCGCTAAGAATTCATGCCTGCTCTATGGCGATGATTGACCGATAGATGACAATAATGCAATAATCTTTGGTTTCGGCTTTATTCAGTTCAACAATGACTAGCATCTATACTAGCATCTATCTGCGACTATCTACATCATCCAAGCATGGATAATGTATGAGCGGTAATAAATTCCAATTCTACTGAATGGAACCCAGCGTTGAACTCTTAAGCCTCAATACTGTGTATGCGATGGCTACACCTATGATACCGTGACACTGTGCTCCGAATGCTCTCTACTCGAAAAGAAAATACCCAACGGTACCACCACAGTTTCCTGGGCGACTTTCGCAATATGCCAATACTTCCCCAACAATCGTCATACCACGCTTCGTCTCACATGACCGGGACAACACAACACAACCTGCAGTACTATGCTAAGCCTCCTGTCGCTGGTGGCGATGCAATCGAGTCTCGTTGCGTCACAGAAGTTTTGGGTTACTTGGCGCTCTTGAGTTGCCAAATTCCTGCCCTCCAATCGAAACTCGGACATCTGGCATTGATTGAGGACTTGTGTCGATTTGGCTGCCCAGAGTCTAACATCCTCATGTTCGTTTCTCGTGCCATCAAGAGGTGATGCACCGCTTTCCATCCGCTATTGAAGTTTCAACTTCCAATAACCTACGTAGAATTCTCCTCGTTCAGCGATGAGACGGCAGATATATTGCCTTCCATGGCTAAGTCCCGTCAAGTATTGGTGCCTTCCACAAAGCTATACGTCTCATGGGGCGTAAAGTGTGTATAATTCAGACGATCTCATCCTCGACGCTGCCTTGCCCATGCTGTGAGGAAACCGTCTTTATCTCTTACACTAAGAGCCACTCGTTTGACTCTTCCTAGTCGTGCTAAAGCATCGGCAACTTGATCCAGAACCTTTTTTTCTCCAATGCTCACGCCTTCGCCTTCTTCTGAACCCAGCAATGTGTCCGTGCTGCTGCTAGTGTCGTCCTGCGTTGTGTCTAAGACTCTTCTAGGAGCGGTGCTTTCCCGTCCTGAAGTTGTTGATGTGTTATACACGCATTCGGCTATCCTGACGCGGATACAGTGCGTAGGCTTGCTGACAAGATTCCAGAAGAAGGTAAGGTATGAGGCTGGAATGGGAGTCGTAATGTCTCCTGGAGTGTACCGGAGACTAATCGGGAATATCTTCGTCGTGGATGGTGCTGTCAGTAGTGATGGACTAAAAGCCAGTATTCCCCTGCCATTTGTCGTTGTGCATTCAGGAAAGACGACTATAACTCGTTTTGGGTGCTGCTTGAGCAGTGATTGGAGATCTACTAGTTTACTATTGGCCGGAGGATCGCTCTGTGGATGCTGAAAGGCACGAAAGAGGGCTTGAAAAAGAGATATTTGGTGGACGAGGCGAGTTGACGGATAAGAGGCTGTAAAGACGGGATCGAAGATTGCTGCCAGATACAAGGTATCAATTGGTGAAGTAAGAGAAGATGCGATGATTGAAGACGGTTGCGGTATCCTTGCTTGATTGTGTCGCGCCAAAGAACTTGAGTTTCAATCAGTATTCTTGGGTGGCTCCTTACGCTGCAGCCATACATACCCTCTCCTAACGCCGTCAATCTGAAGATCAATCCACCAAATACCCGGTACGCCGAGGATAAGCCATAACGACGCCTTCTTGCCCAAGGATCCGATAGGTAGCCATTGGAGTACCAAAAAGTAGCTCAGCGCGACAGTGAATAGTAACGGTAGACGGGCGAGGAAAAGAAAAATGTGGAAAGGTAGGTATATTCCTGAGGCCTGCGTTGAGATGGGGAAGAATGGTGCTATTCCAGAGCCTACCCAGTCTCAGTATGATTGTCCACTAAAGCCAATAACTCCCGAGTATGCTGTGGTTACCTCTATCCCTGTATTGCGAGTACTTCTCCATCTCACACGTTACGCACTTTCACGTAATCAAAGGGTCGAGACTAATTTGTAAATGCGCAAGTAGATAGTACAAGACAACCCATCTGGAAGTGGATAACCATGAACGAATATCTAACAGCTTCAAATTCGAGTTGGAAATCATGACCTGTCGATGTAGAGTAAAGATTTATGTTGTCCATTTACATGTGACCGAGGAGCACACGAGACTAGGACAAACCCGCTAGAGTTTTTCGCGTTAGCGTATGTTTACCGTTCGACGACCAATGTTTACAAGCTTGGCACTTGATATCACAAACCGACATGCGGTGATCCATAGACAGCGCCCATTCTTTGCTGCCGCTTCGGCTTAAACCAGCATCTGTCAGCTACCATGGAGTATAACAATGAGAATCTGGTAAGTTGCAAAGCTTCGGGTTGTCGATAGAAGGCTAAGATCCTGCAGTACACTTCCCAGCTGCGGCCACCAAGCAAAATTCCTTCTCCAGGTAGACTACTCGAGGTCTCAGCATCAGCTCAGAATGCCCGGTTCTCATCAATGATGCCACCTCCACCGAACCATCTGAAAAGAAAGACTCTTGCCGAAAGAGCTGGCGAAACATCAAGACCTGCCCCAGCACCTCCAAGCTCAAGACCTGTCAATGCTGCAGTCAGAGCCACCTCGATAGCTGGTGCTCCTCGGGTATCACCTTTCTCTTCTTCGGTCTCTTCCGCACGCCCAGCCTCTGTATCATCCGTTCGAAGTGTTTCCAACAGCTCCTTCTCCAGCAGCGGTGGCCTCGGTGGCCGACCACCTTCAGCGCAAGCGAATCGGCCCTCAACGGCCATGTCAAAATCACGATTACAGCAACCCACCGCAACTCCAAGCCGACCGTCAACCTCGTTGGACGTCCACCCAGAGACAGCGGCAGTGGGAAAAAGAAAGGGTAGGATCCCATTTCGTTTAAATTTCAGGTCGTGCGCAGAAGAGGAGATGGACCAAAGGATCAATGGCGGCTATGATCCCCTGTTGAATTACGATTCAACTCGGGTGAGCTGCCCCCCCAGGAAATCTCTATGGGAAGTATCGCTGAACGCTGCTATGAAAAGCCTTACACATGACTCCAAAGTTGTTTTGGATGCTCCATCCACACCGTCACAGATTCCAAAGCGCGTCCCCAGCGCCCTGAATGCTTCAGAGGCCTTAAGCCCGAGCAAATCCCCCCAGAAGACCCCTAAACCATTGCCAAAGTTCTTGAATCGTGATTCTAACACCACCATAGCATGGGACACCAAAGGTCGTCTTGAAGACATGGAACAGATGTGTTCAGAGTTCAAGGAGAAAATAGACGGGGCAAACGTAGAGAGCAATGGATTGAAAGACACGCTTACAATCTACAAGTCAAGAAGTACGTCAGGCCCAACCCTTACCGCTTTAGTAAAACTAACTATGGCGCAATTGCAGTTACGGAACTGGATTCGATCAGGAAAGAAATGGCCTCGAACAATGCTACCTTGATGACAGATCTGGACACTACAAAAACTCTGCTGAGAGCCTCGACGATAGCCTTGGAGGATTCCAAAAGGTATCATGGCATTCAGATTGACGATATGCAGAGACAACATCGCCGTGAGCTCTCCAATGCCCAACAAGATTCTCAAGAAGAGATCCGTCTCATAGTCGCAAAATATCTTGATGAAATCAAAGATCTGCAAAAACGTCTTGAAGATGCTTTGGAGGACGAGAGGCTTCGACGTCAGACCGAAGTACAGAAACTCGCTAGCGAGGGTGCTTTATCTCGGCAGAAGGCAGAATTGGAACTTGAACAGCAAAGCAGGACAATACAAGCTGCGCAGAACGAGTTGCAAGACTCCAGAGCAAATCTGGAATGCGAAAAGAACTTGAACAGCAATTTGAGGGTGAAGCTTTCCGAAGCAGCGAGCAATGCTATTAGCCTTGAATCATCCTTGCGAAGCCTGCGTGCACAGGTCGAATTCTTGGAATCGGACAACAAGAGCCAATCTCATGCCTTTGTAGACCTCGAAATGCGGCTTCAGAACGCTTTGAAAGCTGCCGAAGAGGCGAAGGACAAGTTAAGAATCGAAGAGACTATGCGGAGGAAGCTGCATAATCAAGTCCAAGAGCTGAAAGGCAATATTAGGGTTTTCTGCCGTGTCCGGCCATCTCTTGAGTCGGATCCGGTCGATGCTACTGCCCAGATTACGTATCCAGATAACGACAAAGACTCGAAAGAGATTGAGGTTCTTGGGCCAGAGGAGAAAAGCAGCCTTGGTAACATCACCACTAAAACGCACCCATTTGCTTTCGATCGTGTCTTCACCCCTGACTCGCACAATGCCGACGTATTTGAAGAGATTAGCCAACTGATTCAGAGTGCACTGGACGGTTACAACGTCTGTATATTCTGCTATGGGCAAACCGGCTCGGGTAAGACTTATACAATGTCTGCAGATGATGGGATGATCCCTCTGGCGGTCCATCAGATCTACGATACGGCTAAAACCTTGGGGGAAAAGGGTTGGAAGTATTCTATGGAAGGATCTTTCGTCGAGGTGTACAATGAGAACTTGAACGATCTTCTTGGAGAGCCGGACGAGTTTGATAAGAAGAAGCATGAAATCCGTCACGATATGCAAAAGTGTAAAACCACCATCACAGGCACCACCACCGTCGATCTCGATACTCCTAGCAAAGTGGAGTCTATTCTCCGCCGCGCATCAGCCAATCGATCCGTAGCTGCCACAGGTGCCAACGAAAGATCCTCACGGAGCCACTCCGTCTTCATACTGAAGCTAATAGGGGAGAATAGTGTTACAGGCGAGAAGAGCGAGGGAACCTTGAATCTGGTTGATCTAGCAGGCAGCGAGCGACTAAGCCACAGTAAAGCCACTGGGGAACGATTAAAAGAAACCCAGAATATCAACAAAAGCCTGAGCTGCCTTGGTGATGTTATTGGAGCACTAGGACAAGGCAAGGAAGGAGGGCACGTGCCGTATCGGAATAGCAAGGTAAGCAGTTGGAGCTGGAAAGTTGTTCTCGCGACAGTTCTAATGCACCTGGGGATTGATGACTGACGATTCATGCAGTTGACGTACCTTTTGCAATTTTCTCTTGGCGGCAATTCAAAGACCCTCATGTTCGTCATGATCAGTCCGCTCCAAGCCCACCTGAGCGAGACGCTAACTAGCTTAAAATTCGCAACAAAGGTAATACGAGCCATACCGTCCGGTGGCAGATAGCTAACTTGGAATCTCAGGTACACAATACCCATATCGGGACAGCGAGAAGACAAGCCAAATGAAGAGAAACGTGATCATAGTTAGCCAGGTATATCTAGTCCCAGGTCACAGGCTGGTTGCTGCCAGGTGCTCAAACCTGCTTAGTATAGACATGTTAGCTTCTGGAGCTGCCTGTTGGGTTTTGAAATGCGACTTCTCTAGGAATGAAGGGGCATTGGGATATTTTGTGGGCGTTTAGACGGAGTCAGAACTCAAGTCTAGGAAAGTCTAGGATATTGTACCTTGAGAGGTAGGAGTTTACCTTGTGAGGCTCCTGGATGTAGATCATCAATGGCATTATAGTGGTGATGACTTCGATTGGGGTGTTCGGGTGAGAAGGCGTGTGTCTTATCTGTAGATCTACTGTGCGGCACCCAAGAGCTCGACAGAGGTGTTTTTCAGGATTGGCCTTAGAGACCTCATTCTATGAAATACATTGATTTCTCGTGGTTTGCGTTGAAAGTTGCTCATGGTTCCTCGAATGGAAACATGTCATTCCTCTATCTAAAATGTAGGATAGGAGGAGAAGAAGAAGAAGAAGAAGAAGAAGAAGAAGAAGAAAATCATCCTAATGTCTCCGAATCCCTCTAACATCCTCCCCTTTTCATATTCATCTCCGCCACAAGCCACAAAGCCATTGTCCCACTCAAGACGCTGAAGAAGAGATTATGCTGGATGGAGAGGTTGATTGTTGTGATGGTGGATGGGGTGGTGGAGGTGGGGATGTGGGTTTCATAATGCTGCATTGTGTGTGTGGGCAAGACGGATTAAATGGGAAGGGGAGAAAGGAGTTTGCGAGATGGTCATGGCTGTATAGAATTCAAGTTTTGTCTTTGTGGTGTGGAGTGGTCTTGAAGAGGTTTTTGCTCCTGCGAGAGGGCGTCAGATGTTCCGGCGATCGTAGAACGCAGATTGATACTATGGTGAGTTGGCACTTGCGTTGGAAGCAGTAGTAGGATGATTAGGTTAATGAGAGGGTCGTGATTTGAATTATTTATCAATGTCTCGAAAATCAGAAGGTGATTTCCGATGTCGAAAATACGACCAACGATTGGTAGTCGTGGTCTCTATTGATCTTCTGGTGATATCTGAGAATTCTCGGATCATCCCGCATCACTACCAACTGCAATGGATGTTCTGTTGAGCTCGCTTGACAGCACCGAAACATGTAAGGGATGAGTTGACGTGAACCGTGCGAGTCGGAGGATCTCGACGGTAGTAGAGAATTGATCTGGGCAGAGAAGCAGCGTAGCGGACTGTCCAGATCCATAGCCTTCTGGTGAAGGGGAGCATGCAAATCCAAATTATGCTTCCTTTTTTGAGACATCAGCCTGCTTTCCGACATATTAAAGAGAACCTACTTGACCGAATATGGATTCCTTAGCGAGGGTGCAGTGCCCATAGATCCCCTCGAAGAGATGATGAAACCCAGACGATACAATTACGGTCATCTAGTTCCTCCTTAACCGACTACACAAAACTGCTGATGTGCACTAACAATGATGCAATGAAAGACTGGCTCGTGCACCCAACAGATCTGGCAAATTTCTGGGAAATCTGAATTGTGGCTCAAGACGATAAAAGTCCATGTTCATCGTATAACGAATATTTCGGGTGGAAACAGGCAGTGGGCCGTTGGTTTGATTTGTTCTGTTCTCTTCCTTATCTTCCACAGGGCGACCCCTTTCTGATTCGTAAATTTTTAGTGGTGCCACATGCAGGAATTATAGGATCGGTGTTTTCCTCTGGGCTACTGCGTCCGATTTAGATATGGCAGTCCCACGGTCAGGGGCGGTAATATTCCCGTCTTCATACGAGAGTAATACTGCAGCATAAGTTGCTGAAGTGACAAGGAACACAGGGCGGTGTACTAAATTTGCGCTCATCCGAGGTTGTTTAGCATACCTTGGGAAGAGCGATGCTCACAAATAGCGAATAAAGAACGTTAGTGGCCCTCATTGGTGCTGCGGAGGGTCAAACCGTTACTCTCTACAATAACAAGTGTAAGCATTCGTTCTGTCTCGGTGTGGCCCTTGTTAAGTGACCGGCTTGCACTCCTTTCGGCTTGCGCATCCCAAGTATCACTGGAGCTTCGATCTTGAGAATGTTGTCCAGCGCTGGCTAATCTGCTAAAATATCCGGAGTAAGAAAGGTCGAACTCTGTTATGTCGTTGGTAGGAATCGTTGCGGAATCGAGATACTTTCGCCACTGGCCGTGACTCGAATTCTCTCAAGGCTGTATTTCCCAACCGAGACAGTGTTGATATCGATAGGGTCCTTTCGCTCCCACATACTCCGTAGCCAAGATATCGCTGGATTCCAGCTTGTGGAGCCTGGTGTTCTTGCAAGCCATTCAAACCCTTCGTTCGGCTTACCTGCTGCACGGAGTAAAACCGCAAGGTAAAGCTGGCTGATCGGAATATCGGATTCTGCGCCAATGGTGAGCCATTCTCTAGCCTGAGTGCTTTTTTCTAAAACCGTTTTTGGAGATAGTAAGGCTGAACCCTGACCACTCAACACGTTCTTACCCTTTGGCATTGCCGAGTTTTGAATCTGTCCACTTGATATACTATTCCTAGAGGCTAAGGTACCTCCTTGAGATTGCTTGTGGTAGAGTACCCCGAGCTCATGCGCCGCTTTAGGCTCACCGGATGCCGCTGCCTTGAGCATATAGACTTCATAATCTTGTGACGATGGAGGCGTAAACGTCTTTGCTAGCTCGTAATATGCCACAGGGTCGTCAAATTGCAGTGCGCAAGTTCTAATTGCAGCCTCGGCACCGTTATGATCACCTGCAAAGGCCTTGGCTCTACTCATGGCTTTCCATATATCGACCAGGATGTTGTTAGGAGCCTTTATCCCTTCTGGCGCACCACCAACGCTTTCCATGGCCGTTTCATAAATTCTGATTGCATGAGCAAATTTTCCTTCATACTCAGATATTTGACCTGCCAAGTACATGGCTCTTGGATTTCCCTCATCAGCCAGTGTCCCGAGATGTCGTTGTGGGCCAGCGAGATCAGGACTTCTTAATCTCTTGAACTTCATTGCTTCTTTAATCAGTAAGAACGTGGCTGCGCTATCACCAAGTCCAGAGGCCGCAAACAAGAGTCTCTGCGCGAGGGGATTGTGGACTCTTGTCCGCGTTCTGAGGAGGATCTTTGCTAGCAGAGATAGGGTTATTGGCTCTATTTGGTGGTCTAGACTGTTTTAGATGGAACATGTTGGGAAGCCCGATTACTCATTCATACCTGTGCAGAAAGTCTGAACCGGCTTGGAGCCCAAAGCTTGGAAATCATCAAGTATTGTAATTGCCCTCTGCGGAGTAACGGTAAGAGCTCCTGACTTTTCGGCCGCTGTGATAATAGCAATTGGCCATTTTGTGTAGTCAGTAATTTGCTTCGACGCCAGATTACGAGAATGATGAAATCGCTGGCTCCTTTGCTTGCCTACAATTCTGGGGGCTCGGGGATCCCTTCGCGCAATGTTGTGGGTGGAAAGGTATGCTCTGGCGGAGAAAACAACAAGCTCAGAGTGACAACTGTACACAATAGAGACTTTTTGAAGAGGTGTGAGACGCATTGTGGGCCTCAACTTTTCATAAGGTTCCTGAGGGACCACGGAGACGTCGTGACATCCTGTGAAGTCTGTGATATACTCAGTATATGAATGCCGGAAGTTCGCCGTCTTAAGTCCGACGCGGTTAAGCCACTCGGGTAAAACTGCCTGCCAAACCCCACAGATTTTCACAAGCGAAGGGCCAACCTTACATTATTGGCTAGGATGATGATGTTCTCACATTTTCTGAACTCTACAAGAATATTTTTTATACGCTCAAGAACTCCTGCCAATCCGCGTTCTGGCCGCGAGGCAGAACAGCAGCTACAAGACGAACTTGCTAGAGCTATTTCAGAGAATATGTTTTCAATGAGAAGCCAAGAACATGCGTTACCAAGCAATGACGGGCAAGGACTATCTATCAATGGGTTACCACCAGCCTCAAAAAGGAAGAGGAAGGCAGAGCGTAGCTTGGACACAACGCCCGTTGAAGAAAATACTAAGCGGAGGCGAAAGGATTCCGTAGCAAAGGTTACGTCGTCATTAGAAGACAGCGTCGATGGCAACGCCTTGACTTCACCTCGTCAACCAATAGAGCCGTCCTTCAATATAGAGGAATCCCAAAATAGCGAGATCTCTGGGCGGGTCTCTTTGGGATCAGACGAGACCTCACCTAGGGCTCTGTATCCATCAGTGCCGACCCCTAGCGCTCCCGTCGGCTTTGTCCACGACGACACTGTTACACCTAAAGCTTTGGACGGACAATTGAAAAAGGGCAAGGTGGCCAAGAAGCGGAGGAAAGCTCAGAGTCCAGATCCGTCCGAGGACGCTCCAACCACCCAACCCTTACCGAACCCCCCAAAAGCGACCCACAAGAGGTTTGGGAACGAAGATTTCAACCCATCGAAGACGGTCTCTTCATCCACCGGCATTGAAGACTCTCCCGCAGCCGTTCCTCCAGAAGACAACGTGGAAGCAGAAAACGAAGCAGACAGCTCAGACGAAGCTCCCGAAACCGTAACCGCTTCCGCCGGCCTCAAACAAGCAAAAGCTGCAGTATCTGAAGCAGCAAAAGTCGCAAAAAGGTATCGTCCAATTTTCTCTCGAGACTTTCACGAACATTTTCTAACATTGCCCAGACAAGCAGAAGCAGAAAAGCAGAAACGCAAAGAGCGTGATGCGCGATTGAAGGACCAAGCCAAATTATCCAAAAAGCATGGAAAACTCCCCATCGACGAGCCATCCGACGACCAATCTTCGTCCTCCTCCGAACCCACCCAAAACACTACTGCCCATAACAGACCCCCATCCAAACACCCCCTCCCTACCCTCCTCCCCCTAACCCTCCTCTCCGCCCCGGCCCCCGCCCCCCCTAGTCACTCCACCCCACCCCCCACCCCCCAGCCACCCCACCAATCCACTCTCGCCCGAAAACTTAAACGCCAAGACGCCGCTTTGAAGCCCGTGAAAGATATCATGCGCGGGCCTGTGAGGGTGCGTGTGTTGGAAAAGGAGAATGCGATGCTGCCGCCGAAGGTGGAGAGGAGGAGTATGGAGGTTAGGGAGAGGTGGTTGAAGGGGAGGGGAGTGGAGAGGAAAGCGATGAGGGGTGGCTTTGTTAGGAGGACGTGAATGGGAAGAAGCTCGAAAATTCCAGAGACGGGGTTTGGTCTACTTGCTATTGTTAGCTTATGATCTATAACCCCGCTCGGCCATGGTTTCCAACTCTCCGCAACCATCAACATTGCATCCGCCATTCGAAATGCGGACTGGACAGAACCCAAAAAACCTGCCATCAACAACTCAAGACACCTCATACCTCCAACGAGATTGTTTTTCCACCCTCATGCATTTCTGTTCGACTAGAAGTTCCAAATTCACCAACCGAGAACAAAGGCGAAATTCTACACATCGGTCACATAGACATCTGCCAACATCTCAGCTCCAGCTCAGCTCACCTCTACCCCTTCTTCGGCATACCTAAATACCCATTCCATTCCACGCCCCCTCACAGCTCTCCCCTTTCCCAACTCCACCAAAACCATCCTAGACTTCCATTTCTAAACAACAACCCCATTCTCCGCTCTCTAACTCCATCCGTACACACCCTACCGCCATTTCCTTTCTCGAATCCATCTACAACCACTCTGAGCTACCCTTCAACCCAGTCACTTTTCTATTTCGGAATATTGCATCGTTGTTTCTATTCTTTCTCTGTACACTCTATCATCACCCTCACCCTCTTCCCTACCTATGTACAAACCCTCATCCCCCCTCCCATTCCTCCCGGTTGTGTCCTCGAAAAACCTGCGGGCAATCTACCAAATCCCAGAAAACCACACCCGGCGCCAACGCTTGCATGAGTATCGCTCAAATCCAAAAAGCAGAAATGCGGCCTTTGTAAGGACATCATTACAGTAGACCAGAACAACAGGGTGTCCGAAATCTCCTCTCACGACGGTGGATGGGGTTCAGCTTAGTCAACTCCAGCGTAGAGATCGACGACGATGTTGATAGCGGCGACGAGAATTTCGGCTGCAATGAGAACGATGACTAAGACCGATCAATTGACTGTCAGCATTGCAATACCTTACGTATTCCGCTCAAAGAGCGCGAAGAATTCGAGAAAGAAGAGAGAGAGAACTCACCAATCCACTCCAAATACTCCCCATGCTTCGTCCCGACCTGGTCCTTCAACACAGCCAACAAATCCGCAATAACATCCAACCTCTCCGTCAACAGCCCCACCCTCTGATCCATTTCCAGATAACTCCTCACAGCCCCATACACCGGCTCGAGTTGCGGTTCCGCCCACATCAGTTCCGGAGAATCAAGCACACTCCCCTGGAGATGGATGTTTATTCTCAGAATAAACAGCTGCCCGATTTGCATGGTTATCTGCCTGCGCGTTAGGGCAATGCTGCCGGTGAGTGCGATTTGCTCGGGTAGGGGCGTTGTGGAGGCGATGGTGGTGCTGACGAGGTCTTCGAAGAGGGAGGTCTTGACGGATTGGGCGAGGGCATGGGAGATGGCGAGTTTGGTCATGTAGTTTTTCTTTTCCCGTAACGATATGAAATCGTTGTAAATGCGGGCTTGATACTCTCGTGTGTAGTAGAAGTTGAAATTCTCGGTTTGCACGTCGTCTTCGGCAAGCTTTTCAGACTCGAATTTGGAGATTTCTTTGAGGAAGCGTGTTTCTTGTGAGACGGTCATGCCCCAGATTACTACTGTGCCGTATTCGAAGAGAAAAATTTCAGGAGTGTGGACTTGGGTATCGAAGTCGAGGGTATCGGCTCTAGGCGGTTGCGGTTGGGATAGTTCGGGAAGGGTGTGGTTGGGTATTGAGGATTCGCCATTTTCGAGGGTGGTGTCGCCGGCGGAAGTGTGGAGGTCTATCAGGTCTTCGCGTCTTTGGTGGCGAATTTCTTCCACCTCTAATTCGCTGTCTGAATACCTCCGCTCGCGCATCGGAGGGCGTTCGGCGTCTAATAGTGGGGACTCAAGGACTGCGGCGTCGGTGTCGTCATGAAAGCGGTCTTTGTCACCTTTGGACCGGCCGTAGTTGTAACTGTAGGGTGAGTATATGCACTCATCAAATTGTTTCGGACTCGTTCCTCTTGTCCTTGCTCTTGACTTCAAGAACTTCATAAGCCCCTCTAACCGGTATGCGCTCGCCGTGCAGTACGCCGTCACTCGCGGCAACTTGTTCCTATCCGCCTTCCCCAGCCTTGCTGCGTCCCGGCGTGCAGTAGGGTCTTTAATCCTAGTAAATTGGGAATACACATCTCTACCACTTTCTTCATCGGGACCGTCTTCTCCCGGATCAGGATTGGGCAGAAGCTTCAATTTTTGGGCATTCTTCGTTGTTCTTTGTGGGCCAATCTTCGAGCCGGGAAGCATTGGTGGAGCTGCAAGAGGCGAACCATGACTATTCCTTCTTCGAAGCTTGCTGTTGAATGTGGAGAGCATTGGCTGGCCAGTGGAACCATACTGGGGATTCGAAATGCTCGCAGAGGGTTGGTGGGCTACTCGAAGGGGTGATGTCTGAGCATTAGCAGTGTTTGGATTATTGATGGTGGTATGTGGGCTGAAGGTTACTGTTCTCTGCGGCTTGGGAGTGTTCGAAGGATTAGCATCAATCGGTATTGACGGCATGAGCGGAGACGTCTCAGTGGAAGTTGAAGCCATTGTGTTGTTGTGATATACCAATCGTAGTCAGCGTGATGAAGGTACCTTAAGGTAATGTTCTCACTGAGCAAACAATGTCATACTTGGATCAAGGTGCATAATGTTCGGCAATTGCTCATCGTTCCTGCACCTTTGACGTTTGACTTACCAGAGTGCCGGGGATTCGTCCGGAAAGTCCGTGCTTGACATCCCTGCAAGGCCATAATTTGACGCTTGACCATATCAGGCTCAAGGCCAAAGGCCAAATTGTGCCAACACGATAGAGAGTATCTTTGATGGAGGAGGACTCTTGAATCTTTCTTGATAGCCTTTCATTAGACCTGAGTTTAAGCTACAATCTCAAGCACACTTGTCCAGTCGCGTTCCCCACTATGCGGCCAACAACCAATGCAAAATAGCAATAATCCCGCGATGGTACAAATTTCCCTTACCCAAGCCAACCCATTGCCCCCTTTTCTCCCAATCGTTGGTCGTAAGCCTTCCTCACGTCTGGTTTCCACACGATTCGGCCCCTATCCATTAACAGCAGTAAACCCTGCCCCACTACCACTTCCGCCCTGCTCTTCCATCTCGGCATCCCTCGTCTCTCCAACATCCATATTCCTCACCCGCTCCCTACTCCCTCTCCTCACCAGCTCTGCCCTAGTCTCCTGATACTCCGCTTGCCTTTGCTCATATCTCGCATTCCACGGTTCCCGCTCAGATTCATTCATAGCGTGCCAGTGTCGTGTGGCAAGCGCTACCATGTCATCTTGTGAATGGCAATCGGGGAATTCCTGAGGGCGGCTTAGGAAGGCGGTTTCAATGAAGTCGTCGAAGGGAGTTAGGGGCCGGTAGCTACGTGCCACTTGCTGGCTCTGGCTATCGGCGTGGACGAAGGAGGAATTGGGCCGGGGTTGGATGTAGGTGGTTGATGTGCCGTTAGTAGTCGGAATGGCGGAAAAAGAGGCTTCTTGATTCGATTGGAAAGCTGTTTGAAAGCCCTGCGCTGGATGAAGGTGGTGGTGGGCGTTAGGAGTGGAATTTTGGTGGTTGAGATGAGGTGGTGGGGAGGGCATCGGTCGGCGATGGCTGCGTTTGGATCGCAAAGGTTTCTCATGAGGCTATAAAAATGAGATGTAGGTTTGCAATCGGCTTACGATAGCTGAGAAGGCGTGCACTGCTCTTTCAGGATCAGGTTTCACGTACTGTTGGCGGACCCTCGCTGCTGCCTTCGCTGTCCTCGTCATATATCCCTTGCATGCCGTTGATCCCGCTGCCGTTCTTTTTCATCCGCTTTCCTAGGGTTTCAAGAAGAAAGGCACGTTCCAGGCGCATTTTGCGAATACCTCGCATGAGACGCACTTTGCGAAGGCGAAACGTATCGTTGGTTTCTTCGACTTCTTGTAGGCGACGTTTGAGCTCGATGCATTTCTTCTTGTAGGCTTCCTCTACTGACGGAGGCAGAGTTGGTGGGAGCGAACCTGGTACCACTGAAGGTGGTGATTTATTGTTAGCTTTCTGATCTGAACATATCTCAGACATCTTCAAATAGGGCCTAAACGAAACTCGTTCATGCTCATGCTCATGCTCATGCTCGTCAAGGATTATGATAGGACTAGAAGCAAAACGCAAAGTAATATCAGCTTGACTTTGAGACTCAGGCAAAGGATCCCTATCCATCACAAACTTCAAAGCAGGCATCAGAGTCGGTACTTGTGGATAAGTGGGGCCGAGGGACTGGTTAGGTTGAAGCCCAGAAATGACGGGCTTGGCAGCTTTCCGAAAATTATTTCGACCTTTGCCGGGCCCAGATATGTAAGGCGCTGACGCAGGAAACATCTTCTTCCGCAAAGTATCGGGTGTTTGAGTTTCGGCAAAAGGGTCATCCATAGACGCTGGCTTTGGCATCCGATTTCGCCGTTCCTTCTTTTGCTTCTTAATTTGGCCCGCTGCTTGAGCCTGCTCGGAGATGGATTTCGGCGTAATTGGGTGGGCTGGCTGGATATTTTCTGGCTGGAGAGCTCGAAAAGGTTGCTCGGCCTGGCCATCTGGATCAGAAGTCCGGGTTGTTGTTTGCCGGGTATCTTCAGATCCAAATATTGACAGTGTTTGTGGGCCAAACGAAGACCCGTACGTCGATAGATGCGGCTGTAGTAAAGGAGCCCGTGCAAATGGCTGAGCCCACTGGTCCGGAAGATGTTGGGTAGTCGGCCGAGCCGGTAGGTCTGCAGGTATGAACCAAGGTGGCCGACCCGACTCAATCGAAGGAGGGGAGGGGGATAGCTTAGGCCAGTCATCCGTACAAGCAGTGGGAAAAGTAGTTGAGTTATCATCGGCATCAAGAGCGGTCTCGTTGTCTAATCGGATTGGCTCAGGATAAGGTCCCACGAGTCCTTCTGAACGCTCCAGTGATAGTGATGATTCATGATATGGAAGCAGATGCTTTTTCAGATAAAAATATGTTCTCTCCCACTTGTCCAAATCCTTACTGCGTATGTCTGCTTGCTCGTGGGTAGATATAACCACGTCCTGAAGTGATTTGCCTACGAGTTTGGTCCTAGTGATGGAATTCGCGACGGGTAGGTAGAAATTGTAATCGTTCTCTTTAAGTCTTTGGTTGTATATACTTGTACTGAGTGCTACGTCTTGGTCCATGATGGCAAGATGCAGATAGAGATAGGATAATAAATTGAAAAGAGTTGAAAGTATACATACTGGTGTTACTTTTTAAACTCCAAGCCTGTCGCTCCTTCCTCTTCTGTTCACAAACTATGTGCGATAGTATTGCCCAGCTTGCTTTCTGAGCGATCTAACTTTCGAGAACGTCGAGACCTGGCAAATATGTTGAGGGTTGAAGATGTGAAGTAAGGTACCATTCCATAGCCGCGCTCACGATCTTATTCCTGCAAGGATCGACGAGCGATACCGAACCCGGTTAGCTGCTGGTTCTGTTAAGACCAAAATTGGGTTTGATTTTCATACTCATTACAACAGTCCTAGAGTCTTGTAGATGTGAAACTGAAGAAAAGATGAGACTGCAGTTTGTTTACCACGTCATCGAATATCTACGGAGGTAGGAGGCAGAAAGACAGTTGATGCTGTCTCTGTGAAAAGGTAGTAAGATCCAGTTTCTATATGCATAGTTCTATTCACATTATCGATCTCTGGCTTAACCTTTGATCACAGTCGTAGTCATGCAAACGTCCATCCAAGCATTTCTGCCTCCATCTTCTTATTTTGCATTGGTTTCAAGCGCTCATGTCCTCCAATCTGGACGATGCGACAACTTGGCACATAGCAGCCAGAGACTACATCACCATCCCATCTTGATCTGGGTCCCCGGAACCGCTCCGTTCATTGTCGCTTGAAATGCCGAATGTCTGGCCTCTATGAGTACCGTGGTCCACCACTCAAGCGTCCGTAATGCACCCATGACTTGCGTCGGTCACAAGACTGGCATATTTTTTCAATGTCCCCTTCTCATACTTTAACGCTGGCCTAACCCATGCCTTCCTTCTCTTTTCCATCTCCGCATCCGATATCTTCACATCCAATTTCTTAGCCTCCGCATCTATCACTACCTCATCACCATCTTTCACCAACGCTATCGGTCCTCCTTCTTGCGCTTCAGGAACGATATGACCAATGAGGAACCCATGTGAGCCTCCGCTAAACCTTCCGTCGGTAAGAAGCGCAACATCTTGGCCCAGTCCTGCTCCCATAATTGCACTACTTGGTTTCAGCATCTCCGGCATGCCGGGCCCACCACGAGGGCCTTCGTAGCGTATTATGACAACTGTTTTCTCGCCTTTCTTGAGGGCACCCTTCTCCAAAGCAAGGATCATGTCATCTTCGCTGTCAAAGACTTTGGCCTTACCAGCGAATCGCATACCTTCTTTCCCAGTAATCTTACCCACACAGCCTCCTGGAGCGAGACTTCCGCGTAAGATCTGAATATGACCAGTTTTCTTAATTGGATTGCTGAAGGGTCTAATGATTGTTTGGTCGGACGGAAAATCTGGAGCTTTTTCAAGGTTCTTCGCTAGAGTTTCGCCTGTTACAGTCATGCCATCGCCAGTGATGACACCCTCTTTCAGAAGGAATTTGAGTAGAGCTGGCGTACCACCGATAGTGTGTAGGTCAGCCATGACATATTTGCCTGAGGGTTTTAGATCCGCAAGAAAGGGAGTACGATCGCTGACGGATTGGAAGTCATCGATTGTGAGTTTGATACCAACGGAATCGGCAATGGCGATTAAGTGCAAAACGGCATTAGTAGAACCGCCAGTGATATTCACGAGGATCATTGCATTTTCAAAGGCTTGCCGGGTAAGAATATCAGAGGGACGTATGTCTTCGGTGAGCAATTTCTTGATTGCACCACCAGCAGCTAGGCATTCAAGGATCTTGGCCTTTGATACAGCGGGATTGGAGGAGGACCCGGGTAAAGTCATGCCCATGACCTCAATCGCGGTAGCCATGGTATTCGCAGTGTACATTCCTCCGCAGGCCCCACTACCAGGGCATGCGTGCCGAATTATGTCAAAGCGTTGTTCTTCATTGATTTCCCCAGTGATGAATTGTCCATACGCTTGGAAGGCTGATACAATGTCGATGTCTGCATTGTTTTGAGTGACAGCGCATCCTGGCTTTATGGTGCCACCGTAGACCATCAACGAAGGGCGATTGACCCGACCCATGGCCATTATGACTCCGGGCATATTCTTATCACAGCCCGGTATAGAGATGTTGGCATCATACCATTGGCCACCCATGACAGTCTCAATAGAATCAGCGATAAGATCGCGAGACTGTAATGAGTACCGCATCCCTTTGGTGCCCATTGATATGGCATCGCTGACGCCAACAGTGTTGAACTGATAGCCTATAAGCCCCGAACGTTCGACGCCTTCTTTCACTTTGTGATTGAGGTCTAAGAGATGCATGTTGCAAGGGTTTCCGGAGTACCAGACGGAAGATATCCCAACTTGGGCTTTTGCCATGTCCGAAAGCTCCAGACCAGTCGCATAGAGCATAGCCTGCGAGGCTCCCTGTGACTTGGGTTGCGTGACATGCTGACTTGTTTTATTAAGCTGTGGATATGATGGTCTTTCCTTTCGCCGCGCAGTGGTACTAGAAAGGGGGCGCCTGTTTCGAATAGTGTAAGCTACTTTCTAGGTATTCGGAACCTCAACTCACTTACGTGTTAGGAAAGTATTTGGAAAGGCTTGTATTTGGGCGAGCCCCACGGGCTCTTATAGCAGAGAACATTGAATACCTTAGGACACTGAATTTTTTAGCGCTTCAAAATCGCCATCCCCCCATCTCCCTGGACTCGCCTATTTCGCTGCTGCGGGGTTGTAGGGTACTGTATGAGTAGGGTTGGCCCGAGACCGACAAAAAAAGTTCGCCAAGTTTAGATGATAACTTTATTGATTTCAAAACTAAAGTCTCATCAGCAGAATTCACATCTTACTCTCATCAATGTTCTGATCATATAACATCTTGTCTGACATACATTCAGATTTGAGGTCTCTCTTTTAGAGCTTTCAAAGACCATTGATCATGTGGACGACGCAGTCTCGAAATTTGCTGAGATAGAAGTCAACGTAGCAAGTATGATATTCATTCAACAGGGATAAGCCGCCCTGAAAGGGTACGTGCTGAGCTCAAAACTCAGGTCATATTCAGTTCGTGTTGGAACTTGGAAGCCTCAATTTCCGTGCATCTCCACCGAGTATAGATTTGACCTTCTTTCTGCCACAGAGCGCGATGTTCAAGAGTTTGCAATATTCTCACACGTTGCGCTCATCGGCTTGGGCTGCATTTTACACCTGTCATACCTAGAAGCATCGCTGTCTCCTACCACGCGTCACTGACTCAACGATTCGTACAAAGGTGTGTAGTGTCCCGTTGCGTCGGCTGTCAACCTCATGCCGTTTTCGGCGGTCTTGGCTCAATCTTCGATACAAAGCAGCGCACATTACGCCTCCCTTTCCCACATCCCAACTCTATCCATTCACGCGGTCTGCCCAGTTTTCAAGAGCCAAGCTTTTGCAGGGTACGGACATCCTTGATTTTCCCCGTCGCCCTGCGTCTCGAAATATCTCTGATCGTGGAGGAAATGATCCATGCGGCGCAAAGTGCATTTTCCAGCCCCCAATATTTGAAAGTGACTACGGACCAATCGAAAAATATGTCGAAATGGATGATAATAAATAACGAGACGACAAATACTGTTTGGTCGATGGCAAAGGAGATGGAGACCGCTTTCACAAAAGACAACATCTATGTCCAGGTACTCTGGCTAGCAAGTTCCATGGCAGGTGAAGGGATGATGTAAGGTCGAAAGTACTATGCGCGCATGGCATAGAAACTGCGTCCAGACAAAAGAGACCGGCAACTTGGTTGAATTGTACTGAGACGCCCTTTTGTACAGCAACGGCTAAGGACCACGTTTCTGGCGTCGTGGCTTATACCGTTACGCCCAAGGGTTCGATCGTGTTCTGCACAAACTTCTTAGAACAGTACAAAAATCTAAGGGATATCCCAAGCGAGGATGGGAAACCCTTGGGTAAAGTCGATTCAAAAGGCCATTTGACCCCAGAAACGTCTATTCTGTGGAAGCCATTGGCCAGGAGAACTCATCACTGTAGCTAGAGCGAGCACTAATACATGAGCTGGCGCATACGGACCTACGATACTCATACATGGATGGTGAGCGCCTTTCGGCCCAATTGAACATTTTCGGAGCATTTGTGGGGGAAAGAAAAGGTGCCAAATATATTAGTTCACATACCGTGATCTACTTAGGAACAGCCAACTGGACCGCTCTACGAAGGCCCATACAAATTGCATGCTGACAGCATGCTCGCCATGGAGCGAAGGATCAGGGCTCAAGCAAACCCCAGCAGGAATGCAACTTCGGACCACATTTGGGAATCAAGAAATGCAACCCCCCCCCCGGCTCAGGGTAAAGCATCATCGGGCTCACCCTCAGAGCTAGAAGCGGAAATGGACGAATATTTTTGTGTTCATGTCTGTAGAGGCAGAACGGGAAATCTTTATCTAGATACCTTCAAGGTAGTGGACTGTGGACGCGGGTTAGGGTTAAGCACTCCAACACCGTGTGATGCGTGTGCCAATCAGGAAACCAGCCTTGCGAATATTTTACATTGTCACTACTCAGGGCAATTGGTATACTTTAGAATTGAACTGGTTGAGGTCGATTAGATTTGAATACCCCGTGTCTATTGGCAGTGATGTCGGGTTCGATTGACATCTATAAGTAACGTATTATACCTACAAGCCTTGTGAGGTCCCACGAAAGTCAATCGTGAAAATACTAGCAGAACTGCAGCTTGCACCGCCTTTACAATTCAGTCGCCGTGGCAAGATACCCAAGGCTAAGTCTAATCGCCTTTAACTGAAGTCGTGATGTGCATAGTTGTACATGGTGTCGTCTATTTCGTGATAATATGGTTAAGCGTCGTCATCTTCGTAGTCATCCTCCGCACGTGACAAACCACCTTCGACTTTCACAGCCTGGCTTACCCATTCGGTCTTCTCTACCTTGTCTAATCCCCAACGGCTTCTCACTCTTGTTAGGAGTCCTTCGACAATTTCCCGTCCTCCCTCAAGAACCTCCCCCTTCTTAGGATCCCACTCGCCATCATTGTCTGCCCGTCTGACCCAACTCCACTCGCATCTGGCAATTCGATGGCTTGTGGGGCTCTTCTTCCTACTTCCTGGTGTTGGATCAAATGGTAGCCTCCCTTCCATGAGAGCATACAGAAGCACGCCAAGAGCCCACGCATCGGTAGCACGGCCATCATATTCTTGGCCCATGAGAAGCTCAGGTGCAGCGTAATCCTCGCTTCCGCAGCGAGTGTCGAGAAGAGGCGACTCTGGGGGTTTAGGAATCCGTCGTCCGAGACCAAGGTCTGTCAGCGTGACGATTGGGGCCGAATAAGTTTGCCAATCCTTAACAGTGGGTAATTTGGAGGTCTGAATATTGACCAAGACGTCTAAACAACACTGTTAGCAGCCCAGTCATCGTAGCAGGCAAAATCAATGTGAGGCATACTTTCGAGCTTGATGTCGCGGTGAACAATAAAATGAGAGTGCAGATAGTGCACGGCCGCAACAAGTTCCGCAAAGATCCGACGGATCAGATTTGGTACGAGAAATTCCAGTTTTGAGCTGGCCAGGTCGAAAAGGTCTCCTCCAGCGCAATAGTTGAGGACCAACAACGCGCGTCGGTCTGTGACATTGAACGCTTTGAGGTGTACCAAAGCTGGATAATGTATTGATTTTAGGATTTCCACTTCACGCTTTAGAGATGTTTCTACTTTTGCTTCGTCCGCACCTCCTGCCGGTCCTTGTTCACAGACCTTCACTGCGACCAGTGCACGAGGATCGACTTCGTCTTCGTCAATTGATTCGCCCAAGACATCATGCGGCTGGCTCTTAAAAGCCTTATTACCTACAGTTTCCTCGACGGCAAGCATCACGGTGCTAAAAGTGCCCTTACCAAGTTGCCGAACAGCTCTCCAGTGTTTTACCTTACCACCTCGGATTGTCCTCGCTTCGTAGCGCAAGGGTAGTGGTCCCTTGGGCGTATCAGGGCTTAAACTTGGGCTTTCCAAATCACTGCTATCGGTTCCACGATTGCTTCTGGGCGGCGTCGGGGGTCTTGGTATGGGCAATGCCAATCCGCGTTGTACAGCTAAGTACTCTTCTCGATGCATATGCGAGTCCGGTGGAGACAGAGGTTGCAATATAGGTGGGACACCGGAGCCAGACACAACGACGTTACGCATACGAGGGGCTTGCACAGAGTCTGGTACATATTCGCTAAGGCTTCGATTCCTGGCGTGACTTGCCGCGTTGGCCCCTATAATCTGCTGGAGATCGGATCCGTTGGTGCCTTGCGCTGTCGATAGAATACCTAATGGCGCGCGGCGTTTTTTAGGAGACGTTCGCGCGAAAACTATAGGTTCCAGATTTGACGCCGTGGACATGGAGACCGTATCCATCTCTGGTGTGTTTTCGTCGCGGTCTCCCTGGTCGATTGATCTTCTCCAAGAGGCAGGGGATCCCACAGCAGTCAGAGGCGAAGGTAGTGGGGTGAGGTCCATTAGTGGGCCTACACCGGGTGAAGACAAAGCAGAGGCTGGGGATAGGGAACCCGCTCTCTGGCGCGCTGCCGCAAGGGTGGTCCGCACACTCGAGCTACGAACAGGTAGCCCTATTGCAATCGAAGACTCTAGAGACTCTGTTTGGCTGTATACAGCCATAGGAATAGTTTCCGATGAGTCTTCACGGTCTTTCTCAACCACTGAATTGGTTCTTACTCGGAGGCCTGCACTGAGCGGGGTTTGGCTGAGGGGCGATACTATCGTCGGATGCGCTTGTGAAGGAGTGGTATCGAGAGCGTGGAGCGATGCATTGTATTGGAATAGTGGCTGTAAGACACTTGAGGGTATTGCAGAGGCTTGCCTACTTCTTAAATGGTTGGGATCTGAGTCCGTGTCACTCGAGGCGTAGGCGCAAAAGTCTTCTGACGTAAAAGGCTGATGGGGCTGTCCGATTTGTATCACAGGCATTTGAGCATAGCCCTTGAGGTGATGCTTTCACGTGTCTTCACAGCGATGGAGTTACACGAAAGAGGCATTAAGCGCAAGGCACATGGAGGAGGAGGAGGAGGAGGAGGAGAAGAGGATTGAAGGCGCGCAAAATAACATTGCAGCCTTTCCAAGTAGAGTATGGACTATGGAGCTACTACCAAGTAGTCTGGACCCCTCGGACCGCCTAGCCTGTCAATCCTGCAGTGGCCCTATAACTAACACCAAAGCTTTTTACGGTTTGAGATCGGCCCAGCAGTGGAACACATCAAGCAGTCAAAACGACTGTGAATAAACCGTAAAAAAAACGCTTAAACTCGTAACCAAACGGTAATTCTACGAGGTCAATTGTTCATGTTAGTGGATTGATCTCAAACCGTTAAAACCTACTACCTTGGTCTGCTAAGGTACCTTACTACATACTCTCTGGGACCTCAATGCTCAAATGTCTAAGCGCAACATTAATGGTTCTATGGAGTGCGCGTTGATAGACCAATCATCGATATGCTCGGTGACCGTGGAAGGAAGTGTGAAGAACGCAATACGTCCCGAGAAAAGGACTACGTTCTAGATGGGTCGACTCCTAGCATGTCCTCCTCTACCAGTTATATCTAATGCTCTTGCTTATGTTATAAAACTCCGAATACTATTAGTATTGAAGCTTCAGATTCATTCTCAGCTGCAGAGGAAATTCCATCTTATTCGTGTCGACTTTTGTGCTTCTCAACATATCCTGCCTACGGAATACTCGCCAACATAACGTCTTTCAACGAGATGCCATGTTTGCTTCTGCGTACATCATGCTCATGTGTGCCAGGAGTCTTATGTAAGTGGGATTTACTTACTATTTCTGTCAGTAGGACTCAGCTTGCATCCAGACAGCAAAGCTCTTCCTTTCCCCATGGAACGTTCATACTTCGTCTTTCGTTACCCTGTACCTGCGGCAGGCGGTGATATACATTGGCAATCCTAAAACCGATTTACCACAACGCCGCTACCATGACGAATAGGGCAATAAATCTGCCAGTAAATGCCTATTAAAAACCACCGTTTCGTTTAGTTCCAGATCACCGACAATGACCTTTTATCTCAAGGGGTTACCAATCGATATTTATATATCAGTAAAGTCGATACGAAAGTTCCTATAAGATAATTTGGGGCTTTAGCAAGAATCCCAACGCTTTGCGATGCCAGGTTCAAAGTTGAATGATATTGGGGAGTCGATCAAGATGATCTACAGAGATCGCATCGGTTGTCCGCCATATGCCATCTTTTCGCAGTCCCTGATGGTCTGCATGTGAAGGGTCATGGCGGTATATTTATACCCTCGTCGACTTGCACTGTCAACCAATGGCATTGGATTGAGGGAGCTTGCATTGAGACGGCGTCTAATAGCGAGGGATGAGTCGTCGGAACTCAACCCCCCTTCTTGTCCTTTGCAGAAACGTAAAGGAAGCTCAGCATCCAGAATAATCTCTTTAAGATAAGCGTAGCCGCTCAGAAGAACTTTCGAATAGGAATAGACTAAATGTTGAATATCAAATATCAAATTTCTTCAGCATGATCATCTTCAACCCCAAGCGGAAGCGGCCACCGCCTTGTCGTGCCGCCCAGAGTGGCTCAAGCAATCCTTCCCCACCATCTACCCCTCCAATCCAGCCGCAATCACGTCCGCTACGTCCAGCTCCTTCAGATCCTCCACCGTACGCGTTATATCCACCAGAAAGAAATCCACCGAGAACACTGGTGCCTACATCAACCACGCAACCAAGACAGAACGGTCCTGCATCTCGAGTTGCTGTCGACTCGTCTCAAGCAACCCGAGATGGACCTAAGCAGTGGCAGCCTAAAGTGCCGGATGCTCTGCGTCACAGAATATCTCTCTGCGACCTGATATCCTCCAAATTGGACGCCGTCATCACCTCCATTGATGGAGAAGTCTTTAGCGGAGATGAGCGCGAACTTGGTACGTAGTACCTGAACGCTACTCGTATGTCGGATCACGATGTAATTGACTGGAGTCCAGCCATCTACGAAGAGCCGTCGCCAGCGATTCGGGGAGGTGGCCCCACAACCAGAGAGGTATCCAACAGGGTCATCACTTCAGCTATCATCAGCACGAACTATTTCACCAAGGTCAATCTATATGCCAATTCTAGGTTGCCACCTCACCTTCCCGAATTGAAGCTGTAAGCTCCTTACAATCACTCACCGCTCTGTTGACGCTGATTTCGGTACACAGGTATATGCCCTCTTACCCACTAGTATGCCTTGCAGCGCAATACTCTCAGCGAGTATACACCCGAGCCACCGGCAAAGAAAGAGAAGCCCATGTCGATGCAGACTGGCGTCACGGAACAAAAGCAATGGTTATTAAATCCGTCCCCATCGACGACATGAACACTGTCGTCTTTGCCATCAGAGGCAGCCAAACATTTCTCGACTGGGCCGTCAATCTAAACTCCGCCCCTGCATCTCCTGAAAATTTCTTGGTGAGCCACTCCATTCCACATCATGATCCAAGCTCAAAACTTACAAATCCTCAAGGATGACCCTGGTAACCTCTGCCACTCCGGCTTCCTCTCCGTTGCCCGCAAAATGATCAAACCCGTCGCCTCCCGCCTCCGGGCCCTCCTCGAAGAAGACCCCACCCGAAGCTCCTGCTCCCTCCTGATAACTGGCCACTCAGCAGGCGGCGCCGTTGCCAGCCTGCTCTACGCGCACATGTTCGCCGAGAAAGTGAAATCCGAGCTCAACATTCTGACCAGCTGTTTCAAACGCATCCACTGCCTCACCTTCGGCACACCACCCATCTCACTACTGCCCATTACCAAGCCTCCAACCTTAAGGCACAAGAAGAGTCTCTTCCTATCCTTCATTAATGAGGGTGATCCAGTACCCAGAGCAGACAAAGCCTACGTCCGCTCTCTCCTCGACCTCTACGCCTCTCCCGCTCCCGGTACCACCTGCACCATCACCAAACTCCTCCCCTCGCCAGCCCCCGGCTCTCCCTGCAAACTCGGCCTCAAACGCCCAAAAGCAAAGCGAGCAAATAGCGCGCCCGAACCGCCCGCTCGGAAACAGCAGTGGATATGGAAAGTCCCTCCCAGCACGCTCTCCAACGCCGGACGGCTTGTGGTTCTTCGCTCCGCAGACGACGGGAGGCACGGTGGGAATGGCGCGGGGGATGATGTGAGAGCGGAGGTTACGTGCGATCAGGAGCTCAGAGGGGTGGTGTTTGGGGATCCGGTGATGCATATGATGAGGGTTTATGCGCGCAGGGTGGAGGTATTGGCGACGAGGGCGGTGACGGCGAAGGTGTGGGGGTAGGAGAATGGCTTACAAGAGCTTGTCTTGTGGGGATGGTGCTAAATCTGATGTTCGGACGGAGCTGGATGGTTTTATGACAATGGACGGTTTATACCAAACACGCAAGGGGCGGGCTGGCGGGCTAGCTCGGAAAACTGGGGGAGTTGGAAGGAATTCTCGGTTGATATATCTAGGTATGTTCACGAGCTGAATGAGCTACGGCCTAGACGATATCCTTTCTATTGTAGAAAAAATCTTTCATCTTCCTCAGAGTTCCCAGATCACGTGCTCCTTGTTCAATCGCTGCTGCTCTTATCAAAGTTCCCATGCAACTACTTTCTCATTGCTGAAAATCCCTTAACAAAGCCCCCACTCCGACGTCCTATCGTCTCCCTTCCAGCTAACCGACCGCACTCAACATCCCCTACTTGTAATCCCCCCTTTCTCTCCTCCACCCTTCCTCCCTCCCTTCCTCCCCTTCCCTTCCCTCTCCCTCCTCCACCCTTCCTCCCTTCCTCCCCTTCCAGCCCTCTTTTCTACTCTCTTTCTCTTCTACTAACTAACTAAACCCCTCCCATGTCTGCACTGTACAGTACAGTCCATACAGTCCAAAAGACTAGCAATTTTCATAAATATTCTATGAGAATCGCTAACATGGTAGTCGAAATTTCACGGAGCGGGGGGGGGGGGGGTGAGAATAGGAGCTGGGGGGGGTAGGAGATTTTTGGGGGTGGTTGGATGTGGTTGGATGTGGTTGGGCGAGGGAGGGGGGAGAAGGAGATGGGTGGTGTTGGGGGGGAAGAAGGAGATGGGTGGTGGGTGGTGTTGGGTCTCTTTTTGGGGGGTTTTGAGGCTGGGTTAGGTAGGTAAGTTTACATGTAAAAAAATTATATGTAAGATCTTGAATTAGATACTATGAGAAAATAAGACACTCTGGAAGAAAAATCAAAGAACACAGATCCTGGGCATACAGACTGTGAGGACAGAGCACTTTCAGGATTGGACCTGAAGATGTTTTTGGGAGGAAACGAAATCTCCCACTCGTCCATGCCTTCTAGTGTGTATCCTCCCCGCTAAAAACAACCGCTGCCACATCTATTCCGAAATCCGAAAGACGACACACATCCATTCCATTTCCTCGAGCAAGATACGGCTCCGCAGCCGACACTAAATCCTCGCACGCCGGATCCTTGAAAAGATATAGGCGCTTTGACGATTCCCAGTGGACGCCGATGTATTGGCCTTTGACAGCGTTCAATGCCACGCAGCTGCCGGTACCATTGTCCCTGACGCTTTTGCTAGTGGGAGTACCTTTGCAGTCGGGGGTGGAGAAGCCGGCAGCGGAGCCGTAGGGACCCCAGGTGCGCTTTGAGAAGGGGGTGGTGGAGGTTTGGGAGGTGGGGGTTTTTTGGCTGGCGGGGGTGGCGAGAGTGCTGGCGCTTAGAGCGAGGAGGAGGGTGGTGATTCGGAGCTGCATCTTTTTGATCGTTTGCTGTTGGGTTGTAGACAGTGGATGCTTGTAGTAGAGAGGTGATAATGTTTTTGTACCTTTTTGGGGAATATACTTTGCTTTTTTGAAAACCTGTTGATGTTGAAATAGTAGAGAGAATCAATGTCGTCTTATACATCGTGAGAAAGAGATTAATCGGAACGAAGTGACATCCAGTGAAAGATTTCGAGACGCTGGTTTCTTGAAGTTCCTTGACTGGCTCGGGGTGAATCATCCGTAGTTGAAGGTGGATGAAGGAAAAAGGCTCCACCCGTGAATCATGTAACGGAAATCTGTGATTTCACAACCATCTATCACAGCATTATCCAACTCGAGATAAGTTTCGAGTTATGAATGAAGCAGGCTCACCACCACAGCCTGATCAGAGTTCACAGTATGCGCGAGTGTTGCGAGAGCCCCGTTTCCAAGTCTCAGCGTTTGGTGTTTAGATGGGCTAGAGTGGTGCCATCGATCTGGAGGAACGAACAAGCACACTTGGCGTTTTGTCCAAGTCGTCGAGAAGCACGGAAATTTTGGTGGCCAGGGCTCTGCATTGGTCCGCGCACCTTCCTGGCTGTATCCGATTGCTCAATAGCCTTCTAGGCTTCGATACGAGCACTATGTGCAAACCGGTTTTAATTTGTGTACCCATTCTCTTTATAAGCAAGCCCTTCTAAATTTCCTTCTCTTGACTTGACAACCGTGCCCCATTGGCTTTTCCAAAGCTCACTCAACGTCCCCTCATATCTTCGCCCTTCACCCCAATAAACCAGCTCATCTCGCCTCCGGTATACGTATGCCTCTCCGCTCCCCACCTGAATCCCCACCCTTCTCTCCTTACCCTGCCCTCTTCCTCACCTGTCAACAATCCCAGCACCTCCTCTGGCGTCCTCGTCCGCAGTGCACTGATAATCCCATCATGTACCACCACCGCCGGTATTATAGGAATGACGTAGGTAAAGAACAGATGGGACCATTGCCCCCAAAACCAGTACCAACTCCCTAGCCAGAGGAGGGGCCCAATGAGGAGGATGGTGAAGAGAGAGCCGAGGGTGCGGGACTGGAGTTCGAGGATCGCGAAGCCGGATGAGGTGGCGAGAGTATTGAGAAGGATTTTTGCCGCGACGGGGTCATCGAAGTGGTGGAATGCTAAGCTAAACAATCTGAAGACCTTCTTCTTGTCTTGCTCCGGCGCATTGGCCAACGCAAGAAGATTTTGCGGGGCGTCACCCGCATCGACAGGGACAGATACGTAATGCAGATGCTCGCTCCGCTTAGCCACTGCCTGCCATGCTTCCAAATGCGGGAAAATGTCTGTCAACACGAAGTCGACGCCTTCTCTGCCAATTGCATGTCCTTTCGTTCCTTTTCCACCTGCGCCCAAGTCGGCGTTGACAGCAATTTCAATTTCAGGGGTGGGCCCGCCAGCACCAGAACAAAAGTCCACAAACGAGTAGGAGTTTATGTTCTTGGCAAGAATGCGGCGTAAGGTACGGGCGACTAGGGTTGAAGGCGAGGCGGGTTGTATGAGTGGAAGATGGACGGTCCAGAGGAGGGTGAGAGCTGCCTGGACCTTGGTGCGGAGAAAGGCGGGAAACCTGTGGATTCATGTTTAGTTCTTGGCTTTGAGTGAGAGGAGTCAAACAAATTACCAGGGCTGGTCATTAATTTCGAAGAAGTGATAGCGGGGAATGGGGAGGACCATGGCTGAGCGAGAAAGATGTGGAATAGAGCGTAGAGGGTAGGTGGGAAGAGGGAATGGACGTCAAGTAGTTGAGAAGGCTTGGGATATTAGGGTTATGAACACTAAGCGAGCATTGATGCTGTCATACAGTCTAATAGCTTTTACCCAGACTTCAAGCACTTATGGTAGATGCATCGAAATCTCTATCATTCTCAAGCAGCCCTCCTCTAATCGTCTTGATCTATGTAATCTATCGTTAACAGGCTGACCACTTTAATATGTACGTCCGGCCAGAAGGAGATTGTAGATCCTATCATAGCCATGGCAGTAAGTTCCGGCCCAAAGATGAACACTCGCATGTCGCTCAAAACGTCAAAAGGCCCATTTCCATGTCTTCGTTTCAATCCACGTCCTCTGCTGCCAGACCCTCCAATTGGTTGTGTCTCCTCAATATCATCATCTCTAATGAAATACCTGGACCAAACGCGCATGCGACAACTTTGTCTTTCCCTTCGCCCATTTTTCTGAGCTTATCCATAACGCTCATAACAGTAGCACTGGAACTATTACCATAATTGACGTATATCTCATAGCTCGCCCGAAGATGTTCTGGGGTAAGATTCATGGCTTGCTCAACGCCGGTAATTATGGTTGAACCCCCAGGATGTAGGGCCCAGTCGAAGTCGGCAGCGGTTACATGGCTACCATGGTTGATTGCTGGAAGCGATTTCACCAAATCCTGGAAAGCTGGTAAAACTGCGGCAGAGGCTACAGCCGGAACTCTTGGCGTTAGAACAACCTTCCAACCTGAAAAATGTTAGCAAATTTCTACGCTATATAGCTCTAGACCGCGGTTGCAGAGTCTCTTGGAACGGGTCTCCATACCTAATGGATCGACGTCGAAACCTAGGTCATTCTCCGTGTCGTCTAAAATCTCATGTTTCCAACCAAGTACGTCGTATATTGGACATGAAGTCTCGTCCTCACCAATACCGTTACTTAGAACGCAACTTGAAGCACAGTCGCTGAAAAGACAAACTCCAATCCTCGTGGTCTGGTCCTTGTCGATCGACTCCAGCTCCGATCTGACAAGTAGACTGGAAACCTCGCATGCCAGCACCAAAACTCTTGCAGGCTTGTTCCGAAAAGAAGACCCCAAAGCCATATGTGCCGCTGTGCGTATAGCTGCAAGGCCTCCAGAACAACCAACGCCATGTAGCAGGACCTTCTCAACATTGGTAGTCATACCCAGTTGCTTGATGACAAAGTGATCGAAACCTGGGTTTGCGGAATTGGTGCATGTTGTCGAGACCACATGGGTGATGTCATCGACGCTCCCTCCCCATTCCTTGATTGCTTTTCTGCATGCATTGACAGATAATTTTACCCCTTCTTCAAGAAACACCTCATTGAGCTCGGCAATACTTGGGGGGTTGGGCTGATTAACGAGGGGATGGTCGATATTGCCAATGGCGGCGCGGGAGTCGATACCAGTGAAGCGATTGATCGTTAGGACTTTCTTGAGTCTACCAATGTATAAGCCACTATGATAGCAGAAATAGGAGGGTACGAAAGAAAAGTGCCCGAACACAAGCGATATGAAAGAGAGATCGTACTGGAAAGTCTTACGCTGTTGATGGAGGGTAGAATCGGTTTGCGAGTGTTTCTAAGGCGTCTGGGCCGAGTGAAAACGGCGGATAGTCCACGGCGAGACCGACAATGGACAAATTGAGATCATCTGCGAAACGATCGTGACCAGTGCTATTATGCACCGCAGAAGGCGACATTATTGAAACTGTGATGCTGTAACGAATGCAGGAACCATTTACAGTATTCCGTAGTACCTTATGTACATCAAAGATTGTTGGGGGAAGCTAGTCGTGTGCGCAATCAACAGGTACGAGTACTGTACCTTAGCTCTCACAGTTAGCGGCAGCGGCATTGTGACATCAGGCGCACAGCACAGTGTCATAAGGCAAGGGACCATCGGCACGCATGGATTTCCAAGGAAGTGTTTGGGTGTGTTTCCATTCATGGCATTTTAGTTGCCTCAGGACCTCAGACGTGTAGGGCTAAGCCCCTGCGGGTTAGCCTTTTGCTTACTACGGAAGCTGCGATTACATGGAGCTAACCCGAAGGGGCTTAGACAAACACGTCTGAGGCTAAGGCAACATTT
>JAABUW010001280.1_pt1 | contig 43424 bp, 80 predicted proteins | sample 5560081 | NCBI WGS metagenome assembly JAABUW01 (sample SAMN10711882, study PRJNA513363) | rock metagenome | isolation source: Antarctica rocks | place: Antarctica: Victoria Land, Knobhead sud | reverse complement strand
GAGCTTCCAGAACCTATTCTAGGGCCTCCATCCGCTGCCCGCATGCCAGGTCGCACCCTGCAGGGCGTGATCGCCACTTCCTTACCAGCGCAGTCGTCGACGTGGCACGCTGAGCGGGCCGGATTTGCCGACGGACGGGTTTAAGCGGAAACGAACGATCAACCACGGGGGCCCCGCCTCGGGGCAAAAATCGCTGGGCAAGAAAGCCTGAGCTGACTCAGCTTCTCACCACGTGACCCTGCAACCTGGATGACGCCTCGCGCGCTAATTGGTGGTGACAAGACAGGTGCACGCCGACAGGCAGCACGAACTGAAGGAGCAGGAGATTTTGCGTACCCGGAGACGCTGCTGTGGTGTGACGTTCCGCTGCTTGTTGCAACGCCGACAATGCAATTGCGCAGCGCCGAACTTACTTCGAGGGCAGCTGAGCGCGCGACCAGCCCCAGGCTTCAGAGCTGTTTCAACATACCGACCAGACTGCAGCAGAGCAGCCTGCGGAGACGAGTGTGCAATGGCTCACGAGGCAGCCAGCGCCATCAGTGTCAGGCAGTCCAGCAGTCCATCGATGAGCAGGCTCTGAGCAGTCAAGACAGCAAAGCCAGCGGCAGTATGGACGTGGAAACGCCTGACTCAACACCACTGCCTGACGGTATGTACTGCTGCCTCGACAGTGCTGAGCCGCCTTCGGCGGATTGCTGGCTGAGCGCCTCGCAAGCACCAATGACAGAAGTTACTGACGTGCACAATTCAACCTGAAACTTTCATTCCAGGCCTTGAATGTGATGCGCAGAGTGGCAGCGGGCGGTGGACTCCGGCAAGGTGTCGCCGGAGGTGCAGCAGCGGTGTGCAGTGCTGAAAAGCAGCACGCTGCTGGCGCCGCTGCTGCAGTGGCAGGGGTTTGAGGAGCGCCTGCTGGCAGACCCTTCCTTCATGGTGAAGGTCGGCATCGAGGTGAGCCTGCAGGGTGTAAATCAGGTGTGCATCTGGTCTGCTCAAGCGGATGCAGTCACTCAAATCTCCCACAGGATTTGCCTGAACCCTGCACCCTTTTGCCTCTACAGGTCGGCATTGGCATCTGCACGAAGACGACAGCGGAGGCGACCAAGCGGGGCGATATGTTTTTCAGCGAGCTGGACTTTGTGGTGGCCAACGTCATCATGGCGCTCGTGGCAGACTTCTGCCTAGTGTGGCTGCCCGCGCCGACAGTGACCTGGAGGTGCAGTACAGACTTTGCCAATCCCCACATTGCTGAGAACGTTCCTTCGCGCGTGCTGAGTCAATTTCCTGCTGAATGCGGCACTGCCGTCGTTGACATGCAGTTAATTGTCATGCCGTGACGATGTGCGAATGTCGTGCTGTGACGATGTGTGCTTCGACCAAGTGCTGTGTACCTTTACACTCTGTCTCGTGCCATGCTGTGCAGATCTGGCAAGGACGCGACCCTGGGTCGGACCCTGGCCGCGCTGCAGAACAGCCAGCTGTACAGCTTTGTGCAGTCGTGCCCGGGCAACTGCTTCCAGTCGGTGCAGCCTGGCGCCAAGCCCTACACCCTGCAGCAGCGCGCAGGTGCGGATAGCAAGACAGCTTGCAGATGGCAGACAATGAATTGTGGAACGCCTCTGCGATTCAATAAGCGAGTCGTTCAACTGAGAACGTTACGTATTGCAAACAAAACTCATCTGTCTTGGGTTGTTCTTGCAGGCTCGCTGCTGGTCAACGGCACCAAGCTGCTGGCGGTAGGCACGACCGCGTCGCTGGTGGGCGTTGGCCTCGTGAACGCGCTGATACAGGTGCGGGAGAGCCTGGACCCCACGTGGACGCCGCTGAACCCGCCGCAGAGCATCCTGGCGACCAGCCTCTACTACGGACTGTACATGGCCGTCTCCAGCAACCTCAGGTGCCCCCTGATGCGCTGCTGATCTTCTCAAACGTGGTGCGCGCTAGAAACTGAAGCTTTGGCACGGCGACGGCAACTGGAGCATACTGCTGCCCTCCTCCTTTACTCCTTGCTCCTTGCTGTTTCTGGTGTTCCATTGATGTCAGGTCGGCGATTGTCTCCGAACACCTGAGCACTCCGTGTCTGTGTGCACAGGTACCAGATCATTGCAGGCGTGATCGAGGAGCGCGGCATCGAGCGGCTCTTTAAGGGCAACGCCCGGCTGTGCGGCATTCTTTCATTCATCGTGCGGACGTCCAACACCTTCGTGGGCTCGCTGCTTTGGATAGACTTCATCCGGCTACTGGGCATGCAGAAGGCCATGAGCCATTGACGCTGTTGAGTATTTGTTGCTGAGTTGGCTGCGAGCGGGTGTGGGGCTCACAGATTGACTCGATGACTCAATTTTATTCTTGTTCACTGTTCTTGTTTCAGAAGCTGAGATGGTACGCGCGCAAGCATGCTGAGTTTGACCTGACTTGGACATGACAGGCCTTACTTTGACGCGTTGTTGTAGTTTGTTTTCTGTTTTGTGTGGGCATGGCTAGGTATTCATTGTGGCCCACTGACATTCAGCGGGTTAATTCTGGATCACCCTCCAAGTGACCATCTCCCGACCATCTCCTTCCAACTAGCAACGCCCTGCTCTGTCATTGCATTCCTCTGGTTACCACATCCGCTAGTTAGCTGTGGCGTTGTCTTGGCACCTGAGAGTGCTGTCAGTCCGCCAGCTGAATGCTCAGATGTCCAGAGCATGAATTTCGCCACAGGGGGCCGCTCAGAGGTCCTTGATCTCCAGCGTCGTCTGGGCGCGCCAGCTGTCGCCGGGCGCCACGGTGACGGGCTTGAACTTGGCGTTCTCCACGCAGCAGAAGCTGCGGTAGCAGTCCATGTCGGTCCAGGGGGTCCACACCACCACGTCGTCCCACTCCGATGCGGTGATCGCCACCGCCGCGCCTGCCACACAGGAGAGGGGCATGCATTTGGTGAGCTCCGGCGTCGCGGAGTGTCCAACGACATTGCCTTGCTGCAAAGCTGCATGGACATGAGAACACGGCATGCAAAGTTTGCAAGGCCAAACGACTGCCGGGCCTGTGCCGGGCCTGTGCCAGACATGACATGACACGACGCAAGGCCAGCACTCAGTCGAGTCCCAGTGTCCGACGCGCCCCGGCGGACAGGGGAATTCAACCCTAGCTTTGTTCACAGTTTCTGCACCTGTGCCCACGTCCAGCTCCACGTAGCCGGGCGTGTCCAGGTACACGGAGTCAACGGGGCCTTTGAAGTCCACCGCCTTGCGCTCTTCCTTCGTCGACGGCGGGTCCGTCGCGTCCTTCGTCTGCGGCGCGAATGAGTCAATGGTGAGCAGAGGCTCTGCTGCGGATGTTTCGTATTGCAAAGGAGAAGGAGCTGTGTGGCACTGCGGAGCTGTGGCGTGCTGACGCCGCAACTGTTTGGTGCTCCTTCGTCAGGGGTTGGGCCGCCCTGGAGTTTTTGAGTCCAGCCATGCCACCAGCGAGACCACAATCAGGTCGTAAACTTGAGTGGCACGAGGCCAGCGCGTCGGTGCTATGTGCTCTCCCTTCGGGAGAGCCGCACTCCTTGCCCTAACAGCGTGTTGCTTCATCGGAGCTTGGCACAGCAAGGGGCGCACCTTGTCGAGGTAGGTCAGGCCGTCGAGGCCATACACCTTGGCCTTCTCGATGTCCAGCACCTGCAGACAGCGCCAGGCTTCAGATCCGATCATGACATGAGTCATGTCATTCCATGTCCTGTCCTGTCCAGCACAAGACTCCGCTTCGTGTTGTCCTCGTCTGTATGCTGGACCAAACAACCAGATGGCCCAAGCACTCCCCCTGTATTCATTCAGCGGTAAGAATGGCATGTCTTGCATTTAGAGCTGACCAACAAACCAGTCCAGCATAACTATCAAGCTGTGACGCACCTCAAAGTAGGAGTGCAGCGCGGCGGTGAATTCGAAAGGCGCGTCGTCCTCGTTGAACACGCGGAAGTCGGTGTGCAGGTTCTCGCCGTGCAGGTGCACGCTGTACACCGCCTTGAATTTGTGCGGCCTGCGCCGCGGAGCGAGGGAGGGGCATTCACAACCGGCTTCACGTTGCGCCTTCCGGATGTATGCTGCGTGTTGGTTGCCAGAGAGTCACGGACATCCACGCGGGGCAGGTGGGGCCGCACAAGGAGATGGGCGGAGGGCGAAAAATCACGCACCACATCGCGCGGGTGTAGTCGTTGTCTGTCAGCACCAGCTCCACCTGCACCATTCAATGGCACCCCTGAGGCCCCGATTTCGGTTGTGTCTACCACCAACGATGTGTGGCCATAACCACCGCTCCTTGCCAAGCTAGGCTGATCTGCAGACGCATCGTTTTGGGTAGGCGGTCAACCTGCTATTGTACGCTTTGGACAACAGACGATTGCCGCCTACCTGGGGGTCGCGCTCGTCCGGCTGCAGGTCTGCAGAGGTTGAGGTGATGCTCCAGTTCAGGTTGCGCGCAAAGCCGTGCTGCTGCAGCTCACCGGGGCCGAACTGCGGGAAGCAGTGCGGGATGCCGCCCGATATGGGCTTGGACCTGCGGTCCGCCAACCGACATCTTCAGTATGACGCAAACAGTGGCGGGGAAGGGCGCTGCTGTCGAGAGTGCACTCGAATTGGATTCATGTTCGAACATCCCAGACGGCGTTGTTGCACAGCTTACCCGTCAAACTTCGCGTCTGGCCGCACGTAGAGGACCTCGTCGCCGCTTGCCATCTTCCACGACAGCACCACGCCGCCAAAGAGGTAAACCTGTGGAAAGAGTAGCACCCAATTGGGAAGAGTGTTAAAGTGGGCAAGTGGTCATGTAGCAGAGGTGCATGTCGCTCAGCTGCCGTTTCTTGTGCGCGCATCGTGCAGCCACGTCTCACCGGGCAACATTGCATGACCTCTTTGCGCCACCACTCACCTCGGCGGAGGCGCCGCACGAGTGCTGCAGGTGCACCATGGGCAGGCCCTCACGGCCGGCCTTGATGGTCACATGCTCTGGAATGCCAAACTTGGCATTGAGCGCCTCGACGTCCTGCGCCGTGTCTGCCGTCGCTGTGCACCGGACCATGCTGCTGCGCCGCGGCGCCGAGCGGCTGGCTGTGCTACTCGCCAGCTGCCTGCTGCCCGCCACGAATGGGCGGAAGGCTGCTGAGGGTACCGCCCGGCAGGACGGCGGCGTCCTGTAACATGATCAAATGTGCTAAGTCTCAACCGTGACCGGTGATCAAAAGCGGATCATGGTGCAGATATGATTTCACTCGAACAATGTCTGTTTGAGATCAACAGCCAGGAGTGCCACTGCGATGATCTGCTTTGTGACCAAATGATCTGTTGATATCATGAATCTATGGCGAAGCAGTGATCACCTCACTGAGGAGACCGACTCAGTGCATGCAGCACGAGCGCTGCACTGCACCCGGCGCGGCTGGCTGCTTTGCTGCAGCATGCTGCCGCGAATGGGTATATGCTGCGAAAGACAGGGTCGAGCTGTCACCAATGGCGTGCTTGGCTGTCTGTAATGATCTAACGCAAGTCAATGTGGAAGAGTGTGAACCTGCGATTTACTGCTGCATGGACAGTGCAGCAAACGCTTCCGGAGCTCACGTGCCTCTGCCAAGAACCTGCCCACTTCACCACTTGGGGGTCGCATAAGCAGTTTGCATCGCTGAAGTCTTCATTAATGGCTGCCAGCAAAGGTTCGGCTCTCCAGATCGGGTCCCAGGTGAGTCCGCTGCGGCCTGCGTAAGTCGAATCCACCCACCTCGTCATTCCTCGAAGGCTCGTTACGTTTGAAGGTGCTTGTATCTGCAGATTGCTGTCGGCCTGGCCGGTCTGGGGCTCGGATATCATACCTTCTTCCGGCAGCCTACCCTTCAAAGTGAGGAGGAGCCCAGTGCTCTGGGGCGCGCGGCAGCAGCAGGCACAGCAGCGGTGGTACCCGGTGCTGGCGTTGCCCTGCCGAAACAGCCCTCTATCGTCGACCAGCTGGACGAAGAGGCAAAGCACACTTCCGGCCGCTACTGGAAGTAGAGGTAGAGGTAGAGGTAGAGGATTCGCGGCACACCGGGCGCCAAGTTGCACAGCTGCGGCAAGTGCCCAGCATCAGAGGCAGCGCTGGTGTCGAGAACTCCTTAGAGCTCCAGCTGAGCCGCACAGCTGCGACTCGTCTGGGGGACCACTCCAGCAGGGAGAGCATATTCCACGCAACCGCAACCGCAGCAGCTGACAATTCTTCCATGGCGTCAGTCCAGCTGCACAGCGTGCTGCGCGTGCGGCAGTCGGGCTCCATCGTGCAGCTGCAGCCGTTCAAGGGCCAAGACCTGGACGGCGACACCCTCAGCATCGACCTGGCCACCGGCAGCACGCGCCTAAAGAAGGAGGTAGGTCTTCAGCGCTCTGCAACAGACGCAGCAGCGAGTGAGTGGTCGCCTCGTGCCATCATTGTCCTGCATGCATCACCATCGTCAAATATCCAAATGTGAGACTTGTTTTGTTGCTGAGACTGAGTCCTGCTTGACGATGCATGTTTGTATTCCATGCAGCCACGGCTGGACTCCAAATTCGACATCGCCTTCGGCATCGTGGGCCTCGCCCAGCTGGCGTCAGGCTACGCCCTCGTCCTCATCCTCGCTGGAGAGAATGTGAGCCGAGCTCTGACGCAAGCCAGCCATGACTTGCTGCACCAAAGCATGCGCCAGCTGCAACACAAGCCAAGGACGGTTTTCTAGCGAGGTGGCCAACGGCCAGAGACCGCCAACCAGCTGCACATGAGCAATTGATGGCTCCGGCCTCGAGCCATGAAATTGCAATGACTGAGCCTGATGCCTGCCATGGCGCAGGTGGGCACGCTGCGTGACAACCTGGTGTGGAAGGTCACCAAGACGACGGTGCTGACGGACAGTTTGGCGGCTTCGGCCGATGCCAGCCTGAACACACAGTAAGCCAACGCTTTGGATGTCCTGCGACATCATTATGCTTCGTTGTGCTCTGACAAGGTCACAGTGCCCACGCCCACGTCATCAAAGCTTGCGTCATGTTCCTGCCTGCCTGTGCACTGCCTGCCTGTCCACTTGGCAGTCATGCAGTGCTGTTCCGTTCGCCATTGGCTGCCTCATGGACTGGATGTTATGATTACGTCGCTTGGGAACCCTGCAGGTACACGAGGCTGCTGAAGGAGGCCTTCAACCCGGCCGGCGCGGGGCGCGGCCTGTTCTTCTCCTTCGATGCCGACGTCACCCTCACGCAGCAGCGGTACGCTGAGAAAGCAGCCTGAGTATGTGCGCGTGCACACAATATGGCAGTCAGAACTAGCACTGAACCGACAGTACTGCATTGCTCCTGATCAGAATCCTCCAGTGCTGTGGCCTTAAAAACTCGGTTGCGCAGAGGCACATGTGTCCTGTACCTGTACTGAGCAGACCGCTGGGCTGTGTGCGACAGATACGCAGCGCTGACGGCGGACCCCTCGTCTGCGGGCAAGTCGCTGCACGAGCGCGCGGACCCGCGCTTCTACTGGAACAAGACTCTCACGCAGAAGCTCGTTGGTGAGCGCAGCCCGGACAGAATGTGAGATTGCCTGAATGACTGCATCATGAGACAGAAGCCCTGTGATGTGGATCTGGATGGGTGTTGTGGTGCTGACCTAACATGCTCTTCAACGGCTCTTATAACACTTGAACACAGCATGAAATAGACAAACTAAACCCTGCTCTATGCGCATCTGCCAGCTAATACTCTCACATGTGGCTCCCGGCCGCCTGCAGACGAGAAGGCGGGGCGCTTTGCGGTGCCGCTGATGCTGGCCAGCTTCCACCAGATGCGGGGCATCAAGTTTGGCGAGTACGACGCGAGCATCACGCTGGTCGGCCGCCGCGCAGCGCAGCGTGCGGGCGTGCGCCACTGGCGCCGCGGCGCCGACCCCCAGGTCATCATGTAACGCAGATCGGGTTAGAATGATGCAGAATGAGATCGCGCTTGCATGGGTTGTAGAGAATGCACCCTTAAGTTTTTCAGGTGCCCACGAGGAGCTCACCAGCACGCGCATGCGCCCCCAACGTTGTCATCTTACATCTTCTGTCGTCCACGCCGCTTCCGCCTTCTTCCGCTGACGCGTCCTGATGCGTGCGCCGTACGCAGGGGCGGGTGGCCAACTTTGTGGAGACGGAGCAACTGATCGAGCAGGCCAGCCCGAAGGGCACCATCCTGTCCTCCTTCGTGCAAGTGCGTGGCAGCATCCCGCTGATGTGGAGCCAGATCCCCAACATCAAGTACAAGCCGACGACACGCATCGCGCCCCCGGAGACCTTCGCCAAGGCCTTCGACCGCCACGTCACCGACCTGCTGGACATCTACAAGGTGCAGCACCTTCTGGCAGACTCCAAGGCGGGCATTGCTGGCTCGGTACAGTGCGTTGTTTGCTTACAAGAGCAGAGTCCTTGCAACATTTGCGGCAACACCTCTAGAGACGCTTGTGCTGAGTAAACATGAGCCGTAAGCAGTGTTCGAGTTGCATGCTCTCGAGTGGGTAGGGGTGAATGCACGCGATATTTGCGTCAAACGCAAACTGCCTGTGGCGCAGGCTCGGCCTGAAGGACGGCTTGTCTGAAACGACATACCTTGGCCTTGCAATCCTAGAGCCCTGTAATTTCTGCACAGGACGTGGACGCCATCAACCTGGTGAACCAGCACGGCTCGGAGGGGGTGCTGGCGGCCAAGCTCCAGGAGGAGGCGGACCGCTTCGGCCGCAGCGCTTCCAACTTCCGCCTTATCGCCTTCGACTTCCACAAGCAATGCGGCGCCACCTCCTACCACAAGTGCGCCCCCGATGCTCATCACCTGCGCGCCTTGTCGAGACTTGATGCATGTGTGCTGATCTGTGCTGACGCCTGTGGGAGCTGTGGCGCCTCGTGTTAACAAGAAGTCATGGCGCCTGGTGTTAACAAGAAGTGCCGCCTAGTGTTAACGAGAACGACGAACCGATCTGACCCGCGTCTTCGTGCCGCAGCCTGTCCAAGCTGTGGGCGGAGATCGAGGGCGACTTCGAGCGGTGGGGCTTTTACGCGGAGGGCGGCGAGGCGGACGTGGTGCGCCAGGGCGGCGTCTTCCGCACCAACTGCATCGACTGCCTCGACCGCACTAACGTCGTGCAGGTGCGCCTCCAGCTCAGGCCGGACATTCCTCTCCTGGATCTCATGCACACCTGGATCTCATGTTTGTCCAACGTGCGAGCTGGTTGGAGCAGCATGCTTCATCACTTGCTGGCCATTTCCGGGGCTTCATGTCTATTCAAGCTGTTTGGAGCGGCAGCGCATAAGGATGAACGTAGGGTGCGTCAGCTTGACACGCGCTGCACCAGCATCCCACGCTGCAGTGAGAGGCTGTTGCTGATGTTACAGTTCTTGCGTCTTGCTGCGCATACTGACGTGCAAGCAGCCCTATGCTGGGTGGAGAACAGCCAGCCGATGTGCGGGCGGTCTCTGTCTCACCCCAGCCGCGCGGTTCCTGTGCAGGGGCTGCTGGGGCGGAAGCACCTGGAGCATGTGCTGCAGCGGGGCGGCCTGCTGCCCGAGGGCACAGCCCTGCAGACCGCCTTCCCCACGGTGCGCTGTGCATGAGACAAGGGCTCTGTTTTCGGAGGCTGACTCTGTGGCTGCTCATCCTCCCCACTTGCGCTGTCACGCCGCTGTTGTGAATGCCTCCTTCTTCGGACCACCGTTTGATTAGCAGGCGCCACGCCCAGAAACTAAAGAAGGGTGACGGCGTGGTGCAGGTGTTCAACCAGTTCCGCATCATCTGGGCGGACCATGGCGACGACATCAGCCGCCAGTACGCCGGCACCGGCGCCCTCAAGTCCGGCTTCACCCGCACCGGTCCGGGGTCTCTAGGCTTCTCCTTCTGATTGCTCTCCCGCCATAGCCTCCTGGACTCAGCCTCGCCTGTCAGCTCCTCAATGCCTGGGCCGCGGCGCTAGTGGCACCCCCCTGAGCGCTCGTTGCCGTGCCATTCCATTCCACTCCACGCCAACCCATCCGATTCCACTGCATGCGCGCGCGCAGGCAAGCGCACATGCGGCGGTCTGCTGGAGAATGGCATGACGTCGGCAATACGATGGTCAATGTTCTAATGGTATAATGTGCGCCCGCAGGCAAGCGCACATACGGCGGGCTGCTGGAGGATGGTGTCAAGTCGGTGACGCGCTACTACCTCAACAACTTCCAGGACGGCGCCAAGCAGGACGCCATCGACTTCGTCACCGGCAACTACACCGTCAAGAAGGGTGCGGCCGCTGCAAGTTTCAATGCTTTCATGAGGGCCAACGCTTTCCAAAAGTTGCAAGGAGGGCTGTTGCAGAACAGCATGTCGTCTGCTCACACCGGACCTTGTCTGCTGCACCGGAACAGCCCAAGCCGGCCTGCTTGGGCACGCAGCCCTGGGTCATGTGGCCTTATCTCGAAGACATCCCGTGTCTGAACCTAAGAACCGCTCTAAAACCCACTGTCCCGCACTGCAGGCGCGGGCTCGCCGTTCAAGGACCACAAGTCGCCAACGGTGCCGCTGCTGGCCGCGACCTTCTCCATCATCTGGGGCCTCTACATGGCCGGCATGCTGCTCACGGTGCGCCCTTCCGGCGACGCGGTGGCATCTGTGATCTTCTCAGCCCATTTGACCGGCCCCCCTCTGACGCGCTCCTCATCCAGCAGCCAGCAGCCACATCTGCAGATCCGTGTGACAAATGCAGGTCGGTGCTTGTTCTTGGCTGTCGCCACAGATGGGGCAGCTCCGTAGCTGCGATCTCATGTGCTGCTTTGTCGAACAGTTCGTTGCTCATCAGACGCTGCTGATTGACAACGTGCTTCACGCAGGGCCACGGTGACACGTCCACGACCAACCTGGTGCAGGTGGTGGTGCTGCCGCTGTTCATCGGCCTGCTGACCCTGCAGCAGGTGGGCTGCCCCGCTGCGAGCGGTGTTCATGACGCCGTCTGCTAACGAATGTTGTCGAACTTCCGTTCTGGTCTTGCCGTGCCAAGGCTGAGATAATGCAGGCGCGTGAGCATCTGCACTGAGAGAAAATTGGTCTATGCAACAGTTGAGTGTGCAATCAGTGATTGTCGCTGAGGAAATGCAATTTAGTCAAAGTCCCCAGCTTGAGCTGCCCATGTATTGCGAATGCGCAGGTCGCAAAGCGCGGTTCGGACCTAGTGCGGCAGCCGCAGCTGTGCCCCGACCTGTCGCAGCCCTGGTAGTAGGTGTGTATGGCTCATGGCCTGGCGCTGCTCCACCGCGCACGCGCATTCCTGCAAGCTGGATTGCCGGGCAGGAGTTTGGCCAGCCGCTCAATGCCGGGCTGCCTTCACTGTCGCCTGTGACTGTTTGCGCTGCAACAAGCTTATTGTTCCAGCGGCACTTGCCATGTGCAAAAAGATTGCAGCTCGCTCGGTATAGCTAGGTATACCGAGCGAGCTGCAATCTTTTTGCAGAGGGCGAGGCGTGCAAGGTGGTGAATTCTCCAAGTCTTCATGCAACCATTCTCATGAGTGACCTGCATCTTGCAATCCAATTCATTCACACCTGCCGCCCTCGTGCATGAGCTTGAGTACAATCTCAGAGCTCTGTCCCAGCAGCAATGCATAGTAACCACAACTCAGTTCTCCCTCTAGTCCCATTCCAAGCCCGCAGAATGCTTCGCCCACAATGCGCAGATCAACTAATTCAGAACCCAATTTGCCACTTCGCGACCCCAGCCACTTCGCCAGTTCTCACACATCCTGACTGCCGCTCCTAAAGCTCGGCAGTCCTCCTAGTGGTACAGCACAATGACGGCATCCAGTGTCTCGCCAGAACGTGGAGTTTGTGAGATCAGATCGCTGCCAGTGTCAAGCGTGGCAGGCGCCAAATCGCCGCCCAGTCAGCCAATCGTCGCCAGCGATGGCATTGTGATCATCGCGCCGACTTTGCCCATGGACTCCAGGTGCTTGAAGTGCGCCTTGATCGCCGACATGAACTGCGGCCTCAAACACGCAAATGGTTGGCAGCTTCAGACATATTGACAGGGCAATGTTCACGGTTTTTCCCCCACAACGGGAGAAGGCATGCAGACGCCTAGGCGCACACCACCTGCCACTTGATCGCAACGTGCGTGGGGCTGCAGTCACAGGCAAGACGTTTGCAGCATGAGTGGCGAGACAGGCGGCGCACCGTGGGGTAGACCTTGTAGGGGACGCCAAACTCCTTGCACGTCTGCAGCACGATGGGCGCGATGGCCGGATAATGCGTGTGGGAGATCCCGGGGAACAGATGGTGCACCACCTGCATTTGTTGGCATTGGTGAGAAGTCAGGTTCTGGAGCAAGAACAAGGAAGTCCACGCAGCCGCACAGGCCGTGGTCTAAATTGGATACGACCAGCTGGTGCACTAGCAGCAGGATGGGACGCTGAATGAGGGTGGCTGGCGGCGCTGGCAGAAACCCCAAAACAGCACCTGGTAGTTGAGGCCGCCGCTGATGTGCGTCCAAAAAAAGGAGCCGTGGCTGAAGTCCGCCGAGGCGGCCGCCTGCGCCGCGGCCCAGCCCTTGGGCACCTCCGGCGCGCTGCCGTCCGCCTGCAGGTACGAGACGTCATCCACCACATGTGCCACCTACGCGGCACAACATGAGCCATTTCAGCGAAAAGAGTGGAACCTGCAGTGTCCTTGTCGATGTTCTGATCGCCTTGCTGCTGGGCTGTGTGGCATGTGGTGAGCACACAGTGTGTGCAACCAGAGCAGGGCATGACACACGTACTATCACTTGCTCTGCACTGCCTGGCAGGACCATGCAGACCAAGCAGCACCCAGGTTGCAGGCCGACCTGCAGGAACACGCACCTGGAACAGGAATGCCAGCATCCAGCCAGTGACAAACTCCGACAGCAGCCAGGCGCCCGCCAGCAGGGGCCAGGAGTGGCGACTGAACGCGAGCGGCGCCGCGACAAACAGCAGCCCGAAGGCGACCTTGCCGCCCCAGAACACCGACTTCTCGCCCAACGTCAGCGGCTTGAGCCGCACGCTGCCGATTGCGCCGGAGGCCAGGGCCTGGAAGACGAAAGGAGAGTCGAAACTTGCGCTTCGCCGCCAATGACACAAGTGTAATGATCCCTGGCCGATAAGCTTGAATGTGGCTTGAATGTAATTTGCCACATTTTCAAGCCTTTCAAGCTGGTTTATATCATTATTGTTGTTACCTGGAAGTCGTCCAGCACCACGCTCTTGATGGCGAGCAGGCCATACAGCGCGCCCAGGTACAGGTGCTGGTACGCCTGCAGGTGGACAGCACTGAATACTAATTAGAGCATGAAGTGTTCAGAGCAGCATGGCCCAACCACAGGTGCTGGTGCCGGTTTGCCTGCGCGTCGCAGGCGGGCAGCATCACAAGTGTGAATGCAGTGGTCCGGCAGCTCCATTGTCGCATGGCCGCAAAACAGTGGCTTGGCCACAGTGCGGCACTGTCGCCCAATGCGAGCCCAGGTCACGGCCGGCGAAGCGCAGAGCCACGCTATCAACCCAACGTGAGTTTGCATCAGCAAGACTCCAGCGCACCAGGTAGGCGCGCCAGGGCTGAAACGGCGTGGCATAAGGAGATTCGCAGTTCTGCCCCCACCTGGTAGGGGTGCACGGCTGGAAGGGCGTGACGCCAAGAGGGAGACGGGAAGAGAGGATGATTCAGAGGGTTTCCAACCAACCTGGTAGGGATGCCAGGGCTGGAAGGGCGTAACACGGCGCACGTCGGCCTCCGACACCCGGATATCCGGGTCCAGGCCGTGCACATTGGTCCACACGTGATGCCCAGCCACATGCTGCTGCCGCCACATGTAGGAGGAGGCGCCCACCAGGTCCAGCGTTGCGCCCTGTCACAGCAGGGTTTAAGCATATGGTTTAGGGCAGGATCAGAATGTAGTAATGCCGCCACATGTAGGAGGAGGCGCCCACCAGGTCCCGCGAAGCGCCCTGTTTCAGCATTCAGAGCAGGGTTCCGAGAGGTGCGAACCGCACGGCGCCGCTGGCAATGGCGTTCGGCAGGCTAGCTGGGCGCACCAAACTCTTCAACGCAGCTCCTGTGGCGCGCACGACTGCGCAGCACGGAGGCATGGTCATGTGGCAGCTGAAGGGCTCACCAGCGCTGCGCCGACGCAGTCGTTGGTGCTGAAGGCGCCATGGTTGGCGTCGTGCTGGATGGAGACGCCCACCTCAGCCATGGCGACGCCGAGGATGGCCGCGCTGATGAGCGTCGCCTGCAGGCATGCGTGCAGCTTGTCGGCTGAAAGTTCTGTTCGGCCAAGCACAACATGCCCGCTACCTGAAAAACTTTGGGCTGGATCCAACGGCTCGCACTGGGGCGCGCCCGCCCCGATACATTTGGGCACGTTATCTGCAACTCTCACCGTCCCGCTGCTGAAGGCGAAGAAGGCGCCGTAGTATGACAGCGCCAGCGTCGCCAGGATGAGGCCCGACTTCACAAACAGCGCTGTCGATGTGCGCGGGTTGATCTGCGGCAGGAGACCAGGACGCATGTCAGGGTCTCATGAGCATGAGCTGCAGATGGCTCACGAAATGCAGCAAGATGCAACGAACAGACGGTGCACAGGTTGCTAAAGCAAGGCCCAAGAAGCACTGCACCTTGTTGGCCCGCATGTACGCCGACACACGCTGCTTCAGCACTGCATAAAATGTGCCCTCTGCCAGCTCGTCCTCCGCGTACAGCTGCTCCATCTCCTTGTCCTCTGCCGTGACATCGCCGATGTAGTACTTGGCGAGCACCGCCCTGCAGCCATTTGAGAAAGGCATCGGCCGCCGCAGCGGGCCGGCGTCCTCGACGCGAAGTGTCAGCTCGCAAGGCATGCGGCAGCGGCGGACACGGTATCGAAGATCATTCGCAGCGGTCTCACCGTGCCGAAAGAGGATGGTACGAGTCGAAAAGCTGCGTGCAGTCGCGGCCCGCCCGCAGAGTGATCAAGTGACCTCCAGGGTGTCGGGGCACCCAGTCCGTCACATTGTAGACCTGCAGCAGCATATAACGAGGTTACAAAGGGATTTCTGGCAAGGACAGGCCGTGCACAGGGTGCGATCCGCTGTACAGAGTGGCGATGGGGTCTCGAGCTGCCCGTCCGAAGGCCGTGCCTGGCGTCGCACGATGACCCAGCAGTCTGATGGGCTGTTGTGGCTGGCCACATCGGCGAGAGTGTACAGGCAGACCGGCTCCTGCGCGTCAGAGTCTCTCGTTGGGTCGGCAGCAGCGACTGTACTGTGCGTCGTCGTGGCTACGTCTGCGCCGATTTGGCTGCTGCGCCGCGTGGCGACCATCGCTGGGCTCGTCGCGGCCACTGGTATCACGTCGAGTGGCAACTTGTGTGATCGTGCAAACTGGTGCAAATGCGAAGCTGTGCGCAAATCTAGAGACAGGCGCGGAATTACTAAGGACCCCGCTGTTTGAAAGGGATCCCGGTTCTCAATCGAATATCTGCGTGGCTCCCAATCAAATCCAGAGGCCTTGCAATCAATTGGGCAGGGCGAAACGAAGACGCAATGCGAAACTCAGAGACAACAAGCAAGTGCAAGCAGCAGGCAATGTGGTAGGCAAAGCAGAAGACCGTAAAGCACAGAGCTGCACATTGCATCGTGTTTCGGTAGGTATGCACGGGAGTGAACGGCTGGATGAAAGATCGTGGTTTACACATGTCGTCCTCAAAGTCAAAAGCCAAAACGTGTTGAATACTGCAGAGACAGCGCCGGCGCGTACTGCTGCCGCAGGTCGGTTGCCGAATTGGTGCTCTTCTCTAACCGACCTGCAGCGTGTTCTCGTCCAGAAACCTGTACTCTGCGGGCAAAGGACAACCCCCCAGGTCGGCCGGTACAAGCTTGCTCTTCACCTAGCCGACCTGCAGTAGTGTGTCCTCCAGGAACTTGTACGCTGCGCAGGCACAGTCGCGTTAGCGCCTGACCGGGTGCAGGCTGGACCGCGGAATCAGGTTCCGAGCTTTGAAACGGCCTTGATTCAAGCTGACTGTCCTGTCACTGCAAGCATGCTCGTTGTGGCTGACCAGCTCGGTGCGGGGCATTGCCACTGCAGGGCAGGTGGGCACATTGTTCGATGCGATCCTTTGCATCAGGTTCTCACATATGACAGCAACCCCAAAAGGCGCTCTCAGAAGGGCCAAGTGCTCACCGGGAACCTCCAGGTTGTACGGCGCTGGGCCCTTGCGCACGCGGCCAGAAGTGTCGTAGTGGCTGCCGTGGCAGGGGCAGAACCAGCCGTGCCAGTCGCCGGCGTTGGGCAGCGGCACGCAGCCCAGGTGCGTGCACACGCCCACCACCACCAGCCACTGCGGAGCACGCCACGCAGGGTTGTGAGCCACCAGACCCACTCCATGTCTGGCGCAAAGTCCAATTGCCCATTGATGAGCAAGCCTCTGAGCACCAACCTGTCTTGCTCTGATGTCTTGAACGACGGGACATGAGATGACAGCCAGCATATGGCGTCGAACGGCAGACACTCACCTCCGGGTTGGTGGCGCGGTCGGAGTCGAGCTCCGGGTCCCGCAGCTCCTTGAGGTCCACCTGGCCGGCAGCCTCCACCTCCTGCTCGCTGCGCCGCCGCACAAAGACGGGCTTGCCGCGCCACTTGACTGTGACTGTCTGCCCCATCTCGATCTTTGACAGGTCCACCTCAAGCGCCGCCATCGCCAGCACGTCCTTCGTCGCCTGTGCAAGGGAGGTTTTGGATGTTTGGAAGAGTCGGTCGGTCGTCACAAATGTTGATGAAGATGAAGGCGGGCGGCATTTCAAGGACGGCCGGTGCTGTGCAGCCTGACGCCGGCATAGAGACCTGCAAAATGATGCTGCAGAGCTATTTGTGGAGCTCACCGTCATGGACAGGATGAGCTTGAGCACCGCCAGCCGCAGCGCGGAGGCGTAAACGAAGCGGCCGCTCGTCAGCACAAAGTACGTAAACGCGCGCTTGCTCGGGTCGCCGGTCGGAAACCGATCGTGCACGTGCTCATCATACCTGCATATGCACGACACGAACGTTTCCGGTAGTGTGATCAGGATGAGACTTCTGTTTCAACGTGCGCCGACGTGAATCGCGTGCGCGCCACCCCCAGTGAACTCACTGGATGATGTTGGTGGGGTTCTTCGCGGCGAAGACTGTGGGCGGCAGGTCCGAAGCGGCAGCCGAGTTCACGATGTCCGACGTCCCGTGGGCCTCGCCTGCAGGCCAGCAGGCATGCCTTCAACCCTTATGTGGCTGTAGAGAACACTGCAGCTGTGAGCCTGCTGGCCCATGAGATGCACATCTGAAATAATCTGCACAGTGTACCGTTGGCATTAGCATCTGCATGCACTGTCTCAGCAAGGCAGGTGCAATGATGAAGACTGTCTCACGTCTCTGCTGGCCGAACTGCGCCGCATCCGCCAGCGAGAACGGCTGCGCAGCCTCTGACAGCACGGCTGGCACGGTGGACAGAGAGCCAATGCTGCTGGACGCGCTCTGCAGCAGCCTTGAACCGAACAACTGGGCACCCTTCCGCAGCGCCATAGCTGCCTGTTAGCCCCTGTTGGCGTGCGGATATCACTCAGCAGGTGGTTCTGAAGCTTCCTATGTGACTGGGCACCTCCCTGTGCACCGCAACGCGGCAATGTGCATGCAAAACCGCAGTGCAGTCGCATCACTGGGGTCACGTCGTAAACCCTTGTGGAATGCCGTAGAGCGCAAAACCCGGATGAGCCAGAGCACGGGAAAGGCATCGGCAATCTGGCATGGATGGTGAGAATTTTAGGCACTCGCACTTTGTACATCACCTCATTTTCCCCATCTCACCACTAATCACATTTCAATGCAGAGACGAACACCTCTTGCCATGTGCCACTCGCCAACGCTCAGCTAGGTGTATCACGCCCAACATCATAGGACCAACAAAACACTCATCTACCATCCGAACCCAGAACGCAGAAGAATGAAAGCCGGACCAGAGCCGTGGATCGGCACTGCGCACGGAGCACGCGTCCCTAGCTTGATTGTTTTGCGCGCACAAACACGATGCCCGCAATGAGCCCCACGCTGATGCTCGCCAGGTTCTTGCTGTCCCAGGAGGAGTCGAAGAACAGCAGGCCCAGAACCGCGATGGGCAACTTGTTCAGCGAGCCCACGAGGCTGTAGGTGGTGGCCGTCGTGGTGGACAGGAACCACAGAGAACAAAAGCTGATCATGAAGCCGCAGATGGCTGACAGGCACGCCGCCGCCTGGAAGCGCGGGTTGTGCAGCGCCGGCTCGCCCAGGATGGTGGCGAATTCGCCATTGGCGGCGGCCGCCACCAGCAGCATCGGCACTGACAGGACGTTGTTGTACAGCACCTTCGAAACAAGAAGTTTGGTTCGTGAGCCTGAAGGAAGCAAGCCACTGAACCCACACAGCAGAGCTTTCCTGCACAACAAATAGCAATTGATGAGGAAAAACGCACCATGGAGAACTCGTCCAGCTTGCGCTGGTTCATCGTCAGCGGCGCCACCTGCGGGTGTGTGAACAGAAGTTTCAGCGCCCGGGTGAGGCGCTCTCTGTCCCTCAGGCAGCAGCCTGAATGCCGCAGAGGTTGCCGTGCTGGCAAACGATGTTTAGAAGAGTCCGTTGATTCTGACGTGTTTGATTCTGACGTGTTTGCAAAGTACCAGAGCAAGGCAGCCGACTTGAGTCCTCACCTTGTCCATGACGTTACGCAGCATCAGCGCATAGCCGGCTGTGAAGAGGCAGTTCAGCAGCTGCCACAGGTAGCCCTTGAGGTTAAAATTGAGGTCCGTGAACGCGCCGCACAGTGCTGAGATCCCCATCAGCACAAGCGTGGCCCACACCCCTGTAGTTGGACCAGCCGCAGATGTAGATTTTGGCAGCCATTCCAAACAGAACAGACCTGGCGCTGCAGTTATCACAGCTTGCACGAGCAACACAGGGCACCACATCATGTGGTTCAATCCTCACCCATGTTATAGCGCTTGCCAAAGAAGATGATGTCGCCGGAGATGGTGAACAGGTTGGTCAGGTTTTTCAGCACTGTGACCATTGCCACGCCCAGCAGCTGCAGCGACGGGAAGCTGGTCCAGATCATGCACACGAAGATGATGTTCACGGGGAACCAGGTGCGCGCGATCTTCCAATTCCAGTCCTGCGCGGTGAGGGAGCACATGACGTCATTCGGCGCTGGTTGGCGGTGTGTCTGAGCAATCTGAACAGGGCGTGCCGTCAGATGCAACAGAGAGTTTGAATTGCCACATGCAAGCACATGCCACATGCTGCAAGCTGCAACGGCGACCCACCTCCATTGTGATGATGCCCAGCATTGCCGAGGCCTTGACGGCGATGACGCAGAAGATGCACTGGAAGAGCAGCAGCATCGTGATGCTGTGGAAGTCGAAGGAGCTCAGCGCAAATTTGTTCAAAAGCACCATGCCGGCGGAGGCCGTGCAGTATGACAGGCCCGCCAGCACCGGGACCGGCAGGCCACAGATGCGCTGCAGGTCATGAGTGCCCGGCGCCGCCGGCCCTGGCTTGCCGGCCTCCACATCGAGGGCGTGGCCTTTCTCTGCAGAGCGCCACAGGAACACAGGTCAGGATAGGTTGAGTCTCTGACAACTCTGCAGTGGAAGCAAATGGAATGGTATAACACGTGCAGGTGCGCCTCATTCATAGTAACAGCGCAAACCACAGCGCGGCGTCAGACGCAGCCACAGACCTTCGGAAGAGGCAGGCACGGCCTCGTCGAACGCTTTGAGAGGCTTCTTCTCGTCCGGATCGTCCTGCTCGAACCTCTGTCCGTTTGACATGTGCGAAGGTAGCGCTACGCCTCTGCTCTTAGCAGCCGACAGGGACATGCAGCGGCGCAGACACAGGCATGGGGTTCAGCTACTTCTCGCTGCCTCGGAATCGAGGCTGTGTCCAAGTACTATCTGCAAAGTCACGAGCAGCCACTGCGGACAACCGGCTATCCCCGAAATTGTGAAAGATCCTTGCGATACACCGGTTCACTGGTTCGAGAAGACTGATCGAGGGGCCGGGCTTGCAGGATGGGTGGCCGCGCAAAGGAGATGCTGGTTGTGCAGTATTGTCGTATTGATGGCTGGCCGCTAGGTCGAAACGATGAAGGAAGCTGCTCGTCCCTGCAGTCGCTGCACTCAAAGCCCTATTACGTAAAGCGTGGGCTTGTCGAAGCTGGCTACGTGAGACGCGACGCGCACGGCCACAACTCCTTTCTTCCCTGTGTGCAAATTGTAAACAGGATAGCATTTATTCTCGGCACAAGCGCTTCGCAGCACTTGTCGGACGAACGCGACTCAGCGTACAAGCTCATCGCCCTGTCTGACAGCAAGGTGGCCGCTGTTGACGTCACCACCCGGCAGCTCGCAACCCGACCGGCATAGGCGATACAAACGCCGCTGCAGACCAGCTGCGATGTCCCTCATGCAGCTCAGCAGGTCGCGCATTTCGCCGAACCGCGTAGCTGCGGCGCTGCTCTGCTCGCGGCGCATGTTTGCTGCGCGCGCGCAGTCCAGCGCCAGCCCAGGGGATGCGTTCGCCGCGCAGCTGCAGTCGAAGACGGAGCGCGAGCTTCTGGAGCTGCTGGAGCGCAGAAACCAGCCAGCTAATCAGGCCCCAGAGGCAGCAGAGCCGCAGGCAGATGGCGGCGCTGAGGCGCAGGTGCGTCAGGCTTCGTTTGCACGTGCTGAGGTGCCTGCGCAGCCGCTTGGGGATGAACATGCACGCAACTATATTCGTGGCTCGCTGTGCGGGGCTCAACGCCATATGCCGTACGCTGGGGTTTACTGGAACCGTGCATAGCCGGTGTGACCTTCGTGCCGTGGAATGCGTGCAGGGCACAACGCTGCCAGAACGAGGGGGACCGCGGGGCCCTGAGCCCACTAGATTTGGTAAGTTGGGCGTGTCCTCACCTCATCTCGCCTCCTCCTCTGCTGCACCACGCTGCATTATGCACGGAAGCTGTCCAGCGCTCATGTTTGCACAGTTTGTGCCGATGCGCACTCATAGCGTAGTTGATTGCGCAGGCGATTGGGAGCAAAAGGGCCGCTGTTCAGATTTCTGAGTGATGACCAGCGACGCGACTGCGCATACAAAGCAGCGCTGCTGGGAGGGGCAAGAATGCCCGCAACCCTGCTTGCGCAGCCGATGTGGGTGGGCGGGTAGTCACACGTTCATTCATGTGCGACACCTAGCCGTGCAGGTGTTGGTCAACGGAAAATGGGATTGATTGATGCCGCTCTAGGGGATAGGGCCTTCAAGCAAGTTGCACTTCTGCAGGAGGATGCAGCATTGGCAGTTTGAACCACGGTCTAGCATGGTGGAACAGAGACGCATTGGGATCGGACTACCCAGTGAATGTGGTTTGGAAACATCACAATGTGCATGACGATGGTGCCTGTTGGGCGCAGAGCAAAGCTGCATGACATGAGTTGTTATAGCACTGTTGCTGCCTTGGGGCACATGTCAAAAGAAGCCAAGGCGATCTGCTCTACGAAGACTGTTTCCCCCACCGCTGGCGCACAGGTGCTGCTGCAACGATGACCACTCGACAAAACACAACTGCTGGAGCACTGGTGGCTCGACGACAGGTGTTACACGCTTCTTAGGCGGGGTGTGATACGTCCCACCGCATCCCAGGGAACGAACTATCCTCTACTAGCTGGTCTGAGATCCCTTTCGTTTCAGGCACAACTACACGATCATTGCAGACCAGCAGCCCGCTGTGCCTTCGTTGGCACTTGCCCCGTGCACCGGCCCCCCACGACCCTAAACGTGCGCTGCAGCCCGCCCTTCTTGCCGAGCGTTGCGCAGGGGCTGTGATTCAAAACGTGCGCCCTGGGTCGGTCTCCCTGTGCGGCAGCGGTACTTGCCGCCGATGAGTGCGTGCACCGTGGGCACGTCTGTTCCCCGCCGGCTGTTGAGCGCGCGCAGAGTTCCGGCGCTACCACGCCGCAGCTGTTACAGCCTGCAGGGCAGGAGCGTGCCAAGATGGTCAAGCTAGCGTTCAGAGAAGCAGGGCGGTGTGATATGCTCTGTGCCAGACTCTGGAAAGTGGGGGCAGTAGCAGCTCGTGACGAGGAGGCGGATGAGGAAGTAACGACGAAGAAAATCTCGATGACTAGTCGAGTGTTGATGTATAACTTTTGCCGTGATGTACCCTCAGGGCAATCAACACGCATGTGCGCAGGCAACATTCGACCGTGTGCCTCTCCGGTAGCATGCGCTGTATGGCCAGAGACAGAGTTGTGCCAGGCAGATCAGCAGCGCACCTCATGCATGCCTCAGCGGCGGCGGGAGGTGTCGCCGCCGGTGGCGCGCGCAAAGCCGCCACCGGCAGCGTCGTCGCGCTGTCGCGCCGCGCCCGCACCCGCGTCTGATGGCCGCGCATTCTGCTGCAGCTGCTGGTACTTGAGGATGGTCCAGTCGAACACGTAGTCCCACTGGTAGCCTGCGGACGAGTATTATGAGGTTTTGAATGATTTGTTAATTTCCTTCGGCAGGTCCTGCTCATGGGATTGCGCCTGATTAAGCAGGCAGCTCATGGAGCGCCCTGGGCACGATGTTGATGTTGGCGCCATGAGGACGAATTGCCATGACAACAACAGGAACCACAATGTGGACCGATGACGAGCTTAAATCGCATTCAGCTTATGCACTCGTGACGCTGATGTAATACAGCTGCAACGGAATTACCACGGGGCAAGGGAGCCAGGCACAATCAAGAGCCACAAAGAGACATGAGTGAAGCCCCACCTTCCCGGGCGAACAGGTCGCGGAAGAGCTTGCGCACGTACGAGTAGTCCGGCTTATCGTCGAACCGCAGCGAGCGGCAGTACTGAAAGTAGGTGACAAACTCCAGCGGGAAGCCCTTGCACAGCATCTGCGGCGCAGGATGAAGTTGCATCAGGCCACGCAGGAGGCAAGTCGTTCAGACGATTGCACGATATGTGAACTGCTGCCTGAGTATTGGCAGGGGAGGCCCCGCAAGATGTGGCAGGGCATTGGGCAGCGGCAGAGCAGGCCGAGCGATTCATGCAGTTCCGCCACATTTCGCTGCTTGATTCTCTATGTGATGAGCCCGTAGCCAACACCAGCCCCCAAGGCTGCTTGGCGTCCGTTCGACCCAGCAGGAGTGGTACAAACGACTCAACCCATTTCACAATGCAAGACAACTGTGCAAGACCACACCCCACCTCGATGGGCGTGCTCATCTTCTTCTCGCTGATCTTCTCGTACTTCTGCTTCTTCGTGGCCGCCTTGAGCCCCTGCCAGGGCAAGCTGCCGCGCAGGAAGTACATCAGCACGTAGCCCAGCGACTCTATGTCGTCGCGCCGGCTCTGCTCGATGCCCAGGTGCGTGTTGATGCTCGCGTACCGCGCCGTCCCCGTCAGGTTCTTGTTCTCTCTGCAGACCAGGGGAGATCCGCATCACATAAGAAACTTTGCAGGTGTGAGAGACCTCTGCCCACATTTCTGGTGGTGAGCGTATTTGCTTGCCAGTAAGCCTTCGTCCTGTGCACGCCACAGTAATCCGACAATCTGCGCAGGAAAGGCAGCTTTGCATCCATGCCTTGCTCTTGTACCTGTAGGGGATGTGGATGTGTGTCTTGGGGTCCCGGTACTTCTTCGCCAGCCCAAAGTCGATGACGTTGACCTGCACGGGCCAGAATATGGCGTTATGTCAGCAGCGAGCCTCGACAGTTTCTCCACCAGAGTACCCTCTGCACTCTACACCATTCAACAGTAAACACTGAAGGCACCATGAGGACGTTTCCCGTACCTGGTTGGCGCGCTTGCCGAGGCCCATCAGGAAGTTGTCGGGCTTGATGTCCCGGTGGATGAAACTCTTCGCGTGCACAAACTCGATCCTCGATAACTGCAGCACATGTGAGCGGGCTTCAAGTGCATGCAACGTGTCGGCAGCGCAACTGCACGGCACTGCAAGGGCGTGCACAACTGCAGATGGTCACATCACCGCCTGTGACAAATTGCTCCAGTTGCTTCACGCAGGTGCAAACAATGCTCCTCAAATCATCGTGAGGCAGCAGCTGACCGCCAGACACGCACCAGCTGGTCTGCCAGCATGAGCACTGTTTTGAGGCTGAACTTCCGGTTGCAGAAGTTGAACAGGTCCTCCAGACTGGGCCCCAGCAAGTCCAGCACCATGACGTTATAGTCGCCCTCGATGCCATACCACCTGATGTTAGGGATGCCCGCTGCACAGCCAGCGCAGAAGGGAGCTGTTAGCACCCCGCCAATGGTGCCGACACACATAGCACGTGTGCGCCGTGTGGTACTTGAACATGCAAGTCACCAGCCGCAGTTTGCGGATGTCAGCGTGTGCCAATCCGACAGGTGACACTCACTTCCGCCCTGCAAGATTTTGTAGAGCTTCGACTCGTACAGCAGCTGCGGGTGCTTAGTCTTCACCGACTCCTGCAGTACATTTGTGTCAGGATGCAGTCAACAAGCGGCAGCAAAGGCAATGGCTGCCATGCACACGAGCAAGTCCTTGGGTGATTGCAGTCGCGCAGAGCATGGCGTTGCTGCACTCACCAGCTTTATGCCAACCTCCTCCCCCGTCTGTATGTGCACACCTGCGCACGCGGGCCAGCGCTGACGCGTCAGTACTGTTTCAACATCGCGATTAGCTGTCCGGTGGACGCCATGCCGCTCGGATCAACGCTTGACTGCGATCAATGCCGCGCTCGTGCTGCAAGCTGCTTGCGAGCAGGGGAGGCCGCTCAGGCCAGCTGTTCAACTGATGTGTGCCAGCCTCGAAATCCGGGACACGGCCGTGGCACGCCACCTTGGGGCCTGGACTGCTTTGCGTCTTATTCCGAGCATGATCAGCGGTAGCTCACCCAGGTAGATGTCTCCAAAGGAGCCAGAGCCAATCTTCCTGCCGAGCCTGTACCTCCCCTGCACCCCAACAGAGCAGCCGGAGCTCGGGCATCCGCGCAGATGAAAAGAGGCTCACGGCAGTTGGCGCGTCCGCACAGCACTGCACACTCACCGCGATACGAATGTCCAAAGCCATGTCGAGGGCCCGCTTTCGCCCTCTTCGAAATGGCCCCGAGGCTGCAGGTCCGCGCTCTGCCGGCCTGCAGGCTGCGGCACCGGCTGCTGGGCCAGCGCTGACGCTGCCTGGTCAGTCGGGTGGCCGCTCCACAACTGATCCTTCCGCCTATGCCACGGCGACTTCACTCTGTCCCCATCCTGAGTCCTCAACCAGCGGACCACGGGTGACCTGCGAGTTGTCGGACTGTCCGCGAGTTGCCTCACTGCCTGTGCACGGCCTGTCGCGGGCTCATCTGCTACAGCCAGGCACTGCGCGCACGATGCAGTTTTGCAGGGGACTACGAACGTGTCGACACGAGAATCGGGCTGGCAGTTGGGCCCGATGGACTCTGAATTGACCGGCCCCAGTCAGCCAATTGGAATGTGCAAACATACAAGCATTGCGATGGGTGCGTTTGGAAAGGTTGCCATGGCGTTTGGGGAGCTGTTGGTCATCAGGACTGATCAGCCATCACTGCCGCCGCAAATGGCGGCAATTTCAATGGGGCCAGCCAACATGCGATGGTTGACGTCCTCCCGCGCGGGTATTTGCAATCCACTGGCCTAGCCACGGGACATAACAATATGAAGGCCGGTCCGTTGCACAATTCCTTGGCGGCCAGCACAAGTGAGGAGCAGCGATGGTCCCCAGCTCGAGAGCGCAAGGCGAGTACAAGGTTGCAGCAGGTCTCCCGCTGTCGCAGCCTCAGCCGCGGCGCCAGTTGCCGCTGCTGATGAACTGCGCCTGCAGCCGCAGCCGGTCCATGAGCGCTCCAAAGGAGTCCAGCGCCGGCCGCGCGTCCAGGTGCATGGCCACCGGCATGTCCGGCAGCGGCGCCGCATTGTAGAAGTCGATCACGTACCGCACCTGCACAGAGACACGCAAATTGTCGTGACGCTGGTGGCGCAAATAAACGCAGCAGTAAGGGGTGCTGACGCAGCAATTAGCACGTACCACGTACAGATTCCGCCGCCAGCCTGTTACGAAGGCACACGCGAAAGCCACAGCGATTCCCTGCTGTTACTCTGGTGGACAACAGGTGCTCATGTGTAGGAGATTCCATGCTCTTGTGTGCAAAGCGCACCTCCCGGCCGCAGCGGTCCACGACCCAGTCGTGCCGGTCGAAGGGCAGCTTGTAGCCCAGGAAGTTGAGCAGCATCGCCTTGGGGCTGTACTCTTGCGGCCTCCCCATGAACTTCTTCAGCTTGGGGATGCAGCCGTCGTGCAGCGCCTGCACAGGGTTGCACGCATCCCGTTTGGTGTCTGGCCATGGCGCCGCAGACAGAAAGCCTTCTGGCCGGCCAGGTTCACCAAGCTCGGCGACCGGGAATCGCCAGCGCAGTGCCTGCTGTGCATCTGTGTCATGGCGATGCTCTGCAGTGCGGCACACATCACACATCCGCTGCGAATAGTCAGGTCCCAGTGCATGCTGCATGCATCATGTCCAGGACAGCGTGGCACTTTCGACATCATGAACAGGAAGGCACCTCGTATTTGAGGATCTGGTGCCAGGCCCGCTCGTTCACGCCGTTGTGGATGGCGACGATGTTTTGCATGTCGCCGGGCTCGGCCGGCCAACCCTTGCGCCGCATCGCGTTGTAGAATTGCGCCTCTGAAGGGTACACCCACCTGTCTTGCTTCTCCCCCTGGTGCTGCGGCACCTCGTCTGCACCTGCAGATGAAAGCGCCGCCAATGAAAACCTTCGTTTGAAATAATTGTGCATGTATCATGTATGCGCAGCTGCCAGGAAGAGAGGAATCTTCCATATCCAGGCCGAGACTCAGAGCCTGTGTGCTATCGTGTTCAAGGCTAGCATACAGGGGCAGTGGCAGGGCCTGACCGCAGGGAATGCTGGACGTCTGACGGTTGGTCGGCAGCGTGGGATGGCCGGGAGGCAAATCATGCGGCGCGCCATCTCCACTAGGCACCGCCCCCACGACTGGGCACCCTGTTGAAAGAAACCGCCACTTTTGTAACATATTCTACTATCTGTCAGGGCAGTTTTCAGGCATCTCGGGCAGCGCTGCAGGTACTTAGCACCCTCACCTCCGCCGCGGATCGGTTTTCCATCAAAGCCGATGTTCGCAAGCCCTGCGGCATCATGCATGCATAATATGAGCAGATTTCACTGATACGATACTCCTTCGTGTTGAACACATGTGCCAGGTCTGTTCTTGCATGCGTTGTCTCAGGGTGCGCGACGCTGCCCAGCGATCGAAGTCTGCGTACTGTCAGCGGGGCGCTGTGGAGAAGGCTTCCGCGCAGCATCCACAAACGCTTGCTGCGCTGCCCTGCCTTTCAGCACTTCTTCGCTGGGTTGCTGCATGTTGCACACGTCACGTTTCAATCCCCGATCCCAGGAAATCCGTCACGTCGCAAACCGAAAGATTTTGAGCGGCAGGCGCTCAAAGCTGTGGATGAGCCAACACCTCAGAGCGTGCAATTGTCTACTGAGGGGATGGTACTGCTGCCAGCAGCATCAGGCAATAAGGCAGGAGGCCCAGGAGCGGCGCTAGACCCTACCATGCAATGGCCGTGGAAAGGCAGTTCAAGCATAGCGCGAAGATATGGATTTGCATCATCAACTATGTTCGGTAGTTGATGCATGCTTACACTGGTCCATTAGCTAGTATTGCATGTTGCAGGTTTGCAGAATCATTCAGTTGCCGCCGGCATAATAAATGTTATGGCATCGGGCTAATTAGCCTGAGTGAGGCTGGAACAGTGTAACATCTCTCTCGGATGCACTTCAGAAACGCTTCCAGCTGTACTACACGGCATTGCTGCATGTTTCTGATGGTTATGTAAGAAACTGTGGCAAAGCCGCCTCACGATGATCAGAAGCGAGATTCCGTATGATACTCAAGAGCGCAAGCATGCAAACCCTCCCTGCGGCCACCGAGCGCCACCCCTTCGCATGCTGTCTGTCAGGACCTCGGAGCCGCCTCATCGGCCGGTGCGGCCGAGGGCGCTGTCGGTGCGCGGGCTCGAAGTGAACTCCTGCACCTCCACGATGGTGTCATCGATCAGCGACTGCAGCTTGCGCAGCTCCTGGGTGTACAGGATGCGCAGCAGCGTCGCTGCCTTGTCCACGCTCGCGTCTGCGGCGGCAAAGTGTCAGAGTCTCAGTAGATTCGTGGATGCAGAGGGCAGCAGTCACTGTGCAACTGTCGTTGGGTGGCTGAATCTCACGCAGATAGGTTGGCGCCTCAGCGCCGGTGACGCAACCTATGGCGACAACTCAATAGCGCTGCAACACGACTGAGCCGGCATGTGCTTGCATCTAGCCGGAGGCCAGGGATGAGAACATGCAGGTTGTGTCTGAGACACCAATTGCATCGACATCAGGGTTCGTACCTTGCGTGCTGAAGCCCAGCGGGAAGTCGGAGGCGACGACATTGCCGGCGCCCTGGCGCTGAGCGGCCAGCGCCGGCAGGACGCGGTGCGTCAGCGCCGTGTGCGCCTCCTGTTTCGGAGGACCAATCCACCATCAGCCATTCGGGTACTCCAAGCCTGAAACGGAGGTTGCCAGTGAGGCTGATTGAATCATGTTGAAGCGTTTCGCAGTTGCTGTGTCGTTGAGGGAGCCAGGGGTTGGCATTGGAATTGCTGAGGCGCATGTGAGAGGTGAGCCGCACGACTGAATATGCAACCACCTGGAGTGCCTGCGGCAGCGGCGCAGCGGAATCGAGAGGCGCGCCGCCGGCAGCGGATGCCAAGCGCTGGAGCAGTGCAAGCAGCTGCTCTTGCACATCTGGCGATGACACTGCAAACAGGTACAGTCAAAAGCTTCAGATGCTGCGCGAATATTGCTCTAGCAGAGTTGCATAGCATTTTACAACAGCAAAAGTGTTTGGGTCTGCAACGACGAAGGTCATTGTGCCTGACAGAAACGGTTCGTTTGTGCGCATCGCACCGTCAAGGTGTGGCTTCTTCTCCTTCGGTTTGGCCCCCATTGTCTTGTCAGGCGAAGCCGCAGGCGGCGCAGCCCGGCTCAGCGCTGCTTCTGCAGAGTGGACCATACGTTTCCAGTGAGAGCGTGCCCAGCGCATGATGTGCTAACGATCCATGCCAATGGGCATGTGGCTCGTGTGTCAATCAAGTTGCTGCACGCGGACGCGCACAGAGAGCCGCACTGCATGGCTGCATGAGATGTTGCATATAAGTGCTTCTGTGTAACACAATGACGGAGCCGTCGCAGGAAAACTCACTGTTGTCCTCGTACTCTCGGGCGACCGCCAGCCGCAGCAGCCACAGCAGCTGCGCCTCGAGCGTGTTGCCTCGCACCGGCGACGGGCACCCCACGTCTTGCAGGTACTGCAGCATGTAAACGGTCAGCGGCGTCAACTGAATTACTCGCCATCCTTTCTCTTCTTGACCTTCTTTCTTGCACCTTCTGTAAGGTCCTGTGCAGGAGGGTCGATCGTGTACGCCGGCGGCGGCAGCCTTCCGGCAAGTACAGCATCTACGCAGATCATGCAGGCTTCGGACCTTGTCGTAGGCGGCCTGCCATCCAGGGGAGTCCGGCGAGGCAAGCGTTTTGCGATCTTCCACTTTGTACGCCCGGATCTTGCGGTCCTCCAGCCATGCCACCCCAGTCATCAGTGCATCGATCTGCACGCTGTCCGCCCGTGGGTGCCCCAGCGCGCGCAGCAGGAGCTGCAGGGTGGCCATCGTTCTTGAATTTCGATGATAGGCGGCCGTGCGGCTGTAAAACGGTCGGCTGCACCCGCTCAGGAAGCTGGCAGCAGGTTCCTGGTTGCGAAGTCAGAGACGAGAGTGTCGGTAGGGAATGGCAGAAGCCGACGAGCGACCGATCTGTGTACGTGTTGGTGAAGCTACGAGAACAGAATAATGGCACGTTGGCTCCTGCTGCATTTCCGCCGGGAGATTTGTCGGAGTTTCAACCACATCTTCCCAACCCCTGCCAAGATGACACTTGTGCATCGGAGTCAGCTTTTCGGAGCACAGTCGAAGCCCACGCCCCTGCTGCAGTACCTGTTGTGACGCAGAGGTGTTGAGCCCGGCGAATCAGCGCGGAGCGGGCGCCAGGCTGCAGCTCAGTGTCGCGGAGAGTCACGAGTCGAACGTCCTTCGAGGGTTCCTTGCAAGTTGCTCAGGAGGGCGTTGCCCGCACGCGCAATGAAGCAGAAGACATTTAAGGAGGAGCACCCTCTGGGTGAGCATCCTCGGGCGGGATGGTCTCTGCCAACAACCGCTCTGGCCTCGAGATTGCTCGCTGCGTGGATGGCCCCCCAGCTTCGTCAGGCAGTAGTCAGCTGCATGCACGATCTTTTCAAGTGCCTGCTATTCGAAATCGTGCATCATTTATACTGTCAGCTTGCACATCAATGCGACCAGGGCACTGGTGCGAAATTTCCTCTGGGTCTTTCTTTGAAGTGCCCCTGCCTTCGGGAGGCTTGTAGCACCCTCGAACCATGCTGCTTGCTTGCTTTCTGCAGAGAAGCGGCAAGCAGAGGCCGCCCGCATCAGGGACAAGTACCCTGACAGGATCCCGGTGAGACCCTTGCTGCACTTGAATCGTTTTTGTTGCACTAAGCCAACGAGGATCTCAGTGAGGCTGAGCCAAGCTTTCGCAAGTGCAGGTCATTGTGGAGAAGGCGGAAAAGAGCGACATCCCGGACATCGACAAGAAGAAGTGAGGCCGCCTGCGAAAATTCGAGTGGTTTGACGCGCAGTGTTTGGTCGTTGAGTCTTGCACCATCGCATGCACTGCCGCAAGACCGCGACGCTGGCAGATCGAACCAGATCCGGTGTTCTCGGTGCACCGCAGGTACCTGGTGCCGGCAGACCTGACCGTGGGCCAGTTTGTGTACGTCATCCGGAAGCGGATCAAAGTTAGCCCGGAGAAGGCCATCTTCATGTTCGTCAAGAACGTGCTGCCGCCCACAGGTGAGCAGGTTTCAGCCTGCTGCGTGCCAGGTCCTTATGTCATATCTGCGTGTTCGTCTCCAATCGTCTTCAGTTCTCACATGCAGCACAGGTAGTGACATCATTTGACTACTTGCTGTCCTCCACTGCAGCCGCACTCATGTCTGACATCTACGAGGACCACAAGGACGAGGACGGTGAGAGTTTCAGATTGTTCCCGACACAAGGCTGCCCAACCAACATGCCGCAAGCGCTTGTTCTTATGTTGAGGTGGAGGAGGCTTGATCATTCCATAGTTTGTGGAACTCTCTCTTATTCTTCTGCTCACCATAGGTTATCACTCTTTTCCATGCCTTGGTGCAGGGTTCCTGTACATCACGTACAGCGGCGAGAACACATTCGGCTCAAACCTCTGAGGCTGCGGACCTCTGAGGCTGCAGCGTGTGGGCAGTGGCGGCCGTGCTGGGGCCGTGCTGCATGCCGCGGCCGCTCCACGCAGGCTGTGCTGGCGCGAGGACGAGGCCTTGTTTGAATGTAGCATTACTCACCACGTGTAGGTCCGCAGTCAGAGTGTCAAATGTTGTACAGTAGACGACGATGCACATGTTGTGCCCACGCAACTTGACTGTCTTGTGCCAACAACATCCAGGACAAGCTGGTCCTTTGGCTGCTGTGTGCCTTGCTTTTGCAATAACTGTAAGAGTCAGTATTCTTGCAATATCAAAACCAACCCGCTAGTGGTCCTTGTGTGCTCTGATTGTGTCAGCAAACAATTCGTATAACTCAGTCGTTGGCCCCTGCAGGCCAGAACGTTGTAGAGCGACACGTTTGGCATCAGGATTGCTCACGGAGCGGTCAAACAGGAGCCTGTCAGTTGGGTCTGTGCAAAACCACGTATCGACAGGGAGAGGCAGAGAGAGTCCCAGAGAGTGCCTGCGCAATTGCCATCCTCAAAACCTACTAGTGACTTGTTGATGTTTCAGATGCGGAGCTGCCCTCGTCGTGTGCGTGCATGCGCATGTGCGTTTTCCCTGCCTTGTGTTTTCGAGGGTTGAACAGCGCCCTTCATGGGCTCTCTGCTGAGCGAGTCCGCGTCGTCTGCTGCGTCGGCGCGGCAGCCGCCGGGCGGCTTGCGCGGCGGCGCCGGCCCGCTTGCTGCTGTTGCTGCCCCAGCGATGGGAAGTCGTCCGTCGTCAGCTCGAATGTCGCAGGCTCCGCCGCGGCTGGGAGCCAGGTTGCTGACGGCGCCTCCAGTGAGCCGATGTCGCCGGCAGCCGAGGCAGCGGGCGCCGGCGGTGCTGCGGCGCTGCCAGGGCCGTAGGGAGCATCTTGTGAGCCGCCGTAGGAAGCGCTCATGGCGCCGACCGCCGCCGGCAGGGCCGCAGCCAAGGGGTAGGGCGGCAGCATGCGGCCGCGGGGGGAGGCGCCTGCGGACTGCGTCGCCCCGGCGCGGCCCCCAGCCGGCGGCCGCAGCGACGGCAGCTGCCGGCTGCCCGCGTCCATGCTCCTCGCCTGGCTAGAGCTGCGGTCCCCCTGCGGCCGACCGCTGGCGGGGAGGTCGCTTGATGCGCGGTCGCCGGACGCCCACTCGCCAGCCCGCGGCGGCGCGAAGCTCGAGTGTCGCTTTGTCAGACCGAACCGGTCGCCCGAAATGCGCTCGGACTGGTGCTCAGAGGCAGAGGACTGCTGCCGTGACAGAGGGCCGCTGCCAAAGGCGATGGGCGCTAAGGCGGTGCTGAACGGCGTGTCCGCCGCGGCGCTGCCGACCGAGCTGGGTGGCGGGGGGTGGGCGACGCCGTTGCTGCCGGGCGCGTGCCGCCAGCCTTCGCCGCCTGCGCCGACGCTGGCGCTGCGTAGGTACGCCCGCTGCGCATGCGACGACTGAAACGCCGCCTTGTAGCTGATGTGCTGCAACGACGGCCGCTCCCCGGCGCCTTGGGGCGCGTCTGTCTCCGAGCCGCCGTCGCCGCCATAGCCGTTTGCCGCCGGCGACCCCGGCGCCAGCTGCGCCTGGGAGCTGCTGGCGGTGACAGAGCCGCCGGCGACGGAGCCGCCAGCAGCTGAGCCGGCGGCGGGGGAGAAGTTGCCGTGGCTGAGCTGCGAGCCGCGGCGCGATGATGCCGGCCGGCCGCCGGCCAGCGGGCGCGACAGCGCGGGAAAATCGGCGCCCGTCAACGGCATGGCCGTTGGCGAATCTGGCTGCTCAACGGCTGTGCCGGAGGGCTCCTGCTCGTTCGCCACCGCCAGCGCCAGCATCGGGGGCAGGTCCATCATCTCCGGCGGCGAGTTGGGCAGCGGCGGCCCGAACTCGTCGCCCACACCGTCGGTGCCATCGCCGACGTGGCTGCCGAAGATGGTCAAGCCCCCCTTTGTGGTGGCTGCCACCGCTGGCGCGCTGCTGGGTACGTGCACCCGCTGCTGGCCGCCGGCCCGCATGAGTGGCATGCTCATCGCTGGGTGGAAGAAGGGCACGCCGCCGGGCGGCGAGCTGACAGGCGACTGGCTGTCCGCGACGCTGGAGGGCGCAGACACCGCCGCCAGGCGGGGGGTGCCGCCCAGCGGCGGGTTGTATTGCGCCATCATGCTCGTGGTGTGCAGCCGGCCGGTGCCGGCGCGGGCGTCTTCGCCGCCGAAGCGCTGCAGCACCGGCAGCGCCTCTGCGGCACTGCCAGGGACGCGCCTCGCCTGCTGCGGATGCTGCTGGGCGGAGGGCTTTGGCGGCTGCCGGGGCAGTGTGCCGTCGAGCAGCGGCAGCGGTGGCGGCACTGGTGGCCGCTTGTCCTTGGCCTCACTGGGGAAGAGGTCGTCCCACATCTCCTTCGGCGAGCCGGACGGCAACTGCCCCTGCTGCGGCGGCTGCGCCCGCTGCTGCGGCAGCGCTGGCTGCGGTGCCTGCATCGGCAGCCCACCTGCGTGCACAAGGCGCCCAGCTCAGCATTGCATGCTTGCGCTCCGCAGGATGCTACCATGCGATAGGCGAGATGCAGTACCCCACTGTCTACACAGTGGATATGCCGGAAGGCAAGCTTCTTAGTCTCGTAATCAGGTCACATTGCGAAACATCCAGTTGCAGAGTCAGCCCCATCGTGTTGGTTTCGTGAGGTAAGTACGCTCATTCAATAGATTATTTTGGACAATGCCGGTCTAGCTGCATCCTACCTATTGACAAGTGGAGCGAATAGATGTCCGCCACAACTGTTCGGCTGAACCCACCTGACGAACCCAGCGAGCTTGCCAGTCCATTGGCGGCACGCTGCGGCGCGACGGGCGGCGCGCTGCTCGAGGGCGCCGCCACCTCTGGCCGCCAGCGCTGATGCGCAAACAGCGCCTCCGCTGCCGCCTGCGTCGTCGCCAGCATTTCGGCCTGCTTGGTTGGCGACGGCGGCTGCTGCTGCTGCTGGGGGGCCGGGTGCTGCGGCGGGGGAGGCAGCGGGGGCTGCCTGCGCATCTGGCTGCTGCCGGCCAGCGGCGGCACCAGGGCAATGGGTCGGATCACGCCTGGCGGCCGCCCGAGCTGCCCCGACGAGTGGCTGCGCACGCTGGCTAGGTTGCTGGGCGCCATGCGGCGGGCGTTGCTGGCAGACAGCAAGTCCTGTGGCGCCGAAGCGGCGCCAGACATATCTGGCAGTGAGCGGTGCGGCGGCGGCGGCATGGAACCATCTGGCCGCCGCGCAGCAGGCGTCACCGTCAGGCTTGCCGGCAGGCTGGCTGACATGTTGCTGGTCGGCTGAGGCTGGCTGCTGCCCAGCTTGGCGAGGTCGGTGAACGATGGAACCTTGCCGGCATGGCCAAGGTCGTGCCCCGAGCGAACATGATTGCGCCCCGGGTCCGATACCGAGCCTGACCGGCTGTGCCCTGGCCTGGGTTGCTGCTGCTGCTGCTGCTGATGCTGATGCTGGACAGGCTGCTCCCCCGGCGGCGCAGCGGGCGCAAACCCTGGCGCAAGGGCCGCGATGGGCCTCCGCAGCTGCAGCCCACGCAGCCTCGCGGCGTCGGCGTGCGCGCCCGCACAGCCGTTGACCTGCGGCAGCGCGTCGGGGTGCTGCCCATGGGGCAGCTGCACGAGGCCGTAGTTAGCCAGCAGCGCCGCGCGCGCCGCGGAGAGCGGCGGCCCGTCCGCGGAGTAGCTGCGGAACATGTCGGGCACCGTGCCGCGCGGCTGCCGCCCGCCGCCGCCGCCGCGCTCTGACCGCATGTCTGCCGAGCTGCCGCCGCGCATGTCCAGGGCGGCGTCGCGCCTGTCGAGCGCCTGCATGTCCGTGGCGCTACCGGTGCGCATGTCTGCGAAACTCCGCAGGTCCATGTTGCGCATGTCCACGGCCCGCACGTCGCCGGCGCTGGCGAGGCCCGCCAGCTGACCGGGCTTGGCGCCGGCGCGGCCGCCGCCAGCGCCGTGCTGCGGTAGTCGCTGCCTGCCGCCGCCGTCCTTGCCGCCGTTGGCCCGCTCCTGCGCCTGCTGAAGCCGCAGGCTGGGCATGGCGCCGGCGGCCGCCGACGCGGCCGCCATGGCGTGCGCTCGCTGCACCCCTGGCGGCAGGCCCTGCAGCAGGCCGGGGTGCCAGCCGGCCGGCAGCTGCCCGTTTGCCGCGCCGTTGGCGCGGCTGTGCCGGCCCATCTGGGCGCCTGCCCCAGGGTGGCTCGACCGGTGGCTGGGCTGCTGCTGCTGGAGGCCCAGCGGCAGCCGCTGGTTGCCACCATTGACAGCGGGCATGGCCGCCAGCAAGTGCGGAGGCGGCGGCAGCAGGAAGCTGTGCTGCAGGTGCGGCACCGGCAGCAGCCGCTGCACCTGCCGGCAGCGGCACACGCGGGCGAAGAAACGCTGCAGGCCCGCCAGCGCCACGCCTGGCTCCTGTCGCAAACAACAATTTATTCGTTTCCAAGCGTTGCGTATGCAGAACGATACCTGAATATTCAGATTCGGGTGGTGCAGGTCGTTTCCGACTGAGGATTGCACAGTAGCTCCAAGACATGTGAGGCAGCCCATCTGCTTTGGGAGGCACACCCTTTGTTCGCAGCACTTGTAACTGACCTTCGTGTTGCCACAATCCAGCATCAATAAGTAAGATTTGAACTATTCGGCAGGCACCTGCTGCATGATGCCCGACAGCGTCTGCGCGGCATGCGCCCACGCCGTGCGGATGCGCGCGGCGTTGGCCTTGCTGACGCTGCGCCCCAGGTTATTGGTCGCCAGCATGGGGTCCATGATGTTCAGGAACTTGGGCTGAAAGGTCTCCGGCCCGTACACTGTGCCGTCCTGCAGCAGCAGCGATCGACTGCAGGCTGAGCGTGCAGCTCTTTGCTGTTTCCAAAGGGTCGAAAGTGCTCAGCAGTGACCAAAAGTGACAAACAGGAGCACCGGTGGCGAGGACTCAACACAGGTGCAAGTGCCGGATATTCTGTCAGAATTGTGACATGGCGCCCGGCCTTTGCAGGCAGAGTACTAAACAATGCAGAAGCACTTGCCGTAGAGGTTGTCATTCCTACCGTCGACTTCACTGTGTTCAGCAGCTCCGCCAGGTACTCGTTCTTCAGCAATGCCCCCTCCTTGGGCGCCGGCAACCGTGGCTCTGCGGTCGGAGATGTCAGAAGTAGCAAAAGGGTGCATATTAGTTGGCTGCATGGAGCGATATAAGACTGGCAAGCAGCTTTCTCCACCAACAGGCCACCATCCAGCGGCAGATCTGTGCAGGGCTGTGAAGGCTCCGGCGCAGATAGATTCAACATGAATTGGAGTTAGCAACAAGTCTGTGCACCTTTCTGGTGCTGGACCTCGGTGAGCGGCACCGGCCCGTGCAGCGTCAGGCACATCGCGTCCCAGTCGAAGCTGCCGTACACTTGCAGGAAGCGGTGCAGGACCTATTGCACAGGCACGTTGCGGTTGAGCAGCTTCCACAGACGGTCCTCCTTCTTGTTGTTGTGAGTCTGCGATGCACACAAAGCAGCAAGCAGTGCGCATGCGGCAGCACCAGGTTGCTAATGCTGGAGCACTCGAGCTTGCAACACTGGCGCACCTGCAGCGGCGTGCTGACGGTGCTGTGAAACACGTTGCAGATGTGCAGCACCAGCACCTCCAGCGCGTACGAGGACAGCAGCCCATGGTGTGCGCCCAGCAGCCGGCTCTCGTAGTAGCACCAGGCCTTGGTCTGCATGCAGCGGCCACCCAAGGTCAGGCGGCGGCCGGCATGCAACAGCAGGCGGCTGTAGCAATGGCGTTGGATTGCCTGTGCCCATGCTTCGGTTCAGTGTTTACAAGGCGCCAGCATGCAAGTCCAGCAGCACGCACCAGGATGATGCTGCGCCTGAAGAGCGACTTGTTGCCAATTTTGAGGTCCAGCTCCGACAGGAAGTTGACGGCGCACAGGCCGCCCAGAGTCTCGTAGGAAACGTCCACCACCACATCATTCACCAGAAACTTGACCAGTTTCACCTGTACAACCGGCAGCCAAAGAAGCGGCTGGGAGCATGGCAATCATGCGCATGCCATGCAGCGTTGAGGTCTGGCAGGACATGTGAGGTTGACACCAGCAAAATCATCGCTCACGTCTGCGTTGATGACTTGCGGGTCCGTGACCAGAAAGGCGCTGGAGGAGGGCTTTCGCTGCTCGCGCTGCAGCGACGCATGCAGGCGCGCGGCCCACGCTTCTCGCACCGACGGCCCGTGCTCCTGGAACAGGGAGAAGTCGATATCGCCGTCCGGCAGATACGCCTGGAGTGCCACCGAACCGAAGACATGGGCATTCACCTGCGAGGGACACGAGGGCAATTTGGTATCCCACCTGCAAGCATCATGCCTGCCAGCTTGCACTCAATGCAAAGCAGCGCGGCATCGAGCGGGGCCACTCACCGGTCCATTCTGAGCGAAGCACCGTCGCACGAGCGCCTTCACAAAGGCGATGATGCCGTCGCGCTGCGCTTGAGAGGCGTCTGTGGGACTGACCCGTGCCAGCAGCTGGTCTATGTGCGCCTCAAGCAGGGTGCCGACCGGCAGCGCATTTGCTTGATCAATGGCCTCGTCAGCCTTGTGACTGCGTGCGGTGTCAGCTGGCTTCAGTGCATCACTGGTGTTCAAGGCCATTTTCAAGACCGCATTGCGAACAACCACGCCTCGCCGACCAAGCAACGCCGCGCCCGCAGGCAGGATATGTCACGTTTGGAGGAAAGCAGTGCTGAGGGCTGCAACCCGACAATTGTGCTCAGCGGCCTGGGCGAAGGATCTCTCGCCCGTGGCAAGCCCTGCAGATGATGATGCGCAGCATGCGATGTTGCATACTTTCCGTTTGCATGCCAGTCGCTTGATGCAGTCTATGCAACACTAGTGAGCGCTTGCACAGGCCCATTGCTTGTTTCTGGTGGTCGAGTCAAGCTTTCCTGGCACACGTCGATCCCTTGCACAAATTTTGAAGACGCTTTATTGCTTTCGGCTTCGAAAGCTTCCACTCAGCCCGTGTCAGCACATAGTCAGCAGTCATGATGCATTCCCTAAGAGCGTCGAGGCTCGCTGCATCGATGCTGCTTAGAGGTGATGATGTGCTTGCATTTTGCTGCGGCTCGCTGCATGGAAATATGACAAGATTCATGGCATCTTTGGCACAAGATTGCGATGTTCGTGAGCTCACGCTGCGATCGGGTCGACTGCTCATGTAGCATCAATTGCGCTTCAGGTGGCGGGGGCATGACGGAGCGCACAATTGCGCCGAGCATAGCGTCTCAGCTAGACCAGTGCAGCACCTCGGGCAGCGTGGTACCTGCGCGAGGCACAACAGTGCTGTGCGTCAGGAAGGACGACCAGGTGGGCCTCATGCTGCTGAACGGGACCCTTGTCGCACCGGGTCCAGCTCAAATCAGGCTCGAGGCGAGAGGAATGAAGGAGGCGAGTGAACGGACTCAGCCATTCATGTCCAGGTGGTCATCATGGCGGACGGTCAGGTCACGCAGGGCAGCGAGATCGTCAAACCCAACGTGCGGAAAGTGCGGCGCATCAACGACAATGTCATCGGCGGTTTTGCAGGTCGGTCTCCCGCTCGATCAGTCTCTCCTGACCTGAGCTCACGCCCAGCGACACACTGTTCTGTTGATACAGCAACATACATATGCACGTTTGGAATTCTCAGAAAGGACACTGTGTCATGCGCAATCGCCTCTGCAGGTGTTGACAAGGTTTTTGTCTGCAAGCACCTGTGCAGGTGCCACCGCAGATGCGTTCACATTGTTTGAGCGGCTGGAGGTGAAGCTGGAGGAGCACCCTGGACAGCTGACGCGGGCGGCGGTGGAGCTGGCCAAACAGTGGCGCACGGACAAGTATCTGCGAAAGCTCGACGTGAGCACGTTGCTAGGACACATGCTTTTCGATTCCGCCTGTTCAGCGCCGGACCGTCTTTGTAGCTGATGCAGCACAAAGGGCTGAGCTGTTGAGCCTGCTGGTCACCTGCAAGTACCTTTTCTTCACATGCAGGCTGTCATGATCGTGGCGGATGGCAAGCAGTCGCTGCAGATCACCGGCAATGGCGATGTGCTGGAGCCGCACGATGGCGTCATTGGTGAGGTTTGAGGTTTTGAGGTTTTTCATGTGAGGCGCAAGGTATAATGGCACAGTGGCTTGTGCCGCTGGGAACCCTGCCGAGCTGGTCTATGCTGTGTGCAGCAATTGGCTCGGGGGGCGCGTTTGCTGGCGCGGCGGCAAGGGCATTGAGAGACATTGACAGCATGGATGCCAAGGCCATAGGTGAGCAGTGTGTTCTACGATCCAGCTGAGTGTCTCACGTGTTGATGTCAACATGATATAACCTTGCTTACGTCGTCTTATTTGGGCATGCAGCGGCCAAGGCGATGAAGATTGCAGCGGATTCCGACATCTACACGAACCTGAACTTCCACACAGAGGTCGTCGGGGAGGCGCCAGGCAGCGGCGACTCGAGTGGCAGCTAGGCGGCATGCGACACCTCTTGGACGGCGACCAGTACGAAATCGTCAGCTGCGCAGCAAACAGGGCTGAGTCGTTCAGATTGTTCTCAGTAGGGAAATGCATGCGAGCGGCTGTGCAGCAGATGGACAAACTGGCGGGAGCTCACTTGGTGCCACCATGAGCTCGTGCTTGAAGGACCGGATCCGCAGAAACTCCAGGTGGTTCTGCGATTCAGTAGCCACATTTGAGTTGCATGGTTGCGTTTGGGGATTCGTTCTGGTGCTGAGCTCATTGATACTGTAACATAGCGCAGCTGGCATCTCATCACCTGTGGGTCAAGGTCCCGCACCATTGCCTGCGCAACAGTCGCCAGCTGAGGAATCACTGCAGCATGAATCGCTGTTGTAGCCGCCTGTGCATGAGCAAAATCAGTTCTCTACGGGAGCGACCATCAAAGTCCAACAGACATTGTGGAACACTCAGACGAAGAAACGCTTGACGTTGCAGCCTCAGCGCGGAAAATTCGGACGCACGTCGCATGTGGATCGGATGGGTACTCCGTCTCTCGAGAGTACCATGTACCCAACAACACCCTGCAGTACACAGTTCATATCAGCTGCGTGTTGCCTTCAGCTACCTAACATGTCTAATCACGAAAGCGCTCGGCCTGCGGCCGGAATGCAGTGATGCTACCTTGTGCGAGGTCAGCCTTTGCAGGGTCGACTCGATCTCTGCCTGCGACATGACATGAGAGGAATTACACAGTCTGCAGGATGATTATGCAGCTTGCCCCCGTCTGTTGCTCTGCAGAGCAGTGCCTACCATCGTAAAGGGTCACTGATGATTTCCGCGCTCGATTGCGGTCATGCTGCGCCGACACACACGTTCGTATGTTGCCTTAATGCCTCACTGCGGCACTGCTGCCCCTTTATTGGTGCAATGTGTGCTGCTTCGCGGGGTGGGAATTGTCCATTTAGGGTCCCTTTCGGGTCCTTCCAATACGGGACGCTCATGATTGGATTTCTTTCTGTTTGATTCTTTGCCCCCTTGCACGCGCGATCCAAACCTCATCGCGTGCGAAGCACTGCGCACTTCTTTCACCTAATCCCGCTGCCGCAGCCACACACGAGCTCATACAATGGCGTCCACCATGTCTGCGTTCATGACCGGATCGAGCCTGGCCATCAGCCAGGCCAAGGCCACCTCCGGCAACAAGGTGCTGACAATCTCAGTGATCAGCTCCGAGCTGCCCTGACGTCGCGCAAGAACTCGGGCTGCAGACAAGTTCTTAACACGCTATTGGAATGCTTGGTACAGTGAAGGCGACCACTGGGCCTCTGTAGCTTACCTTTGACGCCAACTTGCCGTTGTGCTGCACCTTGCAGAAAACCACAGTGGCTCGTCGTACGGTTAAGCAGCAGCCTGCTGGTCCCTCGAGCAGCTGGTACGGTGAGTAATTGTTTCGAGGCCAGCTTATTCTGGATAGGCCCGAACCCGGCGAGCAGCGCAAGCGTCGTGTTGTGAGTGCCACTGCATGGCGACGGCCCTGGTGTATTGTGGCCTGCTTCGAAAATGCAGGCTGACAATTTCAAGCCTGCCTGCAGGCCCGGACCGGCCCAAGTGGCTGGGCCCCTTCTCTGACGCGGTGACACCGAGCTACCTGAGCGGCGAGTTTGCTGGTGACTACGGGTGAGCCTTTCTTCCCACATTCTGCAGCCAGCCGAACTGCAATGACACATGTAATGTGTTGTGTTTCTAAACAGGACAGCGCAGGCATGTCTTCCAAAACGAGCCCGGCAGAGTGCACAGCGTCGAGCCATTGGTGCCGCCTAAGAGCGAGGCATGCCAGATGCAGCCTCCAGGCGGCGGCACCCTCGAGGTGTTGCAACTACCTGATCGAGCACCTGCGACGTTGCGCTGATGTCACTGATCTGGTTTCGCGTGCAGGTGGGACACCGCCGGCCTGTCGGCTGACCCGCAGACCTTCGAGCGCTACAGGGAGATCGAGGTCATCCACTCCCGGTGGGCGCTGCTGGGCACCCTCGGCTGCATCACCCCGGAGCTGCTGGCCAAGGTATTTCACTTGATTCTGACTCCGTACGGGGCCCACAGGCGCTCCTGACTCTCATGTCAGATTCTGGGAATCTGCACATGCCTCTCCTTGTGAACTTGCTCCCTTTCCCAGTGACGCAACTGCGGAGAGTGCTGCTCACTGTACCGTTTCATCCTTCAAGTGGGTACCGTCTAGATCAGGCAGCGTCTAGATCAGGCTGAGCGTCATTGTCTGTGGCCGCAGAACGGCGTCACCTTTGGCGAGCCGGTGTGGTTCAAGGCGGGCGCGCAGATCTTCGGCAGCGACGGCCTGAACTACCTGGGCAACCCCGGCCTGGTGCACGCGCAGAGCATCATCGCCACCCTGGCCGTGCAGGTGTGCTCTCCCGCTGTCAGATCGTCCGTGCCACTGATTCTCGCAAACCTGCGGAGCGAGGCATGCTTCCATCATTCCCCCACATGGGCCTTGCAGGCCGCGTCTGGACGGCGATCTTCCAACGCAATGGCACAACTGCCAAGTGACTGCCTGGTCCCCCAACTGCAGATCGTTCTGATGGGCGGCGCCGAGGCGTACCGCGTCGACGGCGGCCCCGCCGGCGAGGGCCTGGACCGCGTGTACCCCGGCGGCGACTACTTCGACCCCCTGGGCCTGGCCGACGACCCCGACACCTTCGCCGAGCTCAAGGTGTGCTTTTGTATTCATGTTTGATGAGGCAGGCTTTCTGTGCTGCCTTCTCCTTGTTGACGCGGCGAGGCTGCTTGGTCTGACGGCAAGTTCATTTTCACTACCAACAGGTGAAGGAGCTGAAGAACGGCCGCCTGGCCATGTTCTCCATGCTGGGCTTCTTCGTGCAGGCCATCGTCACCGGCAAAGGCCCGCTGGAGAACGTGCGCACCCTCCACCCTCCCCACCACTGCACTGTGTCTGCCGCGCTGCAGCTGTTGTTCAGCTGACGCCGCCCGCCAGCAGCATCTTTTCACCAGCAATCTGGCCACGTTCACATGCCACCTGATGTCCTCAACAATTTGACAGACAGAGTCTAATGGGTTGGTCTATCCTTCCTACAGCTGAACGACCACCTATCTGACCCGTCCGCGGTCAACGCCTTCAACTACGCCACCAAGTTCACCCCATCCAACTGATGGGAGCGATGGGTTTAGCCCTCCCGCGACCGACAGCTGCGGGATCCCGATTACGATGGCATAGACTTTGGTCACCCCAACTCCATTGCCGACAGTCCCAGGCATCTCCGCGTCCGCCGTCCGTCAGTGGCGCTATGAACGCATGGTTTATGAAAACGGAGTAGGAGGCCCTCTGTTGTTTTTCCTGAAAACGTTTAGGCGTCACCCGTCAGCACGAAGCGCGCAGAAGCAAGGATGGTCGTGGGACTTCCGCCTGTGGGCCGAGGCGTCGGGCAGGTCGTGCCGAGGCTGCTGCATGCAGCCGATGTCGGCGTTGCTTCTGCTCGAGGCCTGCGGCGGAA
>JAABUW010001279.1_pt1 | contig 43492 bp, 46 predicted proteins | sample 5560081 | NCBI WGS metagenome assembly JAABUW01 (sample SAMN10711882, study PRJNA513363) | rock metagenome | isolation source: Antarctica rocks | place: Antarctica: Victoria Land, Knobhead sud | reverse complement strand
CGACCCACCCCGCCGCGCCCCCGACAACCACAGCCTCCTACCCCCTTACACGCCGCGCGCCAACCAATACAAAGGGCACAGATCCGAAGCGGAGTACTTGGCAGCGCTGCGAGCGTGGGCGGTCGATAAAGACATGGTGCAGCCGACGGATAAGTGTGTGTTGCCAGGGTTGTATGGGAAGGAGACGATGGAGGAGTGTATATTGAAGCATCCGAAGCTGCGGGATGGGAAGGGAAAGAAGGGGGGGAAGGAAGGGGGAAGGGGAGGAGGGAGTAAGTTTAGAGGGCGCGAGAATGTGGAGCCTAGGACGAGAAAGAGCAGCTTTGGACAGTGGTTGAGTCGGAAGCGGACGAACTGAGAGATGTTTTGGGAAGAGGGATGCGTGAATTAGGCGTCATGGGATCTAAAAGAGGTGGGATGTACAAGACATTATCGGAACATAACTGGAATGGGATAGACTGGTTTTGGGCTACCCGGCGGGTACTTGTATCATATTTGTTTCAAAGAGGGTGGCAAAAGGCATTCAGTTCTCCCTTTACCTTCATGCCCCATGAAAGATGCCGCGTATTTGTCTTGTGTCCTACCTGTGGCAAAGGACCGCATCTTTCATCCAAGACCAATCGCGTAACGAGTCTACGCACACCAAGACTCCGAACAGACGGGCGACAACCGATTAGGGAATGATTGCAAGATTGCACTCATGGTACTTCGAATCATGTCATTCCTGTAATATCTTTGCATATTTTCTCATAACATACAAACACCTCCTTCCCACCTCCCCCTCTCCCATTTCTTTCCATCCCTCTCATCCGACCACTTCGACCCCCTCACTCCAAAGCCGGAAACTTCCTCACAAAATGCGCCGGACACTCATACCCCCCCGGATTCTTATCCAAATACAACTGATGATAATCCTCCGCATCCCACCACTGCCCCGCCTCCAAAATCTCCGTACTAACCGTCCCCTTCTTCCACCACTGCTCCTGCACCTTCTTCGTCACCGACTCCGCCTCCTCTTTCTGCTCAGGACTATGGTAGAAGATAGCGCTGCGGTACTGAGTGCCCGAATCCATACCTTGGCGGTTTTTGGTGGTGGGGTCGTGCATTTGGTAGAAGAATTGGAGGAGGGTGGTATATGAGAGTTGGGCGGGGTCGAAGGTCATTTGGAGGGATTCGGCATCTTTGGTTCGGGATATGTTAGTCCATGATGAGGGAGAGCAGTGGGGAAGGGTGGCTAACGGCCTGTACGTCCTGAGCAGACAGCTCTATATCCTGGATTCTGCGTATCGCCACCAATATAACCGACTCGTGCATCTAGGAGACCCTTGCCGTCAAAGTTTTTCCGGAAAAGGTGTTCGACTCCCCAGAAGCAACCGGCTGCTACGGTGCATTTCTGGGCGTTTTCTGGGAAGGCTTGAGTGGATGTGCCGGTGGGGTTGAGGGACATGCTTGTGGAGGTGGTGAATGGGCGGAGGAGACGATTGAGGAAGGTTGGCATGGTTGTGAAAGCCATGAGGAAGGTCAGGGCAAGGAGAATTAGAGTACGTGGCGTGAGAGACAGGATGATGGCGACTTAGTTTATATGAACGGGCATTCAGCGTTCAAAGTAGATGTTCATATATGCCCTCGAACTTGAGCTGGCGTGGGCCTTCGGATGATGTCAACCAACGTCTTAGGGCGAAATGCGGGATGACTAATCTAGGTGGCGAGGTACGAGTACGATATGGAATCACTGCGGCAGCCCCTTTGTATCAAATATGGCGGGATTTGGAAGCATTATATCATGTTGCGACAATTATTCATATCGCTCAGACTGACAAATACCAATACTGCCGATATATAGGCGTTTCGCTATGATCAAATGCAGGCGGTTCCAGCCTATCCAGAGCAACGCCTTGCTGAATGCTGTGTTGCCAATGCTGCTTCAATGTTTTCATTCAAAACGAAAGATCGATCTGAAGCGATAACGGTCATCTCCAGCTGCCCTTACCGCTTACGAGGAGGCTACCACGAGGGTTCGCTTCACTTCCACTGACAGCGGTACTCAGCCGTACGGCCTCTCTGCTGACCGTTCCATTCTCCCTTGGCCGAATCGTCTCACCCATAGTGGTCCTTCGTGAGCCCGCATGCTTGCTCACAGGCGCTGTGCGTGGACTAAGTATACTAGCCTTCCAGTCATTCTCCTTTTCGCTCTTGACCATACGTCGTGCGTGAGAAGCTGTGAACATGGTATTCTCGTTAGGCGGGCTTCCAGACGATGCGCTCGTAGGACTTCGGCGTCGCTGTTGACGATTGAGCGGGTTGGTACTTGTTGGGGCTGCCGTCGAAACTCGTTTTACGGCTGCCTTGATCTTGATCGCGTCGCTTTTGTTAGCTTTCCAATTTTCCTCTCGGTCCGAACCCGAATTGTTCGTGCTGTCGTTCGGCTTGATATCGCTGTTGATGTTCTTAACGTATGACAGAGAGGAAGAACGATTTGTGGCTTTGCCTGGCTCGAGTTCACGTAAAGGTGAGTGTCCTGAGTCTGATGAAAAATTGGTTAATGTGGGTGGTGGTGGAGATCCATCGGATTTCTTTGTCAGGAAGCCAGCTTTAAATCGATTGTGTTTGACTTTTGTGTCAAGTGACGGTACAGGTGGGGCGGGGATGGGAGAGGAATCGGTCAATTCGGAGCCATCTACGATCTGCTCAGACCGAGCAGTCAGGGCTGGGTTCGAAGATAGGCGGACAGGAGGTTCAATAGACGAGATATCAAGTTTCAGATCTGGTTGCTGTGGGGTTTTCTCGAATTCCGCAAGTGTTCCTTCGTCAGTGTCATCTCGCCACCGCACGCCTCTCTTCAGCAGCTTGCCAGGAGACTTTTTTTTCGGTGTGAAAGATACGCCCTTCTTGGCAGCAGCAGCCTTTCGTCGTTTGGGTGACAGTCGAACAGGTGAGCCCAAAGAATTGGGGACGCTCACAAGCGCGGGAGGTAAAGTAGGTTTGAACGGAGACATGCCCCCAATCCCTACTTGCTTCTTCCGCTTCGGGGTTCCAGATCTGGTAGGCGGGAATGCTTCCGTGGGCATAAGGCTGCCATCTGGCTTGATGATGTGAGATGTTACGGAGTTGCAGCCGGTCAGGATCTTGCGAAGTATGCTTTTTGCCGCATCGACTGCTTCTTCCTCGTTCATTGCCAAGATGTTGTGGATGGCAGCTATCGTTTCGAAATGTGTCTGTAGCAGCACTTGCACAGTGGCAGCATCACCTGCCTTCTCGTCCTCAGCGACGGCAACTAAAGCCTCTCGGTCGGCATTAGCCTTCAAGAGCTCCGCTTCTTTGACTAAAGGAGCCTCATCCTTTCCATCTGCCCTTCCGTCCGCCTCACTGAGCTGCTTGACCCCATTTTGTAAAGCTGAATCGATTGCTCGGTCCCAGTTGTTTTTGGATATTCGCTGGTGATAGTGATGTCTGCTGCCCTCGAGTTCTAGCAAGATACCTTGTGCAGTCTTGCGCATTGCCGAAATGTTCTGAAGGCCGCTTTCGTCTTCTGCATTGTCACATACTTGATCGAAAGCAGCAACCCAGGAAGAGATCATGGCTATCCGTCTCTCGATTTGCCTTAGCTTCTTCATGTTATTGACCTTCTCTGCACGCTCTTGTTCCGAGTTGTCATAAGCGCCCCGTATACGAGCAATGCCTTCTCGCATGATGGTTTCTCGCTTCTCTGTCTGGCGTTGGAATTTGACGAATGCAAAACCCTCGGAATTCTTTTGCTGCTCCTGTAATTCTTTGATAAGTGCCATCTGCTCGTCGATCTTGATCACAAAATCCTTGACATGACGATTGACATTGTATACGTTCCGTGTTACTTTGGTCTGAATATTCTTGGCACGATTGGCGTATCGCAATGTGTTCTGCGTCTCATCGAAATGCTGGCTCGAGGGGCTGACGCAAACGATCATGACAGTCTTGCAATTCCCCCCGAGGGAAAATTTAAGCAACCTGGTCAGCTTCGAGTTCCGGTAGGGAATGTGATTCTTCTTCCTCGCGTCGCAAAGGGCGTTGATACAGCTGCCCAAAGCTAGCAATGATTTGTTGATATTGGCGCCTTCTGTCAGGCGGTCGCCCCTGTTCTTGGTGGCGCTTGCTCGCTCGCTTCCTGCAAGGTCAATGATGCTGAGAGTTGCCATAGTATGAGGTTCGTTTATGTCTGCGTTCCGATCTTTCTGTGATACGTTAATCTGAAGAACGGCGTGTGATCGAGAGGAAGTGGCATTGGCTTCAGTGGGTGACATCGTCCTGTATTCGTTTCCTCTGACTATCATATCCATGACCTCCTGTACGTTTTGCGGATGATGGCTTGACAGTCCTGCTACAGAAACCGCGTGATTGGCATCTTCCCGTAGCATCAAGGCTTGTTTGCTCCCTCCAGGTACTAAAAGGTCCCTGATCGTTTCATTATATATTTCCAGGTATGACAGCGAAACTTCTGTGACTTTCTCATCGGAACGCTCTGATATCCGCTCGAACAATTCTTGCATTGTGAGGAATATGACACCAGGGGCCTGTACTGTTCCAGTGATTGTATGTGTCTTGCCGCATCCTGTCGCACCGTATGCAAACACTGTGGCATTGTAGCCATCCAACACACTGTCCAGCAGATTCCTGGTTGTGGCTTCGTACACTTCGCCCTGGGTTGTGTTCTCGTCGAATACCCTGTCGAAGCCAAAAGTCTGATCTTTCGATCTTCTGCCATTGGGACCAGTCGACTTTGCGCCTCGTTGTATGGCATGGTCTTCTGGGGGATCGAACACGCTATCGCAGTCAGTTGGAACGTATTTGCAGGGGACGGAATAGACGTTACAGGCATTTGTCGTCAACAACCTTCAATACTGGGCGAATTCCCTTCTGCTTCAGTAGCGAAGGCGCTGGGGCTCCTGCAAGTGAACCGTCGCCCAGAAAGAGGGGTCCATCAGGGACTTGAGAGAGTTGCGCAGCTTCTCGGATCTACAGAGAGTTGTCAGAATAATCCTGCAGTACTGTCAAAGGAATCGTACCGTGAATGGGCGGACTCTGATGGCGACACTGATTGAAGAAGCCCCATCTGACGCCGCCATTGTGGGACGCAAATAAGTAGCAGGTCACGCCCCACTAGCCAAGATTTGAGGTGAGCACAGAAGCGAGCTAAAGGATTGTGAGTAGAGTATCGGGCTTCTTGTCTCACCAGAAGCGCAATTGTCGCTCGTGCTTGCTCTGTAGCTCTTGCGCCCAGCAGGCGGGTGGTGCTATGGAGGTGTTGATTTCTGCTCCTTTAGGTTAGACTCTACGCGACTCTCCATCGACCAGACAACAATCGCGCTATAGATTCAGCCACTAACTCCATCCAAACGAATTACTACTTATGTAAGTAATCAAAGGACCATGATGCACACACCCGATTGGTGGCCGGTTACTGAAGCATTCAAATCGACGATTCATCATCATGACCCACAAGGTTTTGGAATGCTTGTGAACCTGCCTACTGAACCACAGAACTAACGGATCTAGCGAGAGAGCCTCAATATAACCTCTCGGACTTGGAACATTTAGGAAACCATCTCATGGAGCCAGATCCTCCGACTTTATCCCGGTCTCTTCGTCAAGTTCAATGCGTGCTGCCCATCATTCATAAGTCTTCCTCTTCCCAAGTGGCTTTGACTATCAATCTTACCATTGGTATGACGCCCATCTCTTTCAATGACCACGATCTCCGCCCGGTCTCCCGAAACCCAGACCTCTCGTGGGAACACGTCGCCACCGAGTGCCACTGCTGCTTCTTGGATCTTTTGCTTACCAACGATGGAAGGAATGGCACCGATCTGGTGTCGGACTGGATCCCACCGTCCACTTGCTTCGATGAAATACTCGTAAACTTCGTACCACCGATGGCCTGGGCTTCTAGCATAGTAGCCGATCTGCGCGGTTGCGTCAGCCCAAGTATCACATCCTTAGGAAGCAAACGAGTCCACTTACAGTCACCTTGGTCCCAGATTCCTCTTCATCTCGTTCGATCGCAAAATTGCGCCTCTCTTTATCACCTTCTTCGCGTACGAAGCTGAAGCTGGGCTTTGTTTTAACATCAAGGAAAGCCATGAGAGATTCGGGCTTATGATTCCACAAAATAGTCGCTACAATGTCCGCCATTGTGAAGTTTTGTTTATTGCTGTGTTTGGTGAAGCTTTCAAGGTCGACCACTCGAGGGTAACCTCGACCACCCTTGGTCATCGAGGTCAATTGTCTGCATACCTTCAGGAACTTGATTGACGGACCCTCAGCGTAGCCTGGAGGGTTGAGCTTCGCCCGTTTCCTCTTTTGTGGTACCTTGTTTTCGTCGTTCTCCGCCAGAGGCCCAGCTGCGCTTTCTAGCTTGCTAGCTTTGCGCTTGTCGATTTTACTTGGTGCTTCAGTAATCCTCCCTTGCTCCACAAAGGGCAATTTCTCGGTCTCGGTCTCGGTGGAGGCGATTTGGCCGGATTCAGTTGGTGTAGGCGACTTTCGAAGCGCATTGGCCCTTGATGCTTTTGTTAGACACGGTAATGTCTGACTGGAAGCCTCTTCCAATTCTCTAGAGAGGCTCTTATTCTATTCCTTCATCGTCACACTGTTGTCTCCAGGATTACTGCCGACCATAACGGCAAAATCTAATTGTGGAAAACTCTTCGGCGGTGGAGACGTGCTCGCAGACAGAGGTCTCCCACTTCCTGATCCGTATATCTCGCGATGGGTCAAGGGGATGAATTCGCTGACCTCGCCGTTTGCCATCTTTGAAGGTTGAGGTACGCCCAGAATGATATGAGCACTGATGGCACTGCCGAGAGGACCGAATCTTTGTCTTATCGCCCTGGCTACTGATACTTCTATGCGATTACCCAAGTCAACGCCCGCGGGGCCGAGGCGTCGATCCAAAGCAGAGGTGACTGCGGCGTCAATTTGGACGCTCAACGAATCACGGGCAGGGCCGAGACGACGATCAAGGGCTGCCGATACAGACACGTCTATCATTGCTTCTAGGGACGATAGGAGTCCAGACATTGGAGTATTCGCACCGTCCATGGCTGCTGATGGGACGTATGTCTTCCGGTGAACGGAATGATGCCCTCGAATTGGCTGATAGAAAGCCGTGGAGCTTGTCGGATTGCCGTGTTGCAAAGGCGTCTTCAATGCCTTGTGGCAAATTCACGATGCGGTCACTGCAAGAACGGCCGTGACCTTGACGATGTTAGTATCACGTGCACCGACCTCGATCATGAAAACTTGCTTATGCAGCTCAAAAGAGATATTAACGGGTTAATGGAGATGGGTTGGGAAGGCAGAAGACCGGAAGAGCGAGGAGAGCAGGAAGGCAGGAGACCAGAGAATCGTGGCTTTGTAAGTGAATGACCCCTGCTTCACAAGTGTTTGTGGAGAAAGGCAAATGAGTCTGAGTACAAATTTGAGTTGAAAGAACAGACGGCGCGAGATAAGAAGGGACCTTCAGGACTAAGTAAGTGAATCACTTCCAGGTTTATGGATTTGTATTCATTCACCATGAACATGATGGCAAAGTTCAGTCACTATGTTTGGACCTATCAAAAACTACTCCGCGATGTGAGACATAACAATCATGGATCGATCGGGCGCTTTAATTGGGGATGACGTGCTGGGATGATTCTACGGCTTGCCGGTCATGACGTGAAGTAGTACGGTCGGTGACATTTGGAGGATGGCTGGGTGATGAGTCCTCGCTTTTGGACTGATGTACATGGCCACGAACCAGAGCTTCGGCGACGGATGTTGTGACTATGGTTTATAGCGATTCTGCCTGCTCACTTGTGAAACCAGGCAGGTGGGGTGGGATCAATGTCCGCTCAACCATAGTGAGGTTTGTCACTGGCGGTCCTGGACGTAGTGTAACGACAGGCCAGCCTGCGGCTTACCCTCCGATGGGGTTGCTACACCTTAGACATCTCTGAGACCTCGGGTAAACTAATTAAGCAGGTTGGTTTGTTCTTGTCTGGATGAAGACGAGATCATGGATCTTGAACATACATAGGTGAAATTGGCAACTCACGTTACACACTTACTCAGCAGAAGTCATATAAAAGCATGGAAATAGTGAAATTGGAAAGACTTGCGGAGATTGAAATCGACAGCACTCTCTACAACATGAACCTGATACTCTCCAACAACTCATCTCAACCGACACAACTACAATCTTCATTTCGCTCTCCCCCCAACCAATCCTCTCCTTTCCCCTTGCATATATAACCACGCCACGGAAGACTGCAAGTCCCTACTGACTAAATCGTAGAAACAGAGAGTCAGCATTCGGTACCATATCATCGTCCCAATCTTCAAGGTTGCTTACGATCGACAGAATGAATCTCTGTCTACACCCCCAACGGGAGCATATTCACCACTATTGTCCGCCTTGCAAACATACTCGTCACCCTCAGCGGTCAAAGTGTAGCCGTCGATGCATCTGCAGGAGCAGGCGACGGAATTCCCGTATTGGTCGGAGCAGTCAGGCAGAGGAGGAAGAGGGTCTCTGAAGCCTGGACGATGTTCACCGCGTTGACTGGCTATCGGCGTTCCCTTCGGCATAGGCGGCTGGACTTGTAGTGCTAGTGGAGATCCTAGCGCTAGAGGAACTGCTGCTGCGAGCAAGAAGAGTGGAGATGCATGCATTGTGTTTTGGGATTGAGTGGTTGTTGGTTTGCTTGTTACTTTGGATGCGGTGGAGAAATTGTACTGGTGTGGAGATGATGGTTGTCTGAAATGTTATGATTAATCAAAGAGTGATGTCTGTCTTATGTAATTGACTTACGAGTAGACTGGGACTCATATATACCTTCCCGGGTAGGAGTGAGTTGCAGTCGTTCTTAGGCTGTGTAATTTCTGGATTGCCACGAAAGCTATCTTTGCTCTCTGCAACCTTCAGCGACGTTGCGAAGGTGCTTTCTGCAGCGTAGAATTTCCCAACTAAGAGTTTTTCAGTCGAAGTTTCATCCAAGATGCTTCGCATCCTGCTCCTTGTGAACCCAATGTCGTTATTCATCGCTAGTTCGGAAAGGGTAGATCTCTGATCGTCGAGCTGAGGTCCGTCACCGGGTGATCCGATGTGGAAGACGGCATATTTTTCCGCTGCACTGTGAGCACTCCTTCCACCGTGGAGAAATCGCTGTTTCTCAATATTTTGATACTTGATCGCCATGCTAAGGTCTGTCACCGGGTGATCCTTAGCAGAAGAGCCAATAAAGTTCAACCTTTAAGAGAGCAATCACTGGTTTAACGCCGATATAGACAGGTTTGATATGTCTTATAAATTCACGAGGCCTCATGTTAAATTATGAGGTAGGATATTGAGCTCTTGTTTGAGAGAAGTCCGAACGAGTGTTTCTGGAGCCTTGAGGTGAGATCATGAACAATTGCATGGCAAGCAAAGTAAAAACGAAATGAAGCCTTGATTAGAAAAGTCCAGATTTAGCATGAGAGAGCCTGCGGAGAGCCTGCGGAGAGCCTAAGGAGAGTAAAATGGGTAGGGAAACCCTGTGAGAAGCATCGTGTCGTGGCAAATCCTCAAGGATTCTGGGGCAAAACTCAGGAAATTAAGAATAGGAGGACATGGTCACACTTATCGTGACTTGTGCGCTCTTCTTAGCCTATGTCGGCCCTTGGCTTGCAGGCTCATCGTCATAACTCGGTATTATAACGTCCCACTTATCGTCTTCCTCATCATCGCCCTCCCTGAACTTGAATGCTAACAAGGCTCCATCCTTCAGTCCGGCACCCAACGGACTTTCGTTCAAGACAGTGCCCTTCTTGATACCCTTGCCCTTAGTATCCCCATCCTCCAATTCCGGAATCTTTAAGGGCACCCATCCCTTGTTGATATCATTCTTATCTATAGGTAAACCGAAGACGATGGCTTCAGGATCTGATGGTATTGGACTGCCATTGATGTCATTGATGCCCGTCGCTTTGATGGCTTCCAGGAGATGTAGCTTTATGGTGGTGAAGGGTTGACTTTGGGGGACCAGAAGCAAGATTGTTGTTTTGTGCTGTTTAAATCGTAGCGTCAACTCTCCATAGCCGGACGTCTTCGATGGCTATATTGCACGAGCTTAGCGAAGCGACTTGCCATCGCGGATGGACTGTAAATACCATCTTGACTGATGTTGACTTTGGACCTTGGGACCAGAGCGGACAACGCGTTTAAGGGAAGACGCAGTCACGTGAGTGGTACGTCGATATATCAATTTGCTTCATTGCCGATGGCCATAACCTTGTAAGCTGGCATTGATTGACACCTCTCATTGATGAATGGCTGTGATACGTGCTGTTCCCACCCCTCTACCAGCAGGTCCTTCGTAGTCTCATCGTTCCAATGTGGTAGGAGAAATACGTATGAATTCTGGTGGGGTTCTCTATCTGGCCTAGTTCTAGTGTCCGGATCTTACTGTCAACTACTTGCCATAAAGCCCGGAGAAGCTCTACGAGAGAGTGGATTCAATATGGCGGAAATAGAGCGTCCACTTAACCCTGCGCACGCAGCATCCTCCTCCTGCGAAAATCGCCTCTCCATCCCTTTTGGTATCCGGTTCCCAGCCGCCACCGGCGTTGCCTTCGTCACTGGCTTATCTATGGGCCTCTCCCATGGGGCCAAAACAGCCGGCCTACGCTTTCGAGCGGAAAATTCCCATAGATTCCCTACCACATCTACGGGATGGTACCTCTATCACAAAAGCAAGAATTATCATATGATGCTCGGAGGGATCAAAGAGGGTTTAAAGATGGGGTCAAAGATTGCATTTTGGGCAGGGGGCTTCTTTTTGGTCGAGGAGGCGGTGGACCGTCTGAGGGGCACCAAGGACTTTGTTTCTACGGTTGTTGCGGGTTTGAGTATATCTGGGGGGTTCAGTGCCTGGAGTAATGATACCATTGGTCCGATTGTATAGCACTCAGATCGATGGGCTGACATTTCTGTAGACAAGTTTCCGCTCCCCACCGCAGGGCGGACAATTAAAGCTGGGCTGTATGGTGGTCTTGCTTTTGGCCTTGTGCAAGATGCTTTAGGCTTGGCCCGTGGTAGGAGAGTACGATACATCGACCTCATAATCGGCAGAGGCAACGATGGGTCGGAACTGAAAGGGTTTGAGGCATGAAGAAAGATCAAGTCATACAAGCTGGCCGCCTTAAGATCAACCAGTCCCCTCACAACCGGATCCTCGAAACCAATGAGTAAAGTAATTGATGCCTTTCCGGTCGGGTTTCCAAGAATCACCATGTCCAGACCAGGGAACGAGGCCGGAACTTCTCCACTAAAAGTACCTTTGCCTTGGAAAGTATAGTAAAGGGCGATGTGCAGGCCCGCCTTGTCTCATAGGTATTGGCACAGACAGGCCGCCTCGACCCACTATCGCGGCCTCAATGCAGCAATCTGCCTGATACTACGGAACGGTTGGTCTTCGTGACCGCTGATCGCTTGCCGGAGAGCCGTTCATACGCTGTAATAGGTCGAAGCATTGGAGTCTACCGCTCCCCGATAGTCTGGATTTGCCTGAGAAAGGGCTTCATGTGCCACCACTAGAGTTACCGTCAGGCCTCGAATACATAAGGCGCTTTCCCGCCCATAGTCTTCCTTCTTTGTGAACTATTAAACCTGAGCGAATCCATCTTGAGCCGTTCCCTACAATACTTAATTCTGTTCATCAATACAATACGATAATCCTTCTGACTATCATATCTTCACAACATGTCTGACGGGTATTCTTCCGCCCTTGCTAAGCGTCCCAGCAATCAAAAGCCCGGTTCGAGTCGGCGTGACGATGATGATGATAGGTACGGCGGCTCCCGAGGAGGTGAAAGCAGCCGTGCACGCGACCGAGGTGAAGATGACGACCGAAATCAGCGGTCTTTGACGTCCCGTGGAGGGTCCACGAGAGAGAGACGTTTCATACCTTGCACAATCCGGACGATCCCCAACGGTGCCGAACGCTTCCTCTGCGCAATTTTCAAGGTGTCAGTGGAGAAGATACAAGACTGGTGCGACGATGAGTACATCAGGATCGATACAGCGATTGATCCTCGTCGTGATCCTATTTTCCTCAACATCGATCCTCTCCGGGAAGTAGTTTCCAAGAAGGATTGGGAGCGCTATGAAAAAGAGGTGCGGACCACTAGGAACGAATGGGAGGCTCAGGAACACATGGCACGTCTGGGCATAAGGACCGGAAGGCCCCGTTCTGATTTCGAAGGCGGAGAGGACGAAGATGATGAGGATGATTGGGATGATTAATCAGGCATTTCACTATTCTAGTTGTAGCGGGTGCGAGCCGGCAGACGGACGGCACATTCCTCGACTCGAGGCTCTCAGGGGCAGGAACGGGCCTAACGGGCAGCTTGCATGCGGAGAACAGGCTGAGATCCTTAGACAGATCATGTCAAATAGACAAATGCACAATCCATTGAGACATGTCCAATGATTCTCAAACGTGAGGCAGCATCGCACCCTCGGCAGTATGCTTAATCGAACGCGAATCCTAAGGTAGCTAGCCAAAGTGTCGCCTGAAAAGTATTTCTTGCGTTTCGTAAACAGCAGGCTCGCAGGTTGATCCTCATTAAGCCAATGAGGACGCTCCAATCCCAGGTACTGGAGTACGGAGTACCGATAGTAGCAATGCCATCCTGAAGAGTCTACACCTCCAGCGCCCTCAGCGCTGCTGCCCCAGGATGGCAACCACAACAATCGTGCTTTCCTCCTCCCCCTCGCGCTCCCCAATCACAGTCACGCCTACCCACAAATCAGTAGCCACCATGTCCTCTTCTCCAGGCTTGCCTTCACCATCACAATTGTTTGTAGGTATGCCGTCACAGCTGTCGGTTGGAAGCAGAGCTGCGCCCATTCCTGGGGATGCTGTGGCGAGGTTTGCAAGCGCGTCGACTCTGCTTCGACTGGCGCGATTTGAAAAAGAGGGCGAGAAAGACCCGGGACTCACTGGGACGCTAGATCTTAGGAACGAGAGCAAGTTATCAGCGACCGCAAGCAAACAGAAGGCAGGATCGGAGAAAGAGAAGGGTTGCACGTTCAGAGTAGCCAGAGCGCTGCTACTTGAAACTTCAGATGCTGTAGAAGAACATAACATTTCCGCTAAAGTGGAACGGCCAGCAGAGGTTGGACTGACCCACAAGACACCAGCATCCAGGAAGCCCCGCAAAAGCAGGTTGGAAGATAACCAAGGACAGACGAAGACCAAGGAGGACGGACTTCAGGACAAGGTAACAGATAGGGGACTGGACGATCCCCTAGATGATGTCAAGACCCTCGAGACGCCTGCACCAAAGAAGCTTCGGAAGAAGAAGAGTAAGGTCGAGGAAGCCGGCCAGACAAAACTCAAGAAGACGAAAGTTGTAAAGCCTGGCAATTCTAAAAGTGTTGAGAAGCCGAAGAAGGCGAAAGCTCCAGCCGCTGAGACTTTCAATACATTGCTTGGGACTCAAGAGGAGGACGCAAAAGCCCGTGCAGAATTTCGAGATCTATGCTTGGAAAGGGCAATTCCTATGAGAAGGGGGTGGACACCATGTAAGGATACTATACCGGATCACGTTTCCCCAGTAGAGGCTACAGTCCCTTCCGATTCAATGGCTTTTGGAGCTACGCCTATAACGACCGCAATGCCAGCTGCTCGCTTTAGCCAGCTGTTAGGAGACTTTGGTCTTGCTCAGGAGGTATCCTCTCCAGCCGTCAAGCCTGAGTTATCGCATCGCGAGAGCGGCGAGGTAGTGGTCAAGAAGAGGAAGATTGAGCTTGTGAACGGAGTATCAGCACCTCCACCAGCAGAGAAGCAGAAAAGGATCAGGTCGCCAAAGAAAAAACCTCAAACTATCACCGAGAAGGCAACTGCTCCATTCGGGCCGTCTGAAATTTCGGCTGGGCCATCGTTGCTACAATTCTTCAGTTCGTCTGGAGCCCACATGAATGACCAGGTTATCCAAAATGAATTGCCAGTCGCTACAAAGATGAAGGCAGCGGCGAAGAGGGCACCGAAACCCAAGACCGCAAATGCTTCGGCGAAAATTTCAGCGCTACCAATTCTACTCTCACCAGAGTCAGCTATGGAAAATGCCAAAAATCAAGAACTCGTCTTCGGTACTTCCAGTCAGCTTGTACGGGAAGAATCACCGACACTTATAAGGAATTTACAACAGGCCATAGAAACATCATTCACAGTATCGCAGGAGTCGGAAGCTTCGATCGTGCCAGCAGGAAAGTTCAGAACCTCCAACTCCATGGCAGTAGTGCGACCGCGAAATCTATGGGCTATTGCCTCTCGAGATTTAGACGATTCGTTGCTTGAAGCTGAGACAGTAGACTTGACGGAGACGCCCAAACCACCGAAGACTAGCACAGAGCTGTTGTCATGTCTACAGGTACCAGAACTGGTGGAACATCAGCCTTTGCAAGAAGACCAGCAACGGAATGAACCCAGCCAAACTATTCTTCCTGGAAATATCGACCTCGACGCTACGCCTGTGCTTCAGCAAAAACTACAGGAGCCGATCCTGGCGGTCCCAAAGACCGTGGCCGAGGCAACGTTGAGAAAGCGCCCCAGCAATCGTTGCCCAGTGAAGAATGCTACCAATACGAAGTCTGACCCAAATCAGATGCCCAACTACCAGGGATTTACAGACGCGCAACTCGCGAAAGAGGTTGCCGCATATGGTTTCAAATCCATCAAGAAGAGAGTGGCGATGATCACCCTCTTGGAGCAATGCTGGGGAGCTAAAGTTACTATGGCCCTTCAAGAAGTCCAAGGCAACTTGAACCCTCTGCAGCCAGCACCCATTGCTACTAATGCAGAGGTGACGGCAAATAGCAGCCCTACTAAGAAGAGAGGCAGGCCACCGAAGGGTGCCATTACTTCGGGCGCGACCGTTGATGACCCACCTCCGAAAAAGCCTAGAGGTCGCCCAAAGAGAGACCCTGCGGCGACGTCGCCATCGCCGAAGCGGAAACGAAAGGCAAAGTCGTCAATCAAGGCCCTATCAGAACCTTTAGTCACCGCAGAAGACGACATTTATGACTCGAGTCCACCTACACCGTCGGCCCCCACACGATCCTCCCCTAATTCACGGGGTCAGCTTCGCCTCAGCCAACCAGTAGAACCCTGCGTTAAAGCTAAAGCCGGTAGGGGTACAAAAGACAGGGTGCTACTGTTCGCACAGATGACGAAGGCTATCACAACGTTTCCGCCCACTAATGATATCAAAGATTTGACATTTCACGAAAAGATACTGATGTATGAGCCAGTTGTTCTGGAAGATCTAACAACATGGCTCAACACCGAAGGGTTGGCTTGGGTGGGCGAAGACGATGAGGTAGAGCCCGCGATGGTCAAGGAATGGTGCGAGGAGAAGAGTGTCTGTTGCTTGTGGCGCGAGAATCTCAGGGGTGGGTCTAGAGGAAGATGGTGAACGCTTTTGCGAAGAGCGGACGCCCTTTCTTAGGAGGGAGACGCGGTAGGAAGCAGGTACGAGTACTTGAGCGATATTATTGGACAAGACCGTAATGCATACGTCGCATTCCACATTACCATCAGAGTCGTAATATAGAACGGGATTCTTCTCAAACCGCTCCTCTCAGCGCCATCAGTCCTAAAATCGCAACTTCTAACTCCCTCCTCTCCCACTCCTCCCCCATCCCAATCTCAACCACCTCTCCACTACCCTCCTCACTCCCATCCTTCCTCTTCCTCCTCCCCTGACCCTTCGCCCCCTCTCCACCCCGAACCGGCAGCTTATACAACTTCCTCACCTTCCCCACATCCGTCACCCCCCTCAACCCCTCCTCACAAAACTCCACCCCCCGCCCTTCAACCACCTTCTCCAAATGCTCCGCCACCCCCTCCCCCTCATCCCCCATACCCACCTTCACAACAACCAACTCCCTCGTCCCATCCCCGATCCCAAACCCCCTCAAGCTCTGCGCGATATTATTATTCGCGCCTAGCGCGAAAACGATTTCGGAATGCAGGTTTCGGGTCTTTAAGCGCTGGTGGAGATGGTCGTTGCAGGCGCGGAAGATGGCGGCGAGGAGGTGGGTGGGGGAGAGGAGGGTTGTGGCGTCTATGAGGGCGTAGGAGAAGGTGGGGGAGGCGGCGAGGAGGTGGGTGCGGAGGGTGGGGGCGTTGGAGAGGGAGGTGTAGAGGGCGATGTGGATGGTGAGGGAGGGGGGGAGGTGGGTGAGGTGGAGGGTTGTTAGGGGGGGCATTGGGGTGGAGGGGGTTTTGGTTGAGTGTTTGGGGTTGGTGTATCATATAGTTCGACCTCGGAGAATTTGATATGTCGCGGTTAACGCGATTAGCGCGGCTGCTTTGGTCATGTGATTGAATAGCATGGAAGATAAAGTTCGGACTAATCGGCGACGTTCTTTACACTCGACTTCTTGTCTGGAGGAAGGCCATACGGCAGGGACCTGTGATATCCTACAGGTCTATAAGAATCCCCTGATAGCTCGGCGAGTGGCATTAGCAGCAATCAATACAATGAGTTATGTTGTGTTGGATTTACCATCTGGCACCTCCATCTACAAGCATCCGTAATGACCTAATAATCCCGTGGCAAGATCAGTATTGCGAGGCCCCATATCATGAATTACATCATGCATTCAGCATGAACATCACTTTCTGCTTCCTGAACAACCCTTTCGACGCAGCAACCCCTTCATCTCGACGGCAATTATGGGTGACATGGCTAGCAAGCTCTAAAGGCAGAGTCATGCGGTTCAGTACCCATCTATTGGTGAATATATTGTCTAAGCCTCCCCTATGACCACATAGCAGACCCAAGCCCTACGAAAATCCCTGTCAATGCTACTATGACTCCTAAACTACTCCATGAAATTTTTAGTTCACTTCCGCTGCCGGTGAATTTCGCAGCTTGCGTCCCATTTGCGGTCCCAGCACCACTCGCAGCCGGCGTTTCAACCCCACCGTTCATCCCAGAAAACACGAGGCCGCCGATCCCTCCCACTGACGTAGAGCTAATACTCTGATAGGCGATTGTCGACATCCCGAAAACCAATCCGTTAGCCCCTAGTGATACTGGCGTTCCCGCAATAGTCACCCCAGGCGCATTTGGTTTCAAGGTCGTTCCGGCAATGACTACGACGTTGCTCAGGACTGTCACTGGTTGGCCGGCAGCAGTGAACACTGATGCTGGAGATAGTGTTGGGAGAGTTACTGTTGAAGTACCGACGACCAGGCCACTGGCTCTGAGGGAAATGAGTGTTCCGCTGACGGTGATGGCTGGAGCGTTCGGGATCAGTGTCGTCCCAGCAATAAATACGCCGTTGCTGAGAACTGTCCCTACTTGCCCAGCAGCAGTGAAAACTGATGCTGGGGACAGCGTTGGCAATGAAAGTTTTGATGTGCCGATTAACAGGCCACCGGGCCCATAGGAGATGGGTGTTCCACTGACTGTGATCGCTGGAGCGTTCAGGGTCAATGTTGTACCGGCGATTGCCAAGCCGTTGGGAAGGATAGTGGCAGGCTGACCTGCGACTGTGATCATGCCGGGGGCTGCAGTTGGTGGAGGTGGAACGATAAGTGCTATACTGCTTGTTCCAATGTGCAGCATAGACGAATCGAGCGATACCACCGTGCCTGCAATGGTGAAGGCTGGGCCGTTGGCTCCTAGAGTTGACCCAGCTGCTATGATGTTGTTTGAAGAGAGTGTGATGGCCTGGTTACCGATTGTGAAGATCGAGGCGGGTTTAGGAGTCTTTGTGTATATACTTTGAGAATTTGGAGCCGGGAGGACATGTGATAGGCCGTCAACCACGATGTTAGAGGCTCCAGGACCTAGAGATACCTGGTGATTCGAGACTTGCACTGCTGTGGCGCCAGCTTCAATCGTAGAGCCGCCTATCACGACCGAGCCTGGATTAATGACGGTACCTAGTAAGTTCGAGCCTGTAGGGTTCGGGATGGTAAAAGAAGGCGCTAGCGCTGGTGATTGCCCGCCTGCTGGAGCTTTGGGCGATGGTTGGTTCGGGTCACCACTACCACTATCATATGGATTATTGACCTTTGAATCACCGCTAATTTGACCACCGCCATTAGAACTACCACTGCCTGGTCCAGTTGAGCCTCCATTGATTGCAGGAGAGTGGTCGGACGCTGGAGCATTCGCATTTGGATCAGTTCCCGGCTGTGTTGCTCCAATTGATTGAGCAGCAGACGGAGGTTGCGAAATAGCAGATGGGGCCAAGTTAAGAGCTTGATAAAGTGCAGACATCTGAGCCGGAGTGTCGTTATTGGGGTTTGCGGGACCGCTGTTGCCAGTGGAACCACCCTTCGCTGGGTCACCAGCGCCTGGACTACCATTGCTTGGATTACCATTGCCTGGATTGCCACTGCTGGGACTAGTATTACCATTGCTTGGACTGCCACTAATTGGATTGCCAGTGCCTTGACTGCTTGGATTAGTATTGCTATTGCCTGGACTGCTTGGGTTGCCATTGCCATTGCTATTGCCTGGACTCCAGTTGCCTGAGCCGCCTGGATTACCACTGCCAGGGCTACCAATGCTATTGCTTGGATTACCAGTGCCTGGATTGCCTGAATTGCCACCGCTAGGATTACCAACACCACTGCCTGGACTACCACTGCCTGGACTACCACTGCTTGGACTATTATTGCTTGGGCTAACATTGCCATTACTTGGACTACCATTGCTTGGGCTAACATTGCTTGGATCACCGTTGCTTGGACTGCCGTTGCTTGGACTGCTTGGATTGCCATTGCTTGGATTGCTATTACTTGGATTGCCGTTGCTGGGAATGCCATCGCTGGGACTGCCGTTGCTCGGACTGCTTGGATTGCCATTGCTTGGGCTACCATTGCTTGGGCTACCATTGCTTGGGCTACCGTTGTTTGGATTGCGATTACTTGGATTGCCGTTGCTGGGAATGCCATCGCTGGGACTGCCGTTGCTCGGACTGCTTGGATTGCCATTGCTTGGATTGCCATTGCTTGGACTACCATTGCTTGGGCTACCGTTGCTTGGATTGTCGTTGCTTGGACTGCTTGGATTACCACTGCTTGGATCTCCACCAGCCTTCGATGGACGGTTGCCTGGCGAATTGGCCGTTGGCGGCGAGCTTGGAGGAGGAGTTTGTGCTGGCACTGGTGATATAGCAAGAGGGGCTGGTGATGCACTCGGCTGAGTATCTGGGGTCTTGGTCGGATCCGGGGCCAGAGCGGTACGGGGGGTCAAGGCACGTGGAGGATCAAATACAAAAGCGAAATGGCCTCCATAAGGATCGCTGTCGCACCTGGCCCAAGCTGGATCCATCGATTGAAGTCCTGGTGGGAATGATAATTCGGGATAGCAATGAACCTGGTTGAAGGCATAGGAAGAGCCAAAAGCTTTTATCTGAGATTCACACGCTGAGGCGGTCTCAATGCTGAGCCCTTGGGTCTCACAAGGGGGTCCACCAGCCCCAAGTGAGGTGTCTACTGTTGTGGAAGTACAGTTGGAGAAGAGATCAGCGTAGTTCAGACTTCGACCTCGACCGGAGCCACCGCCGGGGAAGGTCGAGATTTCTGACGGTGGATAGGATTTTGTCAAATGAGCATATGTTGGGCCCACGTTGCCGCATAGGCCGTACGCAGAGACACCGGAATAGACCACATAAACAGAAGGGGATGTGCTGGCGTGAGAGCAAAATTAGCGAGATACGTCCACCAGAGATGGTGCGGCTTACAAGGTAAACCCATCGGTCCCTACCACCGTTGTTGCATTTAGGAATGGTGCTGGTGTAGGCCAATACAACAATTGAGCAGTTGCTGCTGCAATATTGCAGAAAGTGTCACAGCAGGGTTGGGTAAGTGTAGGTTGCCATACCGTCGAAAGCTGGTATACATCCGTAAGAATTGATGGAGACGCAGTGGCAGCCCAGCTGCTGTAATTTGATCTTTCGAGCGATAAACAGTGGTCTTTGACACTAGTATTGAGGCCGAAGAGGTGACCAACCACGCTTCCATTGTTAGGAAAGGAATCAGGAGTGTTGGCAGGCGACTGCTCCACAATTGCACACCAATACTCCTCGAACGAAATGGAGGTATGGTTGGCGGCCCTCGTTGAATTAGATGCTCTAGGCAGACTTGTGCTTCTCACTGGTGCAGCAGTGCTCGACGCTGGAAACCGTGCAGAGTCTATGGCATTTAATTTCGATCAAGACCTGTAGAGGAAGAAGGTGAAACCCACAGCTCGAGCAATCCACAAAAGCATTGGCCTTGTAACTGATCTGGTATGGATCAAGGGTGCTGGTCGTAGCACTCTGGTTGCCATGCGAAACTGCATCTACGACTCTCCATAAAAGCATGAACCATCGAATGCTTGCGGCCGCTGGCATTCCACGTTGATGATACATGACCTGGACTATGAAGTACTATACAGTCAGTCGACCGAGATAACGAAAAAGCCTATCGAAAATCCATGCGAAGTGAACACGAGAATGCGAGTGTGGCCCAACAAGAATTCAGTCGAATATTCAGACTCTCAGCAGCTGAGACTGCACTACCGGGTGTCCACCAATCAGAGTGAATGCTGTCTATGAGATGTCAATAGAATAACAAAGTATGTGAAAAAAGTCAAGGCTGTAGTGTCTGGAAAACACCAGGACGGCACACGAGCCTCCATTCTCAAATTATATGAAAAGGGAGAGAAAGTCCAGCCAAACCCGAGCATGAAGTCTTCAGTCTATTAATAAAGAGATACGACATAACAGTAGATTGAGATGAGATGAAAGTCAAGGTTGCATCGGTCCAGAGGAGTACTGTCAGCATGAGACAGTGGCAGTGTTAGGAACAGCAGCCTATTTGGTTGACGGTCGATCTTCCAGCGCTGACAGGCACTCGGCATGCTTCCTGGGATTTCGGAGCGTCCCCTTCCCAGCACATTGATCATTCATCGCGTTGTTGCCGTGCATTTGTGAGCGAATTATCAGACAGTCTTGCTAACAGTACAGCAGACCCTCGGAAGGAAGATCCTCGACATCGTCTCAATGCAGAGCATGGAGTAATCCGCCCGGTGGAGCTCGCTGGAGGCAGAATTAAGTTCGTGCAGGATTCTTGAAGATTTTCTAGCGCCCTGGCTATTCTAGTGTCCACTAGCGTGCATATCTAGATCCCCACCCAACCACCTCCCCGTGTTTTCAGCTCCGAGAGGTTTTGCATGACGTCTCGCAAAGGATGCCTTTTTGGTCTTCTAAAACCGACGACAAGCGGAGCATGGTGAGACGTTGCGTCTTTCTCAATTCGGACGCTCAACCGATCCAAACATTTTCTGGTAGAGAATGTTGTACGAAGTCATAGGAACCATAGCTGGTCTGCAGGCCTCAACTCTATGTGAACTCAATTACACCACGCCTCTGCTTCAGCTAGATGCCGAACCTGCGAAAGGTTCCCATATATTCATCCAGATCCTACAAAATACATGTACTTCCTGATCCACCAGAACTTCGAATTCCACATCTCTCACCCCCCACTTTCCAAGATCCCTCTCCAATACCCTCAACATTTCGATCGCAACATCAAGAGTCCAATCGCGGCTTAAGTGGCTGTGGCAAGTCAAGATGATGTCCGTGAATCTCCTTGCCACCGATAGGCCGATGCCGGAGAACTGGTGTGGATAAAGGGTCAGATAAGCGATCTCTGCGGTCAAGAGGCGTCGAGCGAGCCTTGTCTCGGTGTTGTTGCCGATATCGCTGAGGATTTTGCTGAATTCAAGGTAGGCGGTTGTGCCCGGGAGAGATTGACTGTAGGGGAGGTCGGGCCAATCACTCTTGGGGGAGTAATACCGGCTAAGGGTTGGAAGCGGCCGAAGTGGAGGAAGTGATGGAAGGGGTGGCAGGGGAGGTAATGTTGTAAGGTAAGGAACTGTAACGTTCGAATGGGAAGAATCGTTGGGGGCTTGAGATGGGAGAGCGAAGGACTGGGTAATAGAAGTGGTTGAGAATGCTAAGACAACTAGAGAGAGTGATGCAAGGCCAAGACAGAGGAGAGCTGGGAACGTCGACATGATCTTTCCTCGCTCTGAAGTTTGCCGTTTTGCCCGAGAGACAAAGCGGGACGTGGGATGTAAATTTTGGATGGGGGCCCAGATACGGGCATGCAAGACATCGTTGCCGCGAAGCCAACCTTTTCCGACACAGAATGCGAACCACAATCTGGCCATCGGCTTTCTTTTTCGATATGCGAAGCCTACATCGGACCCGGCCAAGCTTCGCAAGATAAAACGCGACATCACGTGATGGCGTCCGACTACATCAGACGAGCCAACATAAATCCTCCCAATCAGACCTCCACATCTCCATTTCTCCATACAGCCCCTAAGTATCCCAGAACCCGTATAGAACAGCTCTCACCAGCCCCCATCCTATCCCAAAACCGCAAAGCCAATTCCATATCCTCAGATACAGCCCATGACACTTCCCCTCCTGCCAAGTCCACGACCAGGAACCCCTCCACCCGAAAGCTCCCACCGACGCCATCCCCAAAACCCTCTCTTAACCCACACCATCACCAACAACTCTCCACACACCAACTATCCCCCCAACCACCATCCCCCGAACAAAAGCGCCCATCCCTTAGAGACCCCTAAGATCATCAAACAACAAAACACCTAACACCGCAACACTCCAACTGGCGATAACATAAAATGATATCCCTCATGCAAAACCCCTTCCCCAACTCTTCCACAAAATCCCATAATGCTTTTAAGCAACCTATGATCAAAGCGAGTTAGAAGGCGTGCTGATCAAGAAATCCAAAATGCAGGAGATCGAAAACCGAATCCTCAAGATTCTTAGGCCTGAGTGAATTGTATTTATTTGTTGACAAGGTCAATGAGATATAAGTGGCAGAAGGTTGTGCATACTGATATGCAAGCCGGTATCCGGAATAAGAATCTCGTTTTCACGAGCGAGATTAGCGTGCGCGGGGTTGCGGAGGAGGGGATGGTGGAGTGGAGTGGTAATTATGACGGAACGTGAGAGCTGGCCTGAATGGCAGCCTTTCTTCTTTGCGGAGAAGTCCGGGCTCTGTATAGCGTCAGCACCACCTCGTTCGTTACGCTTTTGGCAAAAGTGCATGTTTCAGCTCGCAAACACATTGTGAAATCTCCATTGCTGAGCAATAATAGGGGTATGCAATCCAATGGCCCAAACAGCGTGGTTCAATCGATGTCAGGTGATCCATAATGTAAAAATCCTCCACCCTTTTCCCATATTTCCCGGGGGTATATCCTCTGTTCATAATCATAACTTGCCGTCCGTTCGCATCTGTGCCTGCAAATGCTTCCAACGCTCAAAAGCGACCCGTTCATACAAAAATGCTCATTGAGGGACAGCAGTCCCACTATCGAAAATCATGCAAGGCCACATCTGGCCTGTCGACCCATCACCACCACCGGCAGGCAGATCCGGAGCCACGGACCCCTCACTGCGGCCTCCAAGCTGCATAAGCGCAGATGCGGAATGCATATACTCAGCTCTAGGCTCGAGGTTGGTAGCCATGGTACCAGCCCAATTACGCCATGATGTTGGGCTTCCCGGGCTATGGTAGGTGCTGTAGTTCGCGGTGTTGCTACTTGGTGGGTAATGAGGGTTTTGCTGCGAAGTTTGGGTCGGGTACTCGCTCAAATAAGCAGTTGCTGCAGCGGCTGTGGCGGGGAGAGCATCCGCTGCAGCGTAGGATGGGGGCACGTAGGTAGATGTATTGCTTGTGTATGGAGTTGGGTATGCGTATTGTGGGTCGGGATAGGCGGCTCCAGGACGTGGTGGTGGTGGTGGAGGTGGCATGGCGGGATCGGGGGGTAGGTAAGAGCTGCATGCGCGGTTGTGACTGCCACTTGTCTCGGGAGGCGTCGCGTAAGTTTCGTAACCGCTGGGTGGGTTGTAGCCATCGGAAGTTGGGGTCGGAGCCGAATGGAGGTTCTGACTGGGAGGGAGATGTTGACTGCTAGCAGCTGTGGCAAGTGAGGCTGCTTTCGATGCCAGATACTGGGTGAGGAGACCCATGGTCATATCCATAGGCACTCGGACAGCGTCTTGGAGACGTCTCCCCGAACCTGGCTTTGCATAAGCTCTTAAATAATCGAGACTTGAGGGAAGAGCATACCAAGCATACTACTCATATCACCAATGATACTCGACCATGAATCCATGTCTTCTTTCAGTGCTATCAGATCAGTCGCGCTTATCTGGTCTCTACGTTCCCAATGACCAAAAAGAGTGGTTGCCACCGCGAGCACATAAAGCGAACCATTCTGCCATGTGCCGTCCAAACTCTTGTACCTCTGAAGCTGTTTCACATGGTGAAGCATCTTGCGTGAGACCTCCATACAGATGGTTAGGTTCTCGCCATTGAATTCTGGCGACGTCGCTAATGACAATGATGGGTGGCGAAGGAGTAGGCGGATGTGCAAAGGATATATGGCGAGATACTGCGCATGGACACGACCCAATTCGTTGTCAGTGGCTGACTCGTGTTTCAATTCTGGTGGCCATTGCTTTTGCCAGTCGCGAATCCGTCTCTCCAACCGGAGAACGGAATCGACGTAGGTCTCGGGTGATCGTCTCACGGCATAGATGTTGTTGTATAGATCCATTTTGATAGGAATGACGTTGAAGGCCTGTAGACCTACCAGAAAGTTGCACTTTCCAGGTTTCGAAGAGTCGATTCCAGTCTCGCTCAACAGCTCGTCGTCGACGGCTTCTGGCATCTCTACATCCCAATCATCAGACCTCAAGGCCATCGGTCTTCCTAAACTGCCTGCAGTAATCACATGTATGACCAAGATTGACCAAAAGACCCGTTTGCGGATCTCAATCTCGAGGACACTTCGTTTTGTAGACGGAGCCCAGCGTTTCGCAGAACGGTGCAAGCCAAGCTCAATTGCCAGATTGAGCACTATACTTGAGATCATCCAGCAAGCCCCAGGTTTAGGGAAATTCCGGATATGTATGCACAGCATGGTCAACGCTTGCACATCTGCCAAAGTGTGGCTGTTTACGAGTTGTGCGAAAAAGCCCAGTGCATGATGATAATGAAAGTTCGAGGATCGGTTCAATTCCGCCTTGTGTTGGGCGTTCATGGGAGCGCGAACCGCGTATTGAGAATACATGATTGCGAACATTGTATGTATCATGACGGTGTCAGCGACGGATGGTTCGAAGGCGGAATCATTGTAGCATCGCGTGAGCTGGCAAACATTAGCTACGAAGCCGGCTGTAGGCGTTCCATAAGATATGATTGACTTACGATCGCCATGAAGCTTGGCTTGTGTACAACTGGCAAATAAGGGTTCACAGCCCTGAAGTATACATGAGCGTAGTTTATGCCCTCGCTTTTCGGTGGTAGCTCCACTTGTCTAATCCTAGGACTCATTCCAAAAGCAGTCTGAACGAAAGCCCTGCAGGACTTGTTATAGACCGGTTGAGTCCCAGCCAGGGAGGAATCTGGCTCGTCTACATCTGTAGACATGTAATCTGTGAGGTCGATCTCCATTCCCAGCACATTCATCGAGGTGCCTCTAATGGAGCTGAGCAACGAATTTCCCATCGATACACCTAGGTAGTTGTTACCAGCAAGACCGCTACGAAAGTCTGGCAGCCGAGGGGAAGGCTCCTCCGCTGCTTTTGAAGACAATAGATGGCCAGTGGTACCATTGAAGACATTGCCAGCCTGGTGCGGCGCAGTGGGGGCCTGGCTGCTACCCTCCCATTCCCGTCTATTGTCTAATCCCTGACGCTCATGCCATTGTACCGAATATGCAGTTGGAGGATCACCGTAATCCGTGTACGGCTTCACTTCTTCTCCGAGGGCCACCAGACGACCCTCTAATTCCCGATTGCGATTCTGTAGCTCTTCAAGCTGGCGTTCGAGGTTCTGGACGTACCCGCGTACGGTGGCTTTCCCAGTGATTCGATCTGTAGTCTTGCATACTGAGTGATTTTGCATGCAGGGCGCGCAACCGTCCTGCTGGTCATCGCAGCGCATCTTCCGGATCTGAGGTAGGCCTTTCAGTCAAAGCACTCCCCGAACATCGAATCTACCTACCCTGCACCTGTCGCAAGCCTGCCCAGTGCGAGTGGAGGCGCTGATCTTCTTCTTGACATCTTGAGGGCGGTCCACAGCGTTGTCCTCCTCTATTTTGATGAGCTTGACACTGTCATAGGCCGGATCATCATCTGCTTTCCTCTTCATGTTCGCGACAGTCCTGCTGAGAGCAACGGCTGCCAAACGGAAAATGCCGTAGCTTCTCGCGCTTGATTGGGTCTTGGCGTCAGCCCTCGTTTGATCACATGATCAACTGGCTATGTCCCTTTCAATTGATTTTCGAAGAAGTGATAATCGAAATTCTTTCATTCCATGAACTTGGCATCCTCTCGCATTCTAGAATCGATGTCAGCTTGAAAGTGCGCTAGAAGATTTTGGGAGGTCCATTGTTATTGCCGCAATGCCCAATACGTACCTGACTTAACCGCCTAATCAGATGTTGGATTATTGTAATATTATTTCTTGAATTTACTTCTGGGGCTTTACTTCACCAATTCCTGTTTATATACTCCTACTATCCTTTATCATACATGCTATGTTGACTTATCCAACCCCTCTCAAGAGAAATTACGAGCTCTGCCTATGACTCAAGAGAGGAAGACGCAACAGCCTAACCTTTGTTTCTGGCACCGAAGTCACGTATGATCGGCAACGGTAAAACCTTTTTGCCACGGCTATCAGCGAAGAACTGGGAAAATTCGCAGACCTCAGTTTCTGTCCTATCGCCCTCTCCAGCTGCCATGGCGACGTCAAAGTTGTTCGTTGCACGCATTCTCTTCTCGGCTTGGATCGATTCGCGCTCACCATGATGAGGAACCCGCCCAAGACCTGAAATCCAGAGCTCAGAGCGGGCTTTCTCTATGCTTACAGGCGTGGCTTGGACGCGATTCTCGATGCTGGGTTCAGTGCAGACGTGCCCCGTCATTGCGGACTCAGGCCCCCACGTGTTGAGACAACGGCAGAACCTCATTGTCGCGATACCATGGACGCCGAAATCCGACAGGATTTCACGAACCTCCCGCATCGGTTGCAAATGTAGGATATCGCTGGGTAGCTTGCGTGCATTGGCGCTGTCGCTATCAGAATGAGTGTCGCGGACTTGGTCTGGTGTGCAGGGTCCAGTACCGTCAAGACGAAAAGGTGTACGGCGTGGAAGACCATCGCCATAGTATAGCTTGGTATTGTGGTCATACTGCATGCCTCCGAGGACACCGTAAAGTGGAACACGGCCATACGTGCTGGACTTGTGTGGGAGTATACGCTTTTGGTAAGGGAAAGGTGGAGGTATTGCCTTTTCTTCCCATTGAATCTCGTCTATAGTGCAATCAGTAGTGCAATCGATATAAAAGATAAATGATGGGATACGAGAAAGTATCAACTTGGGCAGAGGGAGATGTCTCACTGCCGTTCTCGTCATGCGTCATCTCGTCGTCCAAGCTACACCTCTTCGGCTCAGGACCTATGTAGGACCTCTCGACCCAGATTGCGTCACCAGGTCTGTCTCCATCCCCGTTTCCGTCGCTTGATATATCCTGTGTAGAATTTGTGGGAGTGGTGGATACTTCTACCGCTTCACTAGCGATTAGCTCTGTTACCCATCGCCCTCGGCAAATAAGAAACTTACCGGGAGTTCGAGGACCAGTAGCCCTAGTAATGTCAAAGGCCACGTGCTGATTGACCGGTCGAAACCGTATACCCGTCGACGACCCGGCTACTCCACTATCAGTCAACTATGACATCTCTAGGTCGGTTCATCACAGGCCTCTTACCCAGATGATACGAAGTCCTGCGGGCCAATGGACGTGGTATGCCGCTGTCACCGTGGCCAGTGGTTCGCGGCTGAGCAGCACGAAGAGTGGGGTGGTTGGGAATAAACCCATAACGGACGGAGAGTAGACGAGCAGAGGCAGCATCGAGATTGTCCGGGGCAGAACCGGGAGTGAAGCCGTTTTGCTGATGACTATAGCCAGCGACTTGGTATTGGATAGTTCCAGGACGCGTATCGATTGGCAAACTAGACACGGATGGATTGTGAAGATGTTTGGCTCGAGTGATAGAATGATCCAATCTTGCATTCATAGGTCCTACTGACTCAACACTGATCCCTGTGTTCGCAGTCTGTCATTGAGCCTCGGATGGAACATGGAAAGTATTAGGATCTTACCTGAAAGAGCGGGTCGACCTTGGCTAGAACCTGGACGACGTGGTGGGTTTGTAGCAGCTGTCGCGCCAGTCACGTAGCCATATGGTTCTCTGATCACCTCTGTAACACGCTCTGATTCAGCCAGGCCAGCCGACACAGCCGTGGCGAACCTCAAAACATGGGACTCTTACCAGAGGGAGACAGAAGAATCTGACCAGGATTGACGCGCTGAGCTACATGTTGCTGACTCTGCTGATTTTGCTGTACAGCAAATGGAATAAACTCTGGCGCATTGGCATTCAAGCTGCAAGTTTCTCTTTTGTGAAGCATCTCGTCGAGTTCTCTGCTGGAAAGCTCTCATCCGAGATATTGTAAGAATCCAAGTTGTTGCTCTGCTCGAAAATGATCTTAAGCGAGGTGTTTTGTTGTGGGTCTGAATCGATAGATGTAAGAAGAGACCGCAGACTAGATCAATGTAGACAACTCAGCCCAATAGCACTGCGCATCGATTTGTGATCAAGCATTCATTGACGTACGTGACCGTATTTGGTATCCAATACGGTCTCACAGATGACACGTCCTCAACGGCAGTGAGGCGTGAGGTAAACGTTACATACTTTATTTTGATGAGTACATATGATCAATTGGTCTACAGTATCGACGATCATAAAACTCAGTACTAGGAAGCACTGTGTGAGCATGAGATTCCGACTGTGATTCATACAAATCAGCAGGGAAGGGAAGTCTCACTGAACAGCAGCCATCTGTGTTATGATTAAAGCGAGTTATCGTAGCTTCATCTGTAGCATTTTCCCTGCCACTTCTGTATGCGTCTTAGAGGCCTGATTTGCTTTCCGAATTGCAGCGATAGATGATCGTTCGTGGTCGTATTGCTGTGGTATGTCTACCAACCAAGTTAAAGAACCAGGTACCTTGTTACTGATTTCTTTGCTGTCACTTGCTCGGTTCGCCTTATAGGGCGGTTGAGGGTCATTGCACAGAATCAACCCGACTGTGCTGAAAGAAGATACCGTAACTACCCAAGTTTACTAGCCGTAATTACCTACCCAAACCCATGAGACACAGCCTATGACAGGTATCGGAAATCATAGAATCTTTGATATATCCTCTTGATGGCATCAGAACCACACATAAAAGCCAAGTAGGGAGAACATATTCAAGGAAAGATTAGATGCTTTGCGTGACAACACTACCTGCTACCCCACCGGGTCAAGTCAAGGATTATGGCGAGCCGCGATGTTGCACTCACTTTGCTATAGGCCCACTAATCTGCCAGCTCATAATTACTGCTTGTCTTGCCGGGATACTCGATAGCAAGAAGGTGGCCAACGGGTGACGCTGCCCGGGGACCAGGCACGGTTGCGCAGCAAGGTGCGGTGAGGTCCAGATGAATGAGCTGGCTCAACACGGGCTGTAGCTTATCAAAGGCGCTTTCTATTGTTGAGCAGAGCCAATTTTCTTGATTCTGGTGTGCTCCGCAATGTTGCGACCATCCTCCTAGGAAGTTCGACAGAACACTTGACTATCAGAACTTGCGTTTCTTCTTTGCTCCGGCATGGCTCTTGGACTCCAGCTCGCGCTTCAGCTTCTCGCGATTTCTATTTGCCCTTTCTCGCGAGGTCTCGCGAGGAGGCGAAGGAGCTTGGGGCCGGACGGTCCTTTGACTAGCTCGTTCTGGCTCACTTTCAATTTTCGAGACAGCACCAACTTCTTCGCCGAGGGATGGATTCACGATGGATTTGCCAGCAACCTCAGGGGCTATGTGTCCAGTATGAGCATGAGACTCGATGCTTTTGCGCTTTCCCTTTCCCCCAATTTTGCCCAACTTAACTCTTGGCTTCAACGCAGGAGCCTGGTCAGGAGTGCCGCTTCTGACTGCCCTCGAGCCAGCCTGAGTGCCTTCTCCATCAGAACTTGAAACACGGTCTTTGGAGATACTGGCTCCTGGAACAGGCATTGGGTTTTGTTCAACTTCGTGCCCTGCTCCCTTGTCTGATGCAGTCTGCGGGGATATTGGAGAAGTCTTTCCGGTGGTACTCGCGGCAACATGATGGTCAAGCCACTTCTCCCTGAGGGGCATTGATTTAGGCCAACGAGACTCGAGATCGTGATTGCTCTCATCGGTCGTCGAATCACTATTGTCATCTGGCTGCTTCCGCGCTTTTGCTTTCACGTCCTCTGATTCGGTGCGTTCTTCAATTCCCTCCTGAGAGGAAGATAGGGTCCTGCGCTTCGTGGGTGTCGACTGCCTCTGCATGGTAATCGATTAGCGTGTAGGGTAGGACGGCATCACCTGGTTGTCAGGACCCACCTGAAATTCATCTTGTGTAGATTTTTCTTCTGCACCGGTATAATGAAGTTCTCTGACCGGCACATTGGGCTGTAAGTCTTTGTGGCTCAAGGTTTCCCACCAGTTGTTATACTCTGGCGTCTGAGCGGTCTCAGGCTGGTCGCCCAAATCGGCATCGAATGCATCAGCAACCAGCTCGACAAACTTTCTTGACGAAGCTTTATTATTTATGAGATGTCTCCGCCACTGGAACTCGTCAAACACACCGAACCCTTTCACTGATTTTTCCAGTGCTTGCCTTGACATCGGTTTGCTTGATTTCGACGCAACGCCAGGGAACAGCCTGCTAAAGTCAACACCCTCTGATTGCATCTTGTCCGTCAACTTGGCAATGATCTGGTCCTTCTCCTTCAACTGCAGCAAAAGGGAAGCCTTCTCAGCGTTTGCGATCATTTGCTGGCTCAGCATGGGTACAACAAGCTCAGCAGTCAGGGTTGATTGCGACGCAGGCAAAAGCTCAATAAACCACTGAAGAGGCTTCAAAGAGCCCGGTAACGGAGTGAAGGTCCGCAGAATAAGACTTTGGTCCCTGTTAGTTTTCACAAGGTCCAAAGTGGTTGTTGGTTGTTGGTCTAGAGCGTCCCCAAGTCTTTTCAAGAAGAGACGTAACTGATCAGGGTTTTCGCTCGGATCAATACTTGTATTTACATCAAAGGAGCGCCTTATCACACGCCTTCTATCAGGCGATTCCATCCATATCAGTGTGAGATCCGTAACCCAAACGGTGTAGTCTGAGGTTCCAATCTCGTACTTGATGAGGAGTGGTGGAATAGAGACGCCAGTAGCAGGCAGACTAAGTACTTTCCATGCTGAGCGCATGGCGGTGGACCTTGACGCCCGAAGGCTTGATACTTTTAGAAGTAGTGGAAGACTGGTAGAAACTCTAGGCTGAAGTCTAGCAGCTTTTAATACACGGAACGCTAGAAGCACCTGCTAGACCTTTCGTGGCGAATAAGTAACCATTGAGATGCGTGATGCCAAGTCCGGCTAGGACGGCTAGACCACCTGCGGTATAGAGCTCCTGCTCTGGTATAATCCCGAAGGTTCAACAAATTACACAGTTGGTCCTTTGAACAATTCCCGCAGTTGACTCGGGAAAGGAATATAACACCATGGCTGAATCTCGTAAAAGAGTCTCACCATCCTCTCCTCCACCATGGCAGCGACTGGCCAAAGACCACCGACGCAGCCAACTTCAAGATCGACCGAAACGAATGAATGGCGGCCAAGAGATGGACGCCGCCTTTGGGGCAAGAAAAGAGCAAGAAAGCTTTGTAAGAGAGCAGACACGGTTGAACCAAATACAAGAGGCAGAGCAGATGAGGGAGTGGGTCTCCAAGGAAGATGACTTCGTGTTACAACAATCGAAGAAGAAGGCTCACATTCGCGTCAAGGAGGGCAGGGCTAAAGCTATAGACTGGCTTGCAGTGACCCTAGGTGTCATTGATCCTACGAAGGATCCACTGGAGGACAATGGGGAAGAGGCAGACATCGATGTTGTGAATCCGTCCGGCATATTCGAAGGTTTGACATTGCCCCAACTACAAGATCTAGGGAAGGAAATCGACCTCTACAACGATTTGGAATCAAACTCGAGTAATCGACGTTATTGGACTGTGGGTTGCCCTCCCATATGATGATGTCACGTTCCTGTTAACCATATCAGGCATTGAAAGTAATATGCAAGGACCATCAGGATCGGCTGGCCCCTGCAGCAAATCATAGCCACTCTAACTCAGTGTCTGCCGATATTGACTGCTTGTTGGGTCCTAAGTCACTCAAGGAGTTGGAAGCGCTGGAGAAGCAGATTTCCGGCAAACTACGATCGAATGAACCCATAGATGTGGAGTATTGGGAGCAGCTGCTCCGTAATGTAGCTGTCTACAAATCACGGGCAGAACTGAGTGCCGTCTACAGAAGTATTATTGAAAATCGCTTGAACGATTCAAGGCAAGAGCAGCGGGCAGAGGTGTTCATTGTGAAGGAAAAGCTCTCTCTCCTTCTCACTGATGCTGATGAACCAATGCGTGCCCTATCAAGGACTGTAGATTATACTCGGCAGCTAGATCCAGAACCTCTCTTAAAGCTTCAATCACAGGACAAGGCCCTGGATGTTATAGCTGAGAGAACATTCTTGGATCAAAACGTAAGTCTAGACAAGTCCGAACTTCCTCAACGCTTGTTGATATGTACTCCAATAGGCTCAGGACAGGCAGAGAGTCACGAAAATGAAGTATGTCCCCTTGCGGCAAGCTCAGTCCGATAGGAGAGCTCCTGCGTCTGCTTTCAAGGCGGCTGAGGCACCTGTTTCAGGCGCCTCCCGCTTTGCCTCGGCATCCAATGATGACTTTTCATCAGCTACAAAAGCACTGTACGACAGAGAGGTCGCAAGAGGTGTTCAAGAGGACGAGGAGATTTTCGCAGGCGAAGAAGAAGTATCCTCGGCATCGAAGCCGCAATGGGCCGGCAAACATCGGCCGCGAAAACCACGCTATTTCAATCGTGTTCAGCTAGGGTATGAATGGAACAAATACAATCAGACTCATTACGATCACGATAATCCGCCGCCTAAAGTAGTTCAGGGCTACAAATTCAACATCTTTTACCCGGACCTTATCGACAAAGTCAAGGCCCCGACATACCGCATCGAGCGCGAACATGGACGAAAACGAGGAGAGTCGTTCGCACCTGCTGGCGAAGAAGACACGTGCCTCATTCGATTTATCAGTGGGCCGCCATACGAAGACCTCGCTTTCCGCATCGTCGATAAAGAATGGGACTACAGCGCGAAAAAGGAACGTGGGTTTCGAAGTAGTTTTGACAAAGGGATTCTTCAGCTCCATTTTCAATTCAAGAAGGTGTACTATAGAAAGTAATTGTGAGTGAGCGGGTATGACCTGCTCCGTCCGTTCTTGAACCTCCGAATGCTGGCCGTTGAGCGTTCAAGCTCAAGCAGTTGATATCGCCTCCAAGACATTATGGCTATGGCATATTGAGGGATTGGCAGCATCATTCATAATCCATACCACATCATAATCGACATCAGCTGATCAAAGAGCAGAGCAGGTAGGAGGCGGCATGCCTACGGCAATATCGTACTGATAGCCATAATGTTCGAATACTGCTCTTATAACCCAGACATGCGTGTGCTGTAGGATTTTCGATATCTAAGGGAGCAGTAGTACCGGCTAGGCTGAAGGGATATCAGGCTTGATTCAAAGGTAGGCCATGCACGTCACCCATGCTTGGCTAGTTTGCGTCTCTCACCTTCTTCGCGCGGCTGATCCTCAACTTGCATAAGTCTCTGCACAAGCAAGAAGCTGATGTTGATTTATGCTTACTAGCGGGCTAAGCCAAAACAACCTGGAAATACAACCTGGGACCCTTACCGCGTGCCAGATCGTCAGCGAAGAACTTTGCCACGGGCGCCCAATCCAGACAACATGCAGCCAAGGCCCTTTTGCGCGTGTTCTGAAGCCTTAGCTCATGGTGGTCCCCGTCCCTCCTTCTTTGCCATTTTCTTTACTTGCCATGCAGCTTACCGACCAAATAATTTGGCCGCTGAGGTGGGGCCAAGAACGGACCAATATCCCAAACAAATGGACAGCAAGAACCCGTTCTGGCCCGGGAAGAAAAAGAGGCCTATGCAAAGAATGAGCTTTCGCATGACTCAATTGGCTGATACTATTGATTGGACATAGCTCACATGCAAGCGATCTTGCGTCCAGTGACGCAGATAGCCTCCTGATAACCGCTTGTAGAGAGACTTTTCATTCACAAGTTCTTCTTGAGGCACTGTTGCCATGTTTGCTCGACTAAGCCTACCGCACACGATCCTGGCTACTGCGGGCCAGCAACAGGGATGATGAGCTGGCTACCGTGGGATCAGAAATATTGCAGACAGATTGTCCTACTCGCTGATGCGAAGTTCATATTTCATGGCAGTCCTTCTATGTCTCCATCCCTGATAAATGGTCAAGCCGCCTACAAAGAAAGGTCTCCGCCGTTTCTCCTATTGTTCCTACTAAGACAAAGATACATTTGGGTCCTACTGCTCGTTGTAGGTGAGATAGCTACAATGCCGGGTCCCATTGAGTCTCTGCTTCCTTCTCATGCTCACAATACGCTCATCAACTCTGGCAAGTCTGACAACCTCAACCCTAACAATTCTTCAATGCAAAACCATATCAAGATGCGCGATAGCTCTTCCCTGGCCATGTTCGACGGAATGGTTTCGGATGCTCCAAATTATAATCACTTTGAGTCCTTTCCGCCCCAAACAACCCTAACAGCCGGCTTCTCGCCTTGGACTCCATGGTCAGAAATCCAACAGCTAGCTACACAAGAGCGAACAACCTACGGCCACAGAAGTGATCAGTGCTATACGTCTCTTCCTATCAGATCGTCGTACCAAGGCCTTGAGCATCAGAAGCCAACCAAACATGGGCCATGGACGCAGGATAATCACCAAGAACAAGCGCCTTCGGCTTCATATTCCGATTTCCCAGTGATTTATGGCTTCCCATCAGATCATAACGCGTCCCAAACGGCCTCCGTGCGACATCCCATCCTACCTTTGCCCACTGGCGCCATCCACCAGCGATCCTGGAATGACTCTGATTTCGCTAGTACCAGGAACGAAATCGTTGAACCTCAACCGCGCCACTCTCATGATTTCCCATTTGATGCGGCAGACGCCAGTGGGACATGTCTATACTCTTCGGCCTCCAACCTACAGGTGGATTCCCCACCCGCCGTGAAGCGTATGTATCGCGATGTGGATGATACTGTCACTCTGGGCAGCTGCGAAACAGACAACGAAAGTGCAAAGGGCGAGCCTCCCTATGCCAAGTTGATATACAACGCTTTAATGGATGCCCGAGAGCATAAGTTGGTTCTGAGGGATATCTACGCTTGGATTAATGACAACACAGACAAAGCCAGGGATCCGGCGTTCAAGGGATGGCAGAACAGTGTTAGACATAACCTGTCGATGAATGGGGTACGATCTTACTGCCATGAGGAGCAGGTTTGTGAACATCATTGACAAGCTATAGGCGTTCGTGAAAGTCCCATACGTTGATCCCGCGAACAAACACAAAAAAGGCTTCATCTGGGTTCTAGATCCGGCAGCTGTGGGCAAAGGCATCGAGTCTACAACGAGATACAGGCAGAAGACAATCGGCAAGAAAAGCGACAATCCGGATCTGCTGGATCCGAAGAGGCAAAGGTCGGGCAGGAAAGGAGGTAGAGCCGCAAGAAAATCTGCCAAGGTCAGGAGATCCGCAAGGTTGGACGGTCACGACCCTAAATACGCATATTACCTTCCAAGTCGGGCACCGGAATACTGTCACAGCTCACCAGCCGGGGAGAGCCAATCAACATCGCCAAGTTTGGGTCACTACAATCTGGGTAGTCTACCATACTACCTAGATCCACCATCTTCAGAATCACCCCATCCAGAACACTCACCTTACAGCTACCCAAACACCACCGTACATATGGGGCTTCCAGCAGACCAAAGCCTCCTCAGTGACTCCTTCGACAATGACAGCAACTTCTTAGGTAGCAAAGCAGAAGATCTATTCGGCGGACAGGATCTGACAGCTTTTGTCTAGACGCACTGCCAGCAGTCGCGGCGGACCGTATGTAGGCTTAATGCGAGCAAGCTCTGCCAATTCATGATATGGGGCCGCACTGGATTCACAAATCCATCAATGTTGTCTATTTGATATGCGTGAGTTGGATTCGTCCGGCGCGCCGGCTCCAGGCCAATGAAACCTTTCCTTCGGCTGCATGATACATGATACATGCGGCAACGGACCGGCAAGTACAAGACCTCACTTCATGCAATTATGTTCATATGCGTTCTCATGTAGCACTCGATGTCTTCTCTCGATTCCTGTACTTATACGCTGGTTGGTTCTAGTCGGGCGGGATGCTAGTCCGAGCATGTTCCGTTACAGCATTGCAAGCTATTTCATGCATCATGAGTAGCGTGGCTTGGTCGTCACCATCATGAGGGTGATAAAACGTGTGTTGCCAGACACACTGTCACCCAGTCAACTCATGCGTCAGAGGTGAGTAGCCTCTTAGCTTGCCCACAAGGCATTCTGCAACTCCAATGCATTGCTGATCGCCCAATACAGGACCCCCACGGCTACTTGGGACCGTGAAACTTGCTTCCTATCGGAGATCATCACCAGCATCAAAGCTATTATCGTCGAGAGATTCCCGTACATCAGGGGTTGTGAATTCAAAAGAGAGCCGCACTAACTACACGCCCCGAATGCTTGACCACACTCAGAAGAACGTCCATCTGCACGCTAAGCACACTCGGACACTCAGCTGCACCAGTGACCCTTACCCGCGATAAGAATTCGTCAGGACAGCTATCAGCTAAGAAGATTAAAAGGACCCTTTCCATCGTCGGCCCAGATTTTGGTACACTAGCGGCTTCGTCTGAACCCGGTCTTCGATGCTAATCAATACTACCTGGGACTTCGAGGCGAGCCAGTCCCAAGCAGTAGCACCACCAAGTTCACCAGATCCGATTATGGCTCGATGCTGCTGTTGTATCTGTGTTAGCTTCCATGACGTGACACTGCCCCACGTGAACGGCTTTCGCTCTCAGAAACAAGAGCGTGGAGGTTGTCACAATCGTGATCTCGAGCGTTCCATTGGATGAACGTGGATGCTGTGAGAAGCGGCGAAGGCTCCGAGATAGCGACCATGATAGTGGTCTCCTATATGTGATTTATGATTCTCGGACGGTGAACCGGTTCAGAGATACGCTGGTAAAGGCCGACTTACGGCTTGAGAACTTCTATGTTGTACAAAGCGTTTACACCGTGGCTAGTCTCTTCAGCATTCTCATAGCGAATTGCTGTTGATGATAAGGAAGTCGATACAGGGACCATGTGAGCTTTTTCAATAATACAAAGTCCGATCCAATTAGAAGAATTCCGACCCTTCAACTGCTGTGTGCCCTTGGAGCCTGCTCCGATTGACACCACTAAAGATTCACAATCCAAGAGTCCTCGGCTTACAACATTAATGTGATCCAGCTCACCCACAGTGTGACGTGCAGCATGCTGATCATAACAGGCTAGCATGACAGCTGGGAAGCATGTGCATGACAGTTGCAAGATTAGGAAGCTCGTATAAACCCGGTAGATTAGCAAGGGGTAAGGGTCACCCGTTCTGCATTTGGCCGCGCCGCCGCTTCCTTGCGTAAACACGACCAATTTCGTCCCGAATCATCGAGATGCATATAGATTGTGCATACTACGGAGGTCCTGAATCATGATGGGACTGGCCAAGGCTCTCTCGCGCAAAGGAAAGTCGGAAGGTTCTCTAGAGCCAGAGCCAGAGGGAAAGTAGTCCGCTACTTTGCTCTTCACCTCATCCATAAGTGTCTCCTGCCAATGACTTGCTGAGCACTTTTCACAACCGAACGTTCATTTCCGACACCGCGAACGACCATCTTCTGGGACCCTTGGAAGGGACTCATCGTTGGATTGTCGTGCGCGGCTGGAGCGCTTGGGGGGAAGGGGAAGAGACGGCGACATGCATGAGACTGCAGGTCATTGCGTGCTTGTGACAGGTGGCTAACAGTCCTAGTTACCTCGTCTACGGCGCACGACATCGTGCCGATCTACAGCTCAACGGACGGATTGCATCAACTTCAGCCAGCCACGGCCTGTTGATGCATGAAGCTAATGTATCTTCAGGCTGAATCGCGATACCTTTATTGACTTCCGCGACGCAAAGGGTCGTTCCTTCCTTTTAAGCATGGACAAAAGTCTGTACTGAATTTCGTTCTCACACGCGATGCTCGTGCGAGGTTAATAGGTGCATGGCTGAGTAAACTAGGCGTGGAAGACCTGACAACAGAGAGCAAAAGTCTGAGGTGCGCCATTGTACCTATGGCACACGCAGGCATGATTGCTGGAACATTGAGCCTTTTCGGCGCCATGGTTCCTTCATCCTATTTGGTGCATGCTTGTACCACGAGAAGCGCTTCAATCAGACGAATTTCCGTCGGAGTGGCCGTTTCCTAATGTGGTTGATGTGGTTAATGCCCCTTGAGGAGATAGTATTTCAGAGATAGGAAAGTTAAGAGCCTCATCACGGACCTACCAAAACTCTTCACCTTGATTTATTTACACCCATGGCGTTAGACTCTGCTTACCAAATTTTCCTAGGTCCCTTGAATGCATTGAATCCTCAGGAGCCGCTGCTCAGGCAATACTGGAGGTAACGATGGCCAATTCCATCTTCAACCTTACCTTTTGTGCGACTCCACCATCATACGGCTCACGCTAGTGTTTGACCTCGCTTAGATTGCCTAGGCTGCTCTAGTTGTTGCGACCTCAGTCCCTACACATGAAGTTCTTCATCCTCGGCTGATCGATTGTTGTAGCGCGGTCGTTGTGCTGACATTTAGCTCAGCAACATTGAAGCTGACGTTCGTTTCCTTCCTTTACCAAATGTTGGTAGCCTTCCTAGTGCAGTCGCAGAAGAGGTGAATATATTTAACCCTCCTCCAGAGACGTTGTCTCCGGCCTCATCAACCGTCCTCTCGTCCTTGATTTCAGCTCTTCCTAAGGATCTTACGAGGGATATCACGTCGTGGTTTGGCAGAACTTATCCCAGTTAGCGACATCAACCAGTAATCACCGATCTGTGCCCTAGCAAAGCATGCGAAACGAAAACGAAAGCTAACGAAGGAGGGACCCTCGTCATCCGGCCCATCCCACGGTGGCGGTCTACAATTCAATTCCATGAGGCATTTGACAAACGTTGAGATTGGGATGTAGCCAAAAACGTGGTATGGATGGGATGAGATGCTTCGAATCTTGAAACCAAGCTGAAGACTCGAGCACGACTGCGGTGGAAGACACAGTTCTAATGGCGCGGAGACTTGGCACGCTTGGGAGGTCAAGGCAAACATCAAGAGGACATTGTGAACACGAGCTATCGGGTTGTGGATTGGCAGGTTTGATTTCATCTGAACATCTGGCCTGGAAGCTCGGAGATCCATACGCTGGCTTTTCAAATAGAACGGCCTCATTACCTACACAAGGGTCATAATGCCACACCATATATGAATTTCCCGACCTGAACGGTGTTGATCGATTTGCGAGGCAGGCGGAATATGGGTTGGCGTCACATTTTAGGCGCCGTTGATCTCAGCCTCTCACATATCATAGTTTCCAGAACGGGAATACTGGCCTGCCTGACAGTCCTCGGCCGAAATCGGTATTCCATCGACTCCTTTCTTAGATGACTGTTATCCCATATCTTGGCAACTTGGGCACTCGTCTCGGCTAGCGCCTTGGCAGCTGAAGGCGACAAAAATCTGGCCCTTTGGAGGCTGACACCAAAAGTCTTGATTTAGAGCTAAGTCTACCGTATAGCTCCTAGAGATAGTATCTTTTGCGATAGCACGGTGTGGTGTACTTAGAACGCAGTCTGTTACGTTCATTAGTGGACATGGACGAAGTGCTTCCAAGACTCTGTGTCCAGTGCCAGACACTAATCACAGAAAGTCCAAGAGCACGCTACGAGGAGTGGTACTTCACTTACAAGCTCGATGAATACTCGTGGAAATTTGATTGCACAATGTGCTTTGTATTAGCTTGCCAGGTGCCGCCGGCTGCTCAACACGAGTCGGTACCAAACGTTGCGGTTTCAGAGAACATTGCTAGTACGGCGATCTCCTTCACATATACATTGCACGGAAACACACTGGGGGCTAAACCTAGACTGCTGCTCGTGAATGATGGTATGCAGATTACAGTGTGACCACGTCTTATGACGCTAATCGTCCAGAGCTCTGCCCCATTCGGCATAATATCGATATATCAACATGCTCGGATGCTAATTGGAACCTTGCTAGGCAATGGCTTAGTAGGTGCAAGGACAGCCATGATTGTGCAGAGGTTAAAGGAGGCAGACATCCCACCAGACTTATTCAGATGAATCAACACGGAGAATCAATCAAGATGCGGTTACGTGCCTCGGAAAGTCTGGTTGCCGAGCAGGAGTACTGCACACTCAGCCACTGCTGGGGAAAGCATCAATTCACGATGCTTGAACGGCATAATTTATTAGCTTTACATCAAGATATACCCATGAGGAATTTGTCAAAAACATTTCGGCACGCTGTTCTTGCCGCGTGTAAGGTTGGGTTTGAGTACATCTGGATTGACGCCTTGTGCATCGTGCAAGACGATGAAGAAGATTGGCAGAGGGAAGCAGCTACGATGGCCACAGTCTATGCTCACTCTAGTCTGAACTTTGCAGCCACCGCCGCCACTGATGGGACCGGAGGTTGCTTTCATCTTAGAAACCCCGACGTGATACGACGTGTTAAGCCATTCAAGGCAAAAGGAACCGGAGGCATGTACGGTACCGACAGCACGTATTTGTGCAGCGTGGCATCATCTTGGGACGCCGAAGTAGAGAGATCGCCTCTCTTCCGTCGAGGCTGGGTACTACAAGAACGAGCCATCGCACCTAGGACCCTACATTTCGGAAAGTCTCAGATCTATTGGGAATGTGGGGAAACGGGGAGCTGCGAACAATTTGCCAATGTAATACCATGGTGGGATGCAACCACTACAAGTACGAAAGAGTTAAGAGCTGCGATAGATCGCAACGAACCCTGGAGTTGGTGGAAAAATGTCGTAGCGGAGTACTCGCGAATGTCTCTTACAAGAGAGGACGATATATTTGTGGCGATTTCTGCCCTCGCAAGCCGGTACCAGGCAGCCACCGGAGATCAATACATCGCCGGACTCTGGAGGACAGGTCTGGAAAGGAATCTCACCTGGAAATCGACTTTCGACGATACTGCAAAAGATTTGTCTGTCACTAAGGCTCTTCGGCCTGTCAGGTACACTGCTCCAACCTGGTCGTGGGGATCTCTGTGCAGACCAGTGAAACTGAGAAATGTCAGCAATAAATGGAAGCAGACGGAACTTTTGAGCTCCGTCGTTGACGTCAAGGTCGCTGCGTCAAGCCAGAACATGTTTGGACAGGTCGCTTCTGCCTTCATTCGCATCCGATGTCACAGACTGAGGAGAGCGGCCGTGAGCGATGCTACACCAGACCGGAAGAATGCTTTCATGTTAAGGCATACTTCATATTATATGCCACGATATGAAAGCGACAAACGATGGCCTGGGTATTCCGGATACAAAAAGCCGTACTGGCTTTCGTTCGACACCGGCCCACCCGAAAATCTTGAGAACATATACATGATGGGAGCAGAGACAAGGAAATGGTCGGTTGACATCGTTCGCGGTCTTCTACTTGAGTCCACGAGAGCGTGCGGCGAATATCGACGTGTGGGGTGTTTCCGCATGGGCGAATATTTTGGAGATGACTCAGAAAGCGGCACCTGCTTTAGTTCTCTCCCTGTTGCCGGCGAGGCAAGTGCGTACGAAGAAGTCGTTGAGCCAGACGAGAGAGGTTGCAGCTATGTTATCACACTTATTTGAGCTCAAGAATATCCAACTCAAATCTGTTGAATCGATACGCTCGAAATCGTTTTATAACTACGAATCAAGCCTTATTCTCGCCATAAGCACACACTTTCCACCTCGTCATCGTATACGGGCGGTGTGAGTCTTTCATGAAAAGAAAGAGGTTGAGTACACCAATCTACTGAGCGTATTAGCTGGCATTTGATGGTCTGTTCTTTCCCTGGAATTAGGAGCCTTGCGGCTAATCAAGATGGTTGAGTATACAGCAATGAAGACTAACCACCCCTCCGGGAAAAGAGAAGTTCGTATCATCGCCATGCCTACCCACCGACAGAATCTCAAACACGCCAGTCAAAGAACCTAATCCAAACGCAAAATCCCGTAGAACACAGAGAACACATTCCAACTCTGCACCAAACACAACTAATAAACACAATACCCCCACAAGCCCCCCCAACTAGCACCAACCCTCGACAATCCTCCACTCTATCATCATACCCGAACATACCCAAAGCGCCACGCAAACCCCTCCAAGCTAAAATCCCACACCAATCGGAAAAAAATCCACGGCTTCTCGCCTTAGATCCGTCGCATATCTGCTGGTTTCCGTCTTGATGTTTCATCTTGGCGTGGGAGAACATCGAACGACCAATCTCCATCATCGGAGGAGAGAGAAGAAAGAGATCATTTGGATGTACGGCCGAGGGGAGAACGGGAGCGAGTGGAGAAGAAGATGATGAATAGTGGATGGTTCTTTGTTGACCGACTGATTGAATGGGATGTATGATAGTATGGATAGAACCATTGACGTTGTGTGGGCGAGCAGCGCCTTCTACCTTTGCCTTCGCAGTTTACGACTTTTTGAGTTGATTTCCAATTATCCATGGATACGCCGAATACAGGTGATTGAGGGTGGGAAATTGTGGCGGTCCAGTATGGGAGGCTCTTGTCATGATCCGTTCCGGCACGAAGAAATCTGGATCGATTCCGGAAGCTCTTGTCTAGCATGTCACCGTACTCGCATCCGTTATAACATTAACATGCATTCGGCCAAATTTGTACATGTTATTCCGTTGTTTGATTCTTCGGCAACGCGAAAGTTTCCTCTACCAATACTAACGATCAGAAGTCGTAGCAACATCCAGAAGTCCACCTGGCTTAGACGCCGAGTACCCATATGTACACCGAGCGCTAGATAATCCAAGCCGAACCATCTAAATGCATGCCCATACACGTCTGAACTCCCACTCGTCAATCAATGCATTCGTAACGCTCTTGTCAATCCCCAGGATGCTATCCTCAATCCTTGTCTTTATAGAACTTTCTCATAATCAGATGCAAGAATAAGTTGACATTC